>OLYC01002250.1_pt1 | contig 11665 bp, 6 predicted proteins | sample 1674271 | NCBI WGS metagenome assembly OLYC01 (sample SAMEA103958154, study PRJEB25191) | human gut metagenome
CGTTAGGGGTGAGGCTGGCGCGTGAAATGCCATTTATTTGACATAAAATGGCGTGGAAAAATTTGCCGATTTTGAACACCCTACCTAACGGGACAATCCATTATAATATGTCCTTTAGATGGTAAAGATCCGCTTTCTTTATTTCTGTTGAACAGGTATTGCGGTTTCAATGGTGCGAATATGAAGGTCGCGTTGAGGATAGGGAATTTCAATGTTGTGTGCATTGAGCGTATTGTAGATGGCTTCCTTTATGCGTCCTGTCATGGCAAACTTTTGTTCAACAAGAACCCAATAAGTTACGAAAAGATTGACACTATTGTCGCCAAACTCATCGAGCACCACATTAATGGGCTTCTCCATATTGAGAATGTCGCGACCATCAGGAGCCTTCTCTGCTTGTTGCTTTACAGCTTCAACAATATAATTGCGCACCTCGTTCACATTGGTACCATAGGCAATGCCTACGGGCACCTTGACCATTTCGTAAGAGTGGTTCTTGGTGATGTTCTTGAAGTTCTTACTAAAAAGCGAACTGTTCAAAAAAGCGATTACACAACCATCGGCTGTAACGACTTGGGTGCTTTGGTAGGTAATGCTGTCTACTTTACCACGAATACCATCACACTCAATGAAATCGCCCACACGTACACGACCTGTCATAAGCGAAATGCCATAGAAGAAGTTTTCGAGCAAGTCCTTCATGGCAAAACCAACACCCGTAGCCAAACCTGCTGAGATGACAGAAATGGCGGTAGAGGGAATTTTAAGCATGCGAATAGAGATAATGGCATACAATCCCCACACACAAATGGCGATGACGTTGTTGGCAAGCGTAAAGTTGGGTTGTCCGTTTACTACAATCTTGCTCTTATGATATTTGTGATAAAGCGCCTTGATAAGATAATTAAGATAGCGGAACACAAAATATTGCGAAGCTACAAGTACAATCTTAGCCAATGAAAGTTCTACAACACCAGGCACATTGAGGAAGTTTGCCATAAAAATGTCGAAAACTGTAGCAGTAAGATCGAACACATCGGCTGCCCACCAAATGGATAGTAAGATGGAGAATACACCCAATACGGGCACTACAACCATGGCTACAAAATCGTAAAACCATGTTTTGTTGATATGTTTTTCGTGACGTACACGTATGGCCTCGAGAATGTTGAGGTGTGCCACTTTGACCATACCATTTTTATATTCGCCAATGCGTTTAACCAAGAAGCGTTCTTCGTAAACGGCTAAGATGTCGTAAATGCCAGTGATGGTTTGAATACAAGCTAACTGGAACATCCACCAAATGAGTATTTGCACCGATAGCAGTGTGTAGCCATACCATGCTGCAAAGGTTGAAGCTATCATGATGGTGAGTGACACCCAGGTGTAGAATATGTCGCTTTTAGGAATATTGCGATTGTGGCGTACCACAACGCGCCATTGCCAAAGGGTAAACAACAACAATATGGGCGGGAAGATGAGGCTGACCAAATTGTTGGGGATAAAGATGATGCGGAATGTGATGACCACAAATGACATCAGCATAATAGGGGTGTAAATGCGGAAGCCACTCTTTATTTGGTTTCCGTCGATGCGAATTAACAGCGACAAGAAAATGGCACATAGCAACCAAGAGTATTCTATGAGTAGTTTTGATGCCATGAGGAAGAAGTTGTGGTACATAAATGTACGACACACCATGATGGAGATGGCAAAGATTAACATGGCAGCAAAAAGTATGATGCACACTTTCTTCTTCATAAATTCTTCTGTACGGAAACGCTTGGGAACAAGCCAACGCACAAGGATGTTGCTAAGCAGTGCTGCAAGTAGGATGTAGAAAAACACAAAGGATGCCAAACCTACTACAATGGGTCCGCGCCATTGTGATTCAACGGTGCGTTCTTTGCCTGCATCGTGCACTTTCTCGGTGTCGTATTTTTCGTTCGCATCGTCCTTAGCCATTTGCATATAGCGTGAGAATTGCCCCAATATTTCAAAATAATTGGCATCACCATTTATAAATATGCTATGTTGGATAGAGGTGTAGCGTTGCAATGCGTAATCGTTGAGCTTGCTCAACTTTTGTGCAGTCATTTTGTAATGCTCGTTGTCGGCAACGATGGAACTTTTTAGTGTTTCGAGATTGTTACGTAATTGAATGGCATACGACAAACAAGAATCTCGGTCTATCTGTCCTTGCTTGCTCAATACAAAGGGACGTTTGCCTTTTTCAAGAGTTGCTTTGGCAGAATTACCCATTGGACCAATGAGTAGGGGCGTAGTTTGTCCGCCCTTTATTTGCACTTGTGGGTGTGCCTGATTATTTTGTATGGCAGGCGGAATGGTTTGTAGCGAGGCAATAAGTGCATTATAACGATTAAGTTCCGTGTTTATGTGGTTCAAAATCTTTTGATAAGGCACACTGCGTTTGTTAAACTCGCGATAAAGCGAAGTGGCTTCGTGACAAGCATAGGTCATGTCGAAGGTGAAATCTTGCTTTTGCGAGTAGAGCATCAAACCTATTTGGTCGCTACGCTGCATGAGCGAAATCATTTGTTCGTGCTGCATTTCTGCCACTGTGCTATAACGCACCATGTTTTGCTTTTGTTCGTTGCAGGTTTTAAACAACTCAGCACGTAGCACGGCTAAAGTGGCTGAAAGGTCACTTTCTTTCAACACAGCATGTGCCGAAAAAGGCACCAAAAATAGTAAGCACAGCAGTATCACTGCCGACAATTTGTATTTGATATGCTTCATAAGAAAAAAGTATGAAGTAAGGAGTTTAAAGTATGAAGTATATAGTGCGAAGTATAAAGCATTAAGTGTTAAGTATGAGATATTACAAGTTAGCACAAAGCCATAGTTTGTAATACTTAATACTTAACACTTAATATTTAGAATTTTATTTATAGATAGCCGCCTTTACCTCGTCGGCACTAGTGGGCACTGCGTCTTTACTGAGTTCGGGCACATTATAACTCTTGGTGAGTCGGATATTTTCAAGAGGGTCTGCTTGTGGCAATAAGAAAGCCTTATGTCCTTGTCCGTTCTTGTCGAAATAAGCAATGTAGGGACGTGTAAACGAACCATCATCACGGCGTGAACTAAATACAATCCAACGTCCATTCGAACTCCATGTATGATAGCTGTCTACATCAGGACTATTGGTAGCCTTTAGCGGATATACCTGCTGAGTTTGCAAATCTTTTACGTAGAGGTCGGAACTTTTATGCCAAATGTGGAATTGACCATAGTCTGCCAACGTAAAGAGTAGGTAACGACCATCAGGACTAACGCGAGTTACTGCAGCACTCTTGCCCATAGCAGCACAATCAACCTCCATTTGTGGTGTGCCAAACTTGCCTGTGGCAGCATCGAAACTAATGCTCATTACGTTATAGTGCAAGTCCTTGTAAATGTCCGACACATTGTCGCGACGTACACTATCGGGCATATTCTCGAAAGCCGGTACATGGGCTGAGGTATAGAATATCTTATTGCCATCGGGCGACCAACAAGGGAATGTTTCAAGGTCGGCAGTAGTTTTTAAGATATTTCTAAATTCCCTTTTATCGGCATCATAGAAAATAAGGTCCGAACCATAGTCAACAACCTCAACCTTTTGTTTATTGCGAATGTGGAAGGTCTGTCCCGTTTGGTTCGATGAGAATACCACCCAATTACGTGTAGGGTGCCATGTAGGATAAGTGGCACCAGCCAAGATAGAATCGCTCTTCATCACACGTTTCTCAACCTTGCCATCTTCAATAAACACCGTACCCCCATGTTCGCCACGTACGTGAAAAAGCATGCGCTTGGTGCTATAGTTTTGATAGTTGTGGCAGTTTACGCAGTGATTATCCTTTGATTCGAATGTGCGATTGTTCTCGTAAATAGTCTTCACGTCAAAACCTTCTAAATCGCGTTGATAGAGTCCCATTTGACGATAAAGTTCGTACGAGGGCTCAATGAGTCGGTAAGAGAGGTAACGATCAATATCCTCTTTTGCCACTTCTATTTTATAAGAAGGAAAACGCACCCATGCACCATCACGTTCGGCATAAAGCGTCACGTTTAAGTCTTTGCCACGTGCATCGGTCAAGAGTTTTTTCCATTCCGTAGAGTCGAATTGTAACACACCGTCTTCACCTGCTGCAGCTATCACACGGTTATTGCCACATTCTACACATCCCACAAATTTGCTGCCCGTAGACTTTACCTGAATGTTGAGTGGGGCAATATTGGCAGGGATGGTAATGTCGCGATAGTCTGGATAAATAGCAACTTGCTCGTTGGTAGCAGTAGCATTCTCGGGTACAACAGCCTGAGGAGAGCAAGCCATTAAAGCCCATACCGCAGCACCTACGGCAAAGCATTGTGCTGTATGCTTATAGAGTGTATGTAAAATCATTATGCTCAGAGTTTCGTTAGTTTACAGAGTTTTTGTATCCTTTGTTGCCGCTAAGGTTGTCGGCTTTAATTACTTGGTCGGGGTCGTTATTCTCTGTGTAGTAGTAATATACGTACGTGCCGAGCCACTGTTCTTTAAGTTCGCTGCGCAACTTTAGGCGGTCTTTTGCATAAGGGCGTGCATCAGTCAAGAAAGACGATATCTCGCTCATCACATATTGGTTAACCTGCGGAAAATGTTTTAACAAAGATTGGTCGCGCAATGCTAAAATGCAAATGGCTTGTTGCATGCACGGTGGGAAGGATATACCCTTTTGTGCCATTACCTGTGCACGTGGCAAAAACGACTGTAGGTCTTTGCCATATAAGCATGCTGCTGCCGATGTAACGAGCGTAGCATCTGTGCCCTCAGTCAGTCCGAAGTTATAACCTAAGAAAAGAGGTTGGCGATAATTTTGCTCAAAATTGTCCATCTTAGGTTCTAACGAAAGCACATGCATCAATTCGGCATCCTCCTTAATAAGCTCTTTGTTATTGAGCATAGCCGTGTATTTTTGCACAAAGTCACCCTCGAAAGGCATCTGTCCCACCAAACTCAAATATTTGCGAGCCAACGCTTTCTCGTTCATCAATAATGCGCAAACAGCCAAACGCTTGTAACAGTCTAATCGTGGACCATTCATCACGGTGTGCTCAAGGGCTAAGCGATAAGCCGCATTCAGCAAACCTGCATGATAGTTACAGTCGGCTGTAAATATGCCATATTCGTTCGTACCATTTATACTGTCAAGATTCTCAACGGGGAAGTCATAGGGGATGTCATACATGCCTTGTAAAAGTTGGTCGGTCTCTTCAAGCGCAATGGCATAATAAGCCGCAACAGCACGTGTAGGACGTTTGGCTGCCTTTGCCTCTTCAATGATGGTGTCCCAATCCTGACGAAGTTCTAAGTTCTTAAAACGGGCTGTTAAAATCACATTCTCGTTAATCGTGCGAGCTATGGCCAATTCGCCAAAGGTCAACACCAAAGCCACGCACAAGCCCCAAGGACGTACACCTGCAGGCACGGCTTTATGTTCGCGTTTACGTGTAATTACCCACGAAACCAATGCTAACACTGCCGTAACAGCCAATGCACTCAATGCCACAAGCACAAATTTTGAAGGCTCTGTTTGATAATACACATTTGTGCCACGCCATATCACCCAAGCTAATTCGGCAATGGGGACGATAAAGCCCAAACCTTCAAACTTACGGGGTAATTGCAAGGCATAGTCTGTGAATCGTGCAGTGAGGGTGTAAATGGCTGCAAGCACAATGCCACCCAACCACGACCATTTAAACAATATCAATACCCAACGAGTGAACCAATACACCTGTCCCATAGGTTGGCTTAGCAAATAGTGCATTTGCTCGCTATCGGTGGTTACAAAACTGTTCTGTTCAGCACGTTCAAACACGTCGCCATAGCCCCAAGTTACAAATGCTAACAAGGCGACAAATCCCAAAGCATAAGTCAACCATCGAGCAGTGCAGGGTTTTAGCATGCCCCAAGGGTGCTTAGTTCCCTTGTCTGGTGTAGCAGACTTTTGTGTGGCAGCCATAGCCATATTTTTGCGGTTGTTCTTTTTGCGATTATTCATTAGTTTATGTTTTGTCTATTATGGGTGGCTCTAATAATTCTTCAGAAATTTTAGAACCACCCCAATGTATGAGAATCCTTGTGTCAGGCTTTTTTCGAAGCCTCTTTTTGTCTGGCTTGGTTAATGAGCTGTGCGCACTTTATAGGGTCGGTGTTACGTTCCTTTGCATAGCATTCAGCCAAATTAGCAAAGAAAGCATCATTACCCGAGAGTTGTGCCAAATTTTTACATCCTGCTTCAATGCTTACAGCCGAACCACACTTCATGCTATTTGTGTCGACCAAAGAAAAGTGATAGCGTCCGTCAATCAAGTCATAAAGCACGTTGGTCGACGAAAAGTCACGATGCAAAAAACCATCTTCATGTAAGTGTGCAGCAAAACGAGCAAAGTGGCTAATCACCTCGCGTTGCACATCTGCAGGCTCGTCAAGCAGTGTCAGCATGTCATATCTGTAAGTAGACAGCAAACTAACAAAATAAGTAGTAGTGCGCCACAAACCGTGACGATATCTTACAAATGCTACCGACTCAGGACTTTCAAAACCTCTTTCGCGCAGCAACAGCGGACTGAGATATGCCTGTTTACCCTTCGAATTTTTATAAAAAATTTGTTGCACCCTACGTTTTAAGGCAGGTGGAGCAAAGCGTTTTACACACAGCGTGTAGCTATTTGTTTTTAGCGTGCGAATCACGTTTCTACCATTATGTATTTCGTGTCCATCGTGCTCAAAGTGATATTCAAGATCGGTGAGATATTCGCGCAGCGCTTCATATTTTGGATTAAGAATGATTTTCATGGCTACAATGTTCGTTTTATGTTTTGTTGTAGTACATCGCGTTTATTACTCTTAAAACTGCAAAGTTAATGCAACAAAACCAATCTGCAAAGGTTTTTTTAACAAAAACGAAAAACAGATTTGAGATTATTGCTGTCGAGTAAAACTTTTTCAAGAGAGATAAATTAGGGCCGACACTTCTTACGAGGTATCAGCCCTTTGGTAGGGTGTTCAAAATTGGCAAAATATCCTGCACAATTTTATCGGATTTCGGCGTCGATAAGGGGATTTATTAAATGGGTTACCCCGTTAGGGGTGAGATAAGGTAGCCAGGTATGTGAGGAGAACTTGTTCTACTTCACATGCCTGGTTTACGTATGCCACCACATCACACGGGTCACCCTGTTATGGGTGAGATTGCACCTAGGCGAACAGCCGTTTTCGTAGGACAAGACCCCAAGTTATATTTTTTATGACGCAAGCCTACTTTCCCCAAGGGGGAAAACTTGCGCCCCTTATATACGACTTGGTACCAACATTCTTATCGATGCCTAAATACATGCCTATCCTATGAAAACGGCTGTTCGCCTAGGCCCAATCTCACCCATAACAGGGTGACCCGTTTGGTGTGGTGGCATACGTTAACCAGGCATGAGAATTCGGGTAAAACCCTCATTCACATACCTGGCTACCTTATCTCACCCCTAACGGGGTAACCCATTAAAATAAAACACGAATCGAGGCTTTTTCTGCGTTTGTTCTTGTTGGATATGAACTATTTACGATATCATTTTTTCAAAACCATGCAGAAAAATATTATGGATTTTGAACACCCTACCTAACGAGCTAATCCTTAATAATATATCCTTTACATTCGTTAACTGCAATTTAAGAAAAATTTCGAGTGACAAAGTGACACCTAAGTGATTGATTATCAATGCTTTTAGGTGTCACTTGTCACTTGTCACTTTCGCTTTCACCACAGATTTTGGGCAGAAAAGCCTACTTTTCGAAAGAAAAGTTGCGTCATAAAAATATAGAACTTGCGTTCTTGTTCTATGAAATCGGCAATGAACCACCCCTAATTTACAAAGTTCCACGAAATGCCGAAATGAATGGTCATTCGGTTGAGGGGGTAGTGGGGCACAAGGAAGGGGTTGCCTGCGCCTGATGTGTAGTTGAGATGTGATGCCTTGACGTAGAAACGGGTGCGCTTTAGGTGAAAGTTTACGTAGGCATTGACTATGGGATAGTTGCCCAACTTTATGGCATAATCGCCATCTTGCGCAGCATATTGCCCAATGATGGGGGAGTAGGTGGGTGCTTTGTAGCGTGTGAAGTAACGCACATCTACGCCCAACTCAGTGCGCAACACCTTGGCAATGCGGAAGAGTAGGTAGACATTGCTGTAGGCATTGAACGTAGGCACTGGGAGTATGTCGCTGTTTGTGGTGGCTTGATAGGTCAATTCGTTTTGCCAGTTGAATATGCCCAAGTGCAGGTGATGCATGAGTGAAACCTCGAGCAACTGCAAGTTTTTATTGGCTTGTGCCACGCTAACAGAGTGGTGGTAAGAGGTGATGTTGTCGGTTCCGGTAAAGGGGGTGAGCTTTTCTTGAAAGTAGAGGTAATTCTGTACATTTTCAAGCGAAACGCGCAGACGAGTGTCTTTGTAGCGGAGTTCGCCTTGCACACGCGAGTGAAGCATTTTGTGAAGGTCGGAGTTGTGCCAATAGGCATTACGACCTATGTAGTGGCGGTAGTAGAACGAGGGTCGTTCGTTGCGAACAAAGGCGTTTACGTCTAAATGGAGGGAGTCGCGCTTCAGGGGGATGTTGAGCTGCAAATTAGCCTCGGCATTGAATTCGCCCCAATCGGTTCCTGTGGTTCGCACTTCGCCCAATACATCGTAGCGAATAATTTTGTTTTGCTGCGAAAGAAGTTGTCCGCCAAGGGTAATGTAGTTTTCGTTGAAGCGTGTTCTTTCTGTAAGGTCGGTAATGTTTGGCAAACGAAAGCCAAATTGATGGAACTCGTGTTTGCCATATAGACGAAGCCCCATTTTCATCCAACGATTCATGCCCTCGTGTAACTCCATGGCAAAGGTGTTTTCAACGCCAATGTGGTGGGTGCGCTCAAAGGTGAAGTCGGTGAAGTCTGCGGGTCGGGCATAGGGCAAGAAGAAGTCGTTAAAGTAGCCAGCATCGTTAATGCCGTTAGCTTGGTTGACCATGAACTTGCGTGTGTTGTCGTCGATGCGCAGAGTGTGAATGAAACTGCTTACGGGCACAAACTCGCGTGTAATTTTTAGGCTGTCGGGCTGTGATTTTGCCAGGTCTTGAGATGTAGACGCTTGTCCCGGAATGCGAGGTTGAGGACTGTGTGTAAGGGTGTCGGCAGCAAGTAGGGTGCTGTCTTGGAGCGTCAGGCTTTTAGCCACGGGCTTGGGAGCTGGCACGATATGACCTTTGGCATCGCGATAGCGGTGGAAACCAAGGCTATAACGATGGGTAAGGTAGAAGAGGTTGCCCCCAATTTTGTTCCATGCACGATCTAAGTTGATGGGCATGTCGGCTGTGCCGTAACGGGTGGGGAAGGTTTCGGGACGCTTTACGTAGTCGTCGGATTCAATGCCACCATTTTCGCGATTCTTTAGGTAGGTGTGCTGAAAATAGGTGTGCATTTGGTATTTTTCGTCGCGGTATGAGGCATAGAGCGTTCCGTCGAAATGGGCGGTAGATTGGGCTTGGTAGTAACCACGACCATAGAGGTAGTCGGCTTTGAAACCCAGTCCTAATTTTTTACCTGCATTCACCGAGAAAAGAGCCTTAATGCGGTCTTCGCCATTTTGCTTGTTGCCACACGAGTGGTAGGTGAGGTTGGTAAAAGGCGACTTTGTGTTGGTGAAGAGCAAATCTTGTGTAGACTTTAAAAAGAAGTCGTAGGGGAGGGTGAAGATGAATGGGTGGTTTTGCATGTTGGCGCCTTGCTCGGTAAAGTAGCGGCTGATGCGTGGTGCACCCAGATTGCCTGTAAAGTTGTAGTGCGCATTGATGCCTTCGGTTTGGTTCTCGTTTTGAAAACCATGTGGGATGGTGTCGTAGGTGGCAGGCTTGATGTCGCCGAAACGATTGTTGATGCGCCAAACGTAAATGCCCTCGGGCACATCGGTTGTTTCGGTGCTATCGCTGCTGAAGCCGCTTTTGCGGTTTTGTGCATCGTCGTTAAGATAGGGGTTGAGCGTATGCACGTTTTGTGCCTTTGCTTGAAGCACAAAGGCAAATGCCATCAGCAGGCAAACCAACGGGGAGATAATAAACTGTTTCATTCAGCTTTATTTGATGTATTTCTTCAAGAAAGGCGCTGCGGTTTCGTCGCCTAACTCGATGGCTTTTTGCAGATATTTTTGGGCTTGGGTTTTGTGTTTGAGTTCGCCATATGCAATGCCCATAATTTTGTAGCAGTCGGTGTTTTGTGGTTGCACCTGAAGTACTTTTTCGGCTGCATGAGCAGCGGCTTCAAATTCGCCAATATTGAGCAAGAAGGCTGCTTTTTCAACTTGGTAGAACTCGGGCTGCTTAGATTGGGTGATGGCGCTGTTGTAGTCGTCGAGTGCTTGCTGATACATGCGTGCTTTTTCTTCAGCTTGGGCACGAAGGTAGTAGAAGCGTTCGTTCAAATTGCGCGGACCTACAAGTTGCTCGTAGGTGTTATAGTCTTTCACAGCTTCGCGATATTGCTGGGCACGGAGCAAACGTTGTGAGCGCTCAAGGTAGTATTGTGCAAACTGGGCACCAGAGTTTTGGGGTATGTGAGCAATGCAGCTGTCGAGCAATGCCAACACTTGTGGGGTGTCGCCTTGTGCAAGTTCGAGTGTGCGAGCTGCCCAAAAGTAGGTGTCGCTCGAGGCGAATGTTTTGTCGTGGCAAGCACGGGCAAAGTTTTCGTAGGCTTCTTTGTATTGTCGTTTGGCAAAGTAGCATTTGCCTTTGTGTGTTAAGTAGAGTGCACTCGGTGTGGCTGCATAGGCTTTATCAGCCTCGGCAATGGCAAGTGTGAGTGTCCAAGGGGTGTAGGCTTGGAGTGTATCTTTGCCTTGTGCTGCGATGTGGCGATAAATTTGGTTGCTCAAGGCATAGTGGATGTCGGCAGCGGTCATGGCAGTGGTGTCTTGACAGTTGGCGGCACATTGTAGTGCGGTGTTAAAGTCGGCTTCAGCTTGTGCAAATTGTGCCTTGCTTGCTAAGAAATTAGCGCGTACTACATAGCCATCGGGCAGTGTGGGGAAGGCTTGCACGTAGTCTTGACATGCTGTGACAAAAAGTGTAGAGTCGGCTTGCGGATACATATAAAGAAAACTGAGTGCGTCGCGCTGATTGGTGGGGAGTGCCTTGGGCAGATGGAGCGTGGCAAGGTCGGCATTAAAGGCATCGGTTACCTTTATGCCCATGTCGTTGAAGAAACGTGCATCGATGGCACATGCTCCTGTGGCGTCCTTTGCTACATTTTTTTGTACAACCGCTACGATGTTTCCCTCCTCGTCGGTAAGCGGACAGGTGAGGTGGGTGTCGGTATTTGCGATATTGGTGTAGTAGTAAGTATAGTTGTTGTAGGGTTCGGCACGCTCAATGCTGACGGGGGTGCTCACTGTTTTTTTGTTTGTGGTGTATTGCCACATTTGCAAGTTTGCCCCTTTGCTTGAGGCGGTGGTGCTGATGTGGAAATAGTAGCCTTTTTTGGGTGCTTCGGTAAGGTTGAAGAGCACGAGATCGGTAGTAGAATTGGCTCCGAGTATGCGGTGGAGTGGGTATTTGTTTCCTTTAAAATCCACGA
>OLYC01002260.1_pt1 | contig 11635 bp, 10 predicted proteins | sample 1674271 | NCBI WGS metagenome assembly OLYC01 (sample SAMEA103958154, study PRJEB25191) | human gut metagenome
CGAGCGTTCCTCCAGAATTGTTCCGGCAAGCATATCCTGCTGCACACTGCCGGTCACCTGCTGCTCCAGAAGTTTTTCGGCAGCGTCCTTCTCCAGCGGCGCGGGCGTCAGATCATAGCCCCGCCGCTCCACGATTTCCAGCCCGATCGGGAGCGTCAGCCCCAGCGGCAGCGTGAGCATATGGGTTTTTGTTATTTTATCACATCTGCCGTCTGAATTTCCACCGTTTGCGAAAATATTCCACCGTTTTTCTCCCACCAGCAGCGATACGCTGTGCGAATTCTTACCGTTCGGCGTTTTCTGCAGCACCGTGTCCGGGCAGCGCGCGGTTTTCTGTGCGAGCGTCTCGGCATAAACCTCGCCCAATGCAGCGCAGACGCGCGTAGTAAATTCCAGATCGGTGTAAGCGGAAATCAGCACCTGCCCCTTTTTCACTGCCTGCCCGACGGCGCACAGGCAATTTCCCTCCATCGCCGAAACCGAGGTAATCACGCCGTCCTTGCCTGCCACCACGTTCATCGGCGCGCGCCTTTCTTCCACGGCGATTGCCTCCGGTCGCTCCCGGACGACGACGCACGCGCGCATGCCGCTCTGCTGGACCGTCAGCCACTGGAGCTTCGGGATGCGCAGGAGCATCTGGTTTTTCAGCTCCTGCGGCTTGATGGACGGGCCGTAGGTCCCGAAGCCGACGCCGAGCTCCTGCAGCTCGCGCAGGATCTGCGCCGACGGGACGGTCTCGTTGCCCTCGACAGTGTAGAAAAAGACGAATTTCGGCACGATCACCGCCGCTGCGGCAGCCGCGAGCAGCAAGACCGGCAGCCACAGCCGCCGCTGCAGCCCGCCGAAGATGGCCGGGAAGCCGCCCCGCTCCTCCACATGGCATTCGCATCCGGCGGCGCGGACGAGGCGGGTCACCCGCGCTTCATCGCGCCGCAGGATCCAGATCCCGGCCGTGAAGGCGTCCGGCTTGCCGCAGAAGTGAAACGGGACGCGGGCCTTTGCCAGCCGCTGCAGGCACCATTCCGGGCTCGCGCCGGTCACCTGCAGGCGCGTCACGCCGAGGAAGAACCAGATCACCCGCCACATCCGGCTGTCCCTCCGTCTCCATAGGTCAGGCAGGTGATCCGCCCGGTGATCGTCAGGCGCTCGCGGTGCATGCGCTGGATCTGCAGCGCGTGGCCGGTGACGACGAGGCAGCCGATGTTGAGCCCGACGACGATCCGTTCCTCGTTATATTCCAGGATCCCGGTATGGCGGTCGACCGAGCATTCCTGAAAGCCGTTGACCTCCATGTGCGGCAGGCCTGCGGCGATATCCGCCGGGAGGCCCAGCTTCATGGCCGCGGCGGCCAGATACGAACGCAGTTTCACGGTATCCACCTCTCCCCTTTCTGCGGGCCGCGGGAAACGCACGGCCCTTTGCTCCATTCTTATGCCGGACCGACTAATTCTTTCCTGCCGGGCATAGGATTTCTCCGGGAGGGATGCCGTATGCAAAGACGCCGGGGAAGGATGCTCGCGCAGGGGTTGGGGCTGGTGGCGGCGTTCGGGGTGCTGATCGCGCTGCCGCAGACCGCGGCGGAGGGCGTGCGCAGCGGCCTGACGCTCTGCGGGCAGGTCATTCTGCCGTCGCTGTTTCCGTTTTTTGTCTGCAGCAATCTGTTCGTGCTGCTCGGATTTTCGGCGCGGGTCTCGGCGAGGTTCGGTGGGCTGGCTGCGCGGCTGCTGCGGCTGCCGCCGAACGCGGGGAGCGCGTTTGTGATCGGGATGACAGGCGGCTACCCTGCCGGGGCGCAGGCCGTGGGGCTTCTGTATGAGCGCGGCGAGCTGAGCCGGGATGAGGCGGAGCATGCGCTGGCGGTTTGCAATCAGGCGGGGCCGTCGTTTATTTTTGGCTTCCTGGGCGGCGCGGTCTTTGCGCATCCGGGCGCGGGGGCGCTGCTCTGCGGCGTGCAGCTGGCTGCCGCGGTGCTGACTTGCCGGTTAACGGCAAAGCCGCTGACGGCTGCCCAGCGCGCCCACAGCGCGCCGCAGCGGCAGGCGCAGCCGGACTTTGCCGCGGCGTTTTCCGAGGCGGTCCGCCGGGCGGGGATGAGCGCCATCCATGTCTGCATGTTCGTTACGGTCTTTTCCGTGCTCTCGGGGTATCTGCGGCTGGCCGCGGGGGCGCATCTTCCGGCGGATGCCGCGCCGCTGGCGCTGGGCGCGCTGGAACTATCGGCCGGGTGCGCGGCGCTGCGGGCGTGTACGCTCGCGCCGGTCTGGAAGCTGTGCATCGCCTCGTTCCTGCTGTCGTTCGGCGGGCTCAGCATTCTCGCGCAGAGCCGGGCCGCCGCGGCGGACGCGGGGCTGGAGGGGCGGCAGCTGCCGGGCTGCAAGATGCTGCAGGGGGCCATCGCCGCCGCGCTGACGCTGCTGCTCGCGCCGCTGGTGCAGGCTGAGCGGTGGTGTGCGCCTACGCTGGGGGCCAGCACTATGACAGAGACGGCGGGGCCGGTCATGCTGCTGCTCTCGTCGGTGCTGCTGCTGTATTTTCGCAAAAAGTACCATAGCATTTTGCGGGAAGGTCGTGTATAATGGGGGCATATATGAAAGAAAGGCCGCTATGCCATGCTGTTTCGAAAGAAGATCGACCGATACTGTACTTACTGCCAGTTTGCGGGGAAGATCGACGGAGAGTCGATGGTCTGCCAGTTCTGCGGCGTCGTGCCGAGCGACCATCACTGCCGCCGCTTCCGCTACGACCCCCTGCGCCGCATCCCCGGCCGCCCCGCGGTCAAAAAAGCTGATAACGGGGACGCGGATTATTCGCTGTGAATAGGGACGGATCGTAACCGCTGGCAGAACCTCTCCGCCTCGCTTTGCTCGGCACCTCCCCTTCACAAGGGGAGGCTTTTTTACGCCCGCACCCAAGGCTCCCTTTGTCAAGGGGAGCTGGCCCGAAGGGCCTGAGGGGTGAACCCGCCGCAGCGGAAAAGGCTCCCCTTTCAGGGGCCGATTCCCCCTATCAGGGGGAAATGTCCCGAAGGGACAAAAGGGGTAGGGATGCTGTCACCGAAGGTGACTGAGAGGTTGCCACAAATCTGATACGACCTCTCCGTCTCGGCTTCGCCGAGCCACCTCCCCTGGAAGGGGAGGCTTTTTTGGGGGGCGCATGCGGCAAGACTTCTGCGTTGACAGATAAAAAAGGAACCATCCGGGGGATGGTTCCTTTTTGTTTGGGGCGCTTATTCGTACTGAGACCAGTCGGGGGTGGTGGTGAGGGAGGTCCAGGTTTCGGTGGGGGCGCCGAGGTAGGTGTGGCTGTTGGTGGCCTCCTGGACGTCGAGGTAGTACCAGCGGGCGGTGTCAGCGTTGTCCTTCCAGGTCTTCATGCCGGAGAGGAGGGCGCTCGTGGACTTCGGCGCGCGGCCGGTGGCGCGGTTGACCATGGCCATGAGCTCGGCGCGGGTGACGGTCTTATCGGGGCCGAAGGTGCCGTCGGGGTAGCCGTTGATCCAGCCGAGATTCGCGGTCAGGGCGATGGCGTTCGCGGCCCAGTAGCCCGCGGAGACGTCAGAGAAGTAGATCGCGGCGGACTTCTTCTCGGCGAACTGCGCCAGCATGGCGGCGAGCTCGGCGCGGGTGATGGCGTCATTGGGGCGGAAATAGCCGGTGCGGCTGTCGGTGATGACGCCGGCGTTGTTGAGGGTGGCAACGTAGGTGTTATACCACTTGGTGGAATCGACGTCGCGGAAGCCGGAGGCGGTGGAGTAGTAGAGGCTGCGGGAGTCGGCATCCATGAGGCGGAAGAGGATGGCCGCGACCTCGGCCCGGGTGATGCTGCCCGCGGGCTTGACCGTCCCGTCAGGATAGCCCTGCACGTAGGCGAAGTGATCGCGCGTGTTGAGCTTCGGCGTCGCCTTGTTGAGGCTCAGGATGGGGAGCAGGTAGTCCGGGATGGCATTCTCACCGACGGCCACAGAGGGCTTCGGGAATTTCTGCTGCTCGCCCTTGTTGTGTGTGCTGTCCATGGGGAACAGATATGCGTTTTCGTTGGTGTAGAGCGCTTCGTTGGGGTCATAGTCCTTGCCTGTCGCGTCTTCCTTGCCGTCACCGTTGAGGTCGTTCACGCCGTTGGTACCGGCTTTGCTCTTGGGGTTCGTCAGCTTGAGGGTGTATTTCAGCTGCACGGTGTTCGCCTTCGTGATCGGTTCGTTGATGTTCCACGTGAGCATTTTATTCTCTGCGTCATACGTCACGACAAAGCGGGGCTGTCCCGCATTATCGCCAAAGTTATAGGTATTGCCGCTCCGCGTGCAGTCCAGCTTCTGGCCGTCGACGGTCAGGGAATCGATGCTGACAAGCTTGAAGTTGCTGCCGATGGTGTCTTCGACTTTGGAGCCTGTCGCAACGAGCTGGACGAGGTCGGTCTTGATGGAGCCGAAGACTTCATTTTTCTCGGTAACAGTATATCCAGCAGGATATTTGTCGTTTACCCCTTCCCCATCCACACGGTAGAGCTTTACATTTTCATACTTCGCCACATAGTCCTTAAAGCTTTCTGTTACACCAAACAAGCCTACCTTGGCAGGATAATACGGGAACGAGACAAAGATAAAGTTCACCCGCTCGCTTGCATATTCAATTGATTTTGCCGTATGGTAAAGCGCGGCCTCACGGGATGTGATGTAATCGGGATTTTCCAACATGCTGATTGCATTATAAGCGCACTCAACGCTGGGGTCTGCAAAAACGCCGCTGACCTCATGCCATGCATACCCATATTGATATTGGGTCTTTTCTTTTTTGTCGCTCTTTGAAAACTTTGTCGGATTCCAAAGGCTCGTATCCGGCTGAGGAATGGAGTTCTTATCCACTTCTGCAGCTGTTTTATTCATCAGTGCCGTGAAATCATCACGCGTATAGCCAATGGCTTCCGTCGAGGAGTCCTGCTTATATCGCTGCTGGAAATCATGCGGATTGCACCAGTAATAAAGCTCAGACTGCTTGTCCTCACTAAATGTTTTTTCTTCCTCAGCTTTTTCTTTTGAAAACTGATAGTAAACTTTTGACCACGCCTTGCCCGTCTCTTTATCATACCACGAGAACGCGCCGCCATCAGAGATCAGAATCAGATATTTATTCTCTTTATCCGCCTGATCCTCCTCCTCCAGCATAGCCAGACCGGTTTCGATACCAGCCTGAATATTGCTGCCCTTGCGGCCTTCTTTCTGTTTCCAATTTGTTTTGCTCTTATCGAGGGCATCCTGAATTTTTTCTTTGGTCACAGAAATATCTTCAAGGTCGACTTTATGCAGAATAGGCTTATAGCCGCCGGAAATCACAAGACCGACATTGATGTTCAGATTTCCTTCTTGACTCATTCCCCGAAGTTCGTCTAGCAGAGCAGCAGCCTTATCCGCTGCATCATTGTTATCTGTCGGGAACGCGTTATCCACAACGAATACCACGTCGAGCGTTTTTTTCATCTCTGCGCTCGGCAGCGACAGGGTGATCTGCGTCTGGCCGTTCGCGTCCAGCGCGGTCGCCGTCTTCGACTTGGAAACATCGAGCATGGGCACCGTCGTGCCGCCTGCGTCGACTGCAAGCGCCGTGACCGGCAGAAGGCCGATGAGCATGACCAGCGCCAACAGACAGGCTAATATCCGTTTTTTCATGATTCTATCCTCCCGTTTTTTAGCAGAGCACATTCTTCCGCAGTTCCTGCGGAAGAAAAAAGAGGCTAGCCTCTTTGGCCCTGTATTTGATATTTTTGATTATAGCATGCTAAAATCCGGTTTTCAAGGGGCTATATTCCTGTTTTCCTTTTTATTCCGAAAACCAGTCCGGCTGGGGGGTGATGGGCTCGGAAATGTCGTAGTAGGTCAGGCCGGATTCGCCGATGACGGAGAGGCGGACGGCGGTGACGCCGCTCAGGTCGCAGAGCGTCGCCGCGATGGAGCGCACGGCGCTGCCCGCGCGGGCGGCGGAGGTATCGCAGCTCATGAACTGGTCAGAGAGGACCACGCTGGCCGTGCCGTCGGAGACGGAGATATCCATCACCTGCGTCCCCGCCGAGACGACGCGGCTGAGATTGACCGGCACGGTCGCGCGGATGAGCGCCTGCAGGACGAGCAGCGGCAGCTGGCCCGGGTCGGTACAGGCGAGCGCCGTGGTGACGGGGGTGAGAAGGCCGTTTTTGTCGGGATAGAAGAGCCGGACGGCGTATTCCGGGTTCTCGGCTGAGGCGTCGAGAAGAACGAAATCGTCTGCGGTATAGGGGCCGTCGGTCTGCGGCTGGGCGGTGCGGAGGAAGGCGACGGACTGGACGGACTCGAGCTGGGTCATGGTGCAGGTCAGGCAGGCGTAGATGAGGGATGTGCGGATGTCCCCCGCCGCGCGCAGCTCCAGCCGGAGCGTCAGGACGCCATCCTGCAGAGACTCGACCGCGCAGGTATCGCCGGGGGTGAAGGGCAGCGCGAGCGTTTCGTCCTCCGGGCCATGCAGATAGGTCTCGAGCAGGGCGGCGGGGTCGGTCTGCGCCGGGACTTCCTGCGTGCCCAATACACCGGTCTTCGTGTCGCCGCTGTCTTTGCGGCAGTAGTAGAGCTGCAGCTGGGGCTGGGCGGGCCTGCGCACCGCCGCGGCGGCCGAGCAGCCGCAGAGCGTGAGCGCCGCGAGCAGCAGCGCAAGCAGGCGGAGCTTTTTCCGGTTTTTACGCATCGCCGTCTTCCTCCTCTCCGGAGCCGAAGCTGGGGAAGGTCACGGTAAAGCGCGAGCCTTCGCCGACCTTGGACGTGACCTCGATCGTGCCGAAATTCCGCCCGACCATCTCATGCACGATGGAAAGGCCCAGACCGGCGCCGCCGGCCTGACGGCTGCGGGCCTTATCGACACGGTAGAAGCGGTTGAAAATGGACGGGAGCGCGCTTTCGGGGATGCCGGTGCCGGTATCCTCGACGTCGATGACGACGGTATCGTCCGCGTGGCGCACGCGCACGTGGACGCTGCCGCCCTCGCGGTTGTATTTGATGCCGTTTTCGACGAGATTGAACAGGATCTGATAGGCGTCGTCCTCAAACGAGAGGATGGTGCAGCCCTTTTCCACGCTGGCGGTCAGCTCGACGGTCTGGCGGTCGGCCAGCGGGACGAGCATACGGAACACGCGCGAGAGTGTCCGCCCCACGTCCACGACCTCATGCTCGCCGCCCTCCGTCTCGTCGGCCGAGGCCCGGCTGAGCGTCAGGAGCTTCTGCGCCATGCGCGTCAGGCGGTCGGACTCCGCGCCGATGTCGGCGACGAATTCGCGCATCGTGTCCGCGTCCATCTCGTTCTGCAGGATGGAATCGGACAGCAGCTTGATGGAGGCCAGCGGCGTCTTGAGCTCGTGGGACGCGTCCGAGACGAACTGGCGCTCGGTGATCTCCGTCTGCTGGAGCTTGTCGGTGAGCTTGTTGAACTCGGTGGCGAGCGTGGCGTATTCGTCCGAGCCGCGCATCTGGATCTTGTGGCTGTATTCGCCCTCGCGCACGAGCCGCATGGAGGTCAGGATCTGCCGCATGCGCTCCGAGCCCGTCATGGAAAAGACGACCGCGCACAAAAACAGGATGCCGATCAGCACCAGCGAGCCGCGGAAGATCGTCCGCTCGAGGCTCGCGATGATGCCGCCCTGCGAGGCGTCGTATTCCATCATATACACGCAGCCGACCACCGTATCATGTGTGAGGATGGGCGCGGCGGCGTAGCTTTTGAGGGTATGGTCCTCATAGACGCAGCAGAAGACGTCGTTGCCTTCGAGTGCCTGCACGACCTGCTGCAGCAGGACCATCTTGCCCGCCGCGCTCTGGCCGGGCACGGAATCATAGAGCGTCCGGCCCGCCGCGTCGGTGACAAGCAGGCGCGTGACGTTCATGTCGCCGATGACGGAGATGATCTGCTCCGTCGTCTCCTGCGTCAGGGCGTCGACGCCGGAAAAGGAGGACGTCACGACCTTCAGCTTATCCTGCGAGGACGAGCATTTGGCCTTGAACATCAGATCCCGGGTGGCTCTGGCGGAATAGATATTCAGGAACACCAGCACCAGCACCGTGATCGACATATACGCCAGCGCGTTGCGCAGCTGTGAGCTGGTCGGCACCAGCCGGATGCGCCGTTCAGTACTTGAAATAGTAGCCAACTCCCCACTTGGTCAGAATGTGCTCCGGCTGCGCCGGGTTGAGCTCCAGCTTTTCCCGCAGACGGCGGATGTGCACGTCGACGGTGCGGATCTCGCTGCTGACATCGTAGCCCCAGATAGCGTCGAGCAGCGTCTCGCGCGAGTAGACGCGGTTCGGGTTGCGCATCAGCAGCTCCATGAGGTCAAATTCCTTCGCGGTCAGGTCGACCGGCACGTCCTCGCGGCTGGCGCTGCGGCTGCTGCGGTCGAGGGTGATGTGGCCGCAGACGAGCTTCTGCTCCGGCTCCTGCTTTTTGGCCGCGCCGGCCCGGCGCAGGAGCGCGCGGATGCGCGCTTTGAGCTCGAGGATATTGAAGGGCTTGGTCAGGTAGTCGTCCGCGCCGTGCTCAAAGCCGAGGAGCTTGTCCATGTCTTCGGATTTTGCGGTTAACATAATAATCGGGACCTGCGAGAATTCGCGGATCTTCGTGCAGGCCTCCAGCCCGTCGAGCCGCGGCATCATCAGATCCAGCACGATCAGGTCCGGCGATTCGCTCGCGGCAAGCTCGACGGCCTCCATGCCGTCGCAGCCGGTCACGACCTCGTAGCCGTCGTTTTCCAGGTTGAATTTGATCCCCTTGACCAGCAGCTTTTCATCATCAACAACAAGTATTTTCATGTCATCCCTCCGTTTGGTCCACGGTCACGAGCCCGCGCAGCTGCTCGAGCAGCGTCGGGCCGATGCCCTCCACATCCAGCAGCTGCTCGACGGCGGAAAAGCGGCCGTAGGTATCGCGGTAGCTGAGGATCCGGTCCGCCGTCTTTTCGCCGACGCCGGGAAGCGCAAGCAGCTCTTCTCGCGTGGCGGTATTGAGGCAGAGCCTCCCTTCCCCGCTGCCGTCTATCTGCAAAGCGTCGGACGCGGGTGCGGCGCGCTGCACGGTGATACGCGCCTCTCCGAGCGCGGAAGCCCGGCCGAGGAAGAATGCGCCCACGAACAGCAGCACCGCCGCGCACAGCGCGAGCAGCGCCGGGGAAACCCGCAATTTCTTCATACGCGCGCCTCCATTTGACATACCGGATGAATATGGTATAATAATCAAGAATACGCGCAGCTGCGCGAATGTTCAAATTCAGTATAGCATATTTTTTCGCCGCTGTACAATCCAGACGCGAAGAAAATGGAGATAAAAATGAAAAAGACTAACATTTCTGCCCTGCTGCTGGCCGCGCTGCTGCTGATACAGCTGCTGTGCGCGCCGGTATCTGCAGTCACCGCCGAACCTGCCGCCGACGCGCAGGCGGATGCTCAGACCGCTTCGGACAATTCCGCGGGGGACGCCGCGGCCGAGGCCGACAGCGTCCCCGAGGATCAGCTGCTCTCATCCCGGGAGCAGTTTTCCGTGGCGGCCAAGGCCGCGCTGCTCATCGACCTCAACACGAACCGTGTCGTCTATGAGCAGGACGCCGACGAGCGGGTCTATCCCGCGAGCCTCACCAAGATCATGACCTGCCTGATCGCGCTGGAGAACGGGAACCTGTCCGACGTCGTGACGGTCTCGGAATCCGCGCTGGCCGATCTGGACGAGGATTCCAGCGTGGCCGGTCTGGTGGTGGGCGAGCAGATGACGCTGGAGAATCTGCTGTACTGCATGATGGTCGTCTCGGGCAACGACGCGTGCAACGTCATTGCGGAGCATGTCGCGGGCTCGGTGACGGATTTTGTGCGCATGATGAACCAGCGGGCCTATGAGCTCGGCTGCACCAACACGCATTTCAACAATCCCCACGGTCTGCACGACGAGAGCCACTACACCACCGCGCGGGATCTTGCCATCATCACACAGGCCGCGCTCAAGAGCGAGAATTTCCGCCAGATCGTCGACACGTATGAATATAAGCTGCCCGACGATAACATGCGCCAGAATATCCCGAAGCTCAAGACCACGAATATGCTGATCTACCAGTCGATGTCGAACTCCCTATACTACCCCCGGGCGCACGGCATCAAGACCGGCTATACGAGCCAGGCCGGGCGCTGCGTCATCTCGGAGGCCACGGGCGACGGGCTGGATCTGCTCGGCATCGTCTGCGGCGCGGCCACGACGGTGCTCGACAGCGGCGATCTTCTGATGGAGAACTTCACGGAGTGCGCGCGCCTGTTTGACTATGGCTTTGACAACTATTCCTACCTGACGCTGATGTCGCCGCTGTACCCGGTCGATCAGGTGAAGATCAACAACTCCGCCGGTGCCGAGGCCGTTGCCGTCGCGCCGGAGGACGAGATCAAGGTCCTGCTTCCGAACGACTACGACCCGGACCAGCTGGAGACCAAGATCCAGCTCAACAGCGAAAGCGTCGACGCGCCGGTCCATGAGGGCGACGTGCTTGGCTCCGCGACGGTCACGTACGCGGGCGAGGTGCTCGGCCAGACGAGGCTGCTGGCCATCGCGGACGTCGCCAAATCGGAGATCTCCTCCGCCGCGGCCGGGACGGGCGCGTATATCCAGCGCAACTGGTGGAAGTGGGTCGTGCTGTTTATCGTGATCGCGCTGGGGGCGATTTTGGTGCTGTTCGTGCTCGTGCAGCTGCGCAAGCGGAAGATCCGCCGGCTGCGGATGGAAAAGCGCCGCCGCGCGCTGGAGGACCGGCGCCGCCGGTTCCGCGAGGACTATGACCTGCCGTTCGATGAGACGGACCGCAGATAAGGGAGGTACACATGCTGAACTGGGATTCGCTGCAGTCCGCGTGCCTGTCCTGCACGCGGTGTCCGCTGTCACAGACGCGGCACCATGTCGTCTTCGGCGTCGGCCCACAGGACGCGGAGGTGCTGTTCGTGGGCGAGGGCCCCGGCGAAAATGAGGATCTGCAGGGCGAGCCGTTCGTCGGCGCGGCGGGCAAATTCCTCGACGAGATGCTCACAATCATCGACCTTGGCCGCCACAACTGCTACATCACGAATATCATCAAATGCCGTCCGCCCAAAAACCGGGACCCCATGCAGACCGAGCAGGACGCCTGCATCGATTTTCTGCGCGCGCAGACGAAGCTCCTCAAGCCGAAGATCATCGTCTGCCTCGGCCGCATCGCCGCCATGCGCCTGATCCGGCCGGATTTCAAGATCACCCGCGAGCACGGGCAGTTCATCGAAAAGGGCGGCATCCTCTTTACCGCCCTCTATCACCCCTCCGCCCTCCTCCGCGACGAGAGCAAGCGCCCCGACACCTTCACCGACCTCAAAGCCCTGCAGGCGAAAGTCCGGGAGGTCTGTACGAGGACGCTGTAAACAGAGCCCTGCAGGCGAGGGAGCCCACCTCATCCGTCACGGCTACGCCGTGCCACTTTCCCTCATAGGGGAAGGCTTTGGCGCGCGCAAAAAAGAAAACTCCTCGCAAAAAGGTGCAGACCAGCAAATTTGGTCTGCACCTTCTATTTATGGCAAATATTCTAAGGCAACTAGTTACAAGTTCGATACCCACGTATCAGGCGGCGCGTAGTC
>OLYC01002263.1_pt1 | contig 11626 bp, 6 predicted proteins | sample 1674271 | NCBI WGS metagenome assembly OLYC01 (sample SAMEA103958154, study PRJEB25191) | human gut metagenome
TTTGTGTGGTAACTTCATTCTACCAGAGCCTGCAAGCTATGTCTTCTTTTATGCTCTTTTCAATTTGCGCAACTTATTGTACATTATCACTTCTGGTGGTTCTATATTTTGGGCATGATCTGATGGTGCAGTCAATCTCAATAAAATTACAGAATGCATAAAAATCAAAGGCCCCAGATTCCTCTGGAGCCTCTGGCCTGTAGTCAAAGCAAAAAATAGTTTATAATCTAGAGAAAGTACGCGAATTGTCACTTCATACTTATTCGCCCAGAGTTTCTTCATATTCTACAATCGGTTTAATAATTGCCTTTGCAAAAACTGGGGGAACAGCATTCCCGATTACCTTATACTTATCCTCTAGTGTACCATCAATCTGCATATGCAATGGCAGGCACTGCAAACGAAGACATTCTTTCCAAGACAGTCGACGATTACATTCGCCCTGCAACGCCCAGTTATCTTTAGAAACAAAAATCATTGGATCTCCACTTGGATGGAGTGGCACATGTGCGGCGCTGGCAACGATTGTATAGCTTGTCTGATCCCAATTCCGCTTCCGATTACGGGTGAGGTAATGACCATGGAAAGGGAGTTCCGAAAATTCTCCCATTGGCCAGGGATCCATATCTCCAATTACATCCTTCATTGTTCTAAAAGGAACATTCGTTGTTGGGCCAAACTGTGCAGCAGGGAATTCATAGTGGAACACGCTATGTACATCATTACGGATACCAACGATAAAGACACGTCTTCGGTCCTGAGCTGCTCCAAAATCTTGTGCCCGCAAGGCTTTATAAATGGGGGTATATCCCAGCTCCCTGAATCCTTGAAGTTGTTGCTCAAAAAACCATCCGTCTTTCGCACTAATCATTCCCGATACATTTTCAACAAAAAAGTATTTAGGTTTCACTTGCTTAAGAGCACGGATAAATTCCAAATATAAAAAATTGCCCGGGGTCTTCATCAGATCGCGTTCTTCGCGATTCTTCCAACGTCTACGCGCAGCAATGCTAAAACCAGTACAAGGATAGCAGCCAATCAAAACATCCGCCCGAGGAAAGTCTTTTATTGTACGGACATCTCCTGTTTTAAATGTTACGTCTGGAAAGATAGACTTATAGGCAAACGCTGCATGTGGCTCGATATCATTCGCCCATATTATATTCAGGCCAGCTTGCTTAGCCCCCCAATCGAAACCACCACATCCCGAAAAAAGAGATACTGCTGATAATGGCATGACTATCACCTAATTATTTCTGATTAAAGTTCGTTAATTGATTCGTTGACCACCTGATAGGCGTCCGTTTCCTTGAAAGCGTTGAGATATTCTCTATTCGATTCTATAATATGTATAAAGCGAATCCGGTCAATAGGGATTACCGTCATTCGATCCGCTTCTTCATCGCTCCATTTACCATCGGCTCCACGCAATGAAAATGGCACAAATATGAGTTCAACATAGGGAGCAAGCCTTTCAAAGCGTTGATTCCAGGTATCGTACTTAATGGATCCTTGTTTTTCGACCCATTTGTCTACTGAGCAAGCGCATTGAGCGAAACACATCGGAATAAACGGCACCTTTGAATGTTCATGATCCAATTGTATAAAACCCACCAAATCCAAGCCACCATCACCGCTCGCTCGGTCATATCGGGGATTACGCCTGGTTACGTTGGTCACTTCTGTATGCAAACACTGGGCAAATTTTTCAAACCGTTCAATTAGTTTTCCACCATGAAAAATGTTTCCTTCGCTACTCGCAGTTCCAAATACTTCTACGCTATGCGATGGGTAGATTTGCTGTAAAACATACTTTGCAGCAGACTCAAATGCAGCGGTTAACCGTTGCTGTTCATTTTTGCGGAACAGCGATAAATTGGAGCTGTAAAGTAAAAACAGATATAAAACTTGTTCCACTGATGCAGATTCTAAATTAACGGAAATCGTATCTTCATCGACAATAGTAAAAGGATATGCAGTTCCCAAAATTTGAGCACGGTTTTCAATAAATTTGAAAACATCGGCGAAAGCCCGATAAACTTTGTCATCCTGTTCACTAGCTCTATCTGAACCCCGATTCAATTCGTTAGGGCCTTCTTCCGTGGCCATAGAAATCACATCACTGAGGCTAATTTCTTTATCAGTACTAAGCAAACACTGAAGCTCTATGAAGTCGGCCCATACGTTTTTTTCCAAACTGAAAGATGCATTAGGGGCCTGCGTTAATAACGGTCTCATACAAACAAACCCTTTAGTCAATACTATCGCGGCGAAGTGCATCTAAAGATCCCAAAATAGATATCGCCATCTTTCTAATTCCTTCCAACTTATCCCTAATAAATAAATAATCTTCCTCTGTAGGCTTAACTTCTTCAACACTGCTACGAGCATTTTTTAAAGAGGTCTCTGCATCATCAATTAGTCGTTTGAATGCTTCGATTGGCTCGGACGTATAATAAGCTGCAATTTGTAATGAATCGCCATCTCTATAATGCAATAGTGCCTCAGAACTGCCCAACACATTGCTCAACTGCTTTAATTCTCGAGATTCATGGATCTTTTTTGCAGGATCATACAGGCAACGGAACAAGAATTCAAAATTGCCTTCGTCAATATTTTCACCTTGAATATCGCCCGAAGACTCTAGCCCAACAAACTTATATATGTTCTCATATCCTAAAGCAGTGGAAAGCAATGAAAAATCAACATCTTTTTCTTCAATATCAATTCCAAAATAAGCGTGTTCATTAGCATTTTCGTATAGAGCATAAGCTGTAAGCAATTTCGCTACATAGTCGCGCCGACTACCTATCATTTTTGCTAAAACAGAAAAAATGTTTCCTGCGCCAACCTCGTCAATGTGATGTTCATATAGTTGCCGCAAATAGCGGGCTTTCTCTAGTGAGCCCCAATTTTTTACGCCCGTAATATGTCGATAACCCAGATAGTCCAAGATATCCTCGCGTTTTTTATAACAAATACACGGAATCTGGGTAGGAGTGACAATCTTTTCTTGAATAACTTCGTTAACCGATTTTCTCCGAATTGACGCCGCCTCTGGCTCAGACAATAACTTAAGGGCCGCAAGTCGCCGGTTTCCTTCAACAACAATATATTTCTCACCATTAGGAACAACCAGCAGGGGTTCCGATATAGCATAACCAGTTTGCCCGATGGACTTCATTAATTCTATCAAGCTCTCATCACGGAGCATATGGGTAATGATGGCAGCATCATCATGTTGGCCCCTGAGCCCCTTAGGAAGGCGGGGGTTCTCTGGATCAAACTGTAGATCTGCAAGTGGAACTATCGTAATTGCGTGCGTCATCGGTGCCATAATTTTCAACTCCTGTCCTTTGCTAATGGTTCAGCTATTAAACCATGTTTATTATACCCTGTACAAATAAAATTATCAATAAAAAGTTTCCCTTAAAGCCTCTCAGTGCCCACGAATGCTTTTATTGATGCAGTTCAACATGGTTAGTGTGGATCTCCGAAAACAATGTTCGGGGCGGGAGAAAATAAGCCAATCGTAGGCGAAAAAGGCCACTACTCCACAGGAAAGCTCCGGCAGTTTGGGGAAAAGCAACTTCGAAACGGTTTTCTTCAGTAACGAAAATCTAATGTTGTGTTGCAAGGGTTTCAACGAGGGGGGCTTTTTGCTCTATGCACCGAACGGCATCTTCAATAACGCCACGGGTCTCCAACTACACGACAGGAACTTCCGCAGAAAAGAGCTCAGCGTTTACAGATGCTGCTGGATACTCGCAAGCCAGCGCTGTGATCTACCACCTAATTGAAACGGCGATGGAAAACGGTCTTAATCCATACCGTTATCTGCTGTGGCTCTCGGAAAACGCGCCATAGCTGAGCGAAACTGGCAAGGTATGGGCTGAAAGCTACTTTCCGCAAACGCCCCGGAAGAATGTTATATGCCGTAAAAACAATTGACCGCCATCTCGGTGAGCAGCAGCTCTCTTCAAGATGGTGGCCTTTTATACGCGGTTAGGTTTTACGCTTACGGTATAACAGTCACTTCGATATTGTTTCATGTTTTATAATTGCCGCAACTGTATTATACACATAAAACCCAGACCCGGCTATGTTGCCGGGCCTGGGTTTATACATGTTTAAGTTTGAAGTCGTTTCTTTACCATCAGTTATTTTTCGCCGCTCTGGTCGACTGTAAAATGCACTATGTCCCCGTTAGCGTCATAGTCAAATCTATAATTGTATTCTCGAATCAACGGGGACTTTACCACCATATCATACGACTGTTTCATATCGTCCAAATTCGTCCACTCTATCCACTTAGCTGCCACAAGTTCTCCACGCTGCCCATATTGATATCGTTCACATTCAAAGGTAGAAACTGACCGACTTTGTACATCGGGGCGTAATGTTGTAATGTATTCAACAATGTGACCATCTTTATACACACAAACGCTAAGTCCACAGAGGGCCGACTTTCCATGCCATTCATCAAATTGAAGTCCTATTTTTTGAAAGCCATCTTGTACAATAACTTCTCGGCGAGCAGGTCCTTGATGCATCTTACTATATGGCCCATCAATAATTAGCAGTTCGTCATTGGCAGAAAACCCATATATGTAATCAGCAGGCCTTCCTTGCTGAGGTGCATTTTTTAGTAACTTTCCTCGGCTAGCATTTCCGACAACTATATCTATAATTGGACTTGGGCAGAACCATCCCCTATGAATCGTTGTGCCACCTCGGCCATATCGCCATGATGCAACGGACTTGCGTTTTGTCTCGTATATTGCCGCATAGTCTGCTCTGTACTGCGACAGTAATTGCTGTAACCGGCTGTGAATTGCAGCTAAATACTCATTACGCAAAATAACGCCTCCTTTAAGAATTTTATTGAAAAGTCTAATACTCACCTAGGATTGTCTTCTTTTTTTGGCTGCAATAAGAAGAGACATTTGGTTCGTCGCTTCCATTAAAATGGAGCTACAGAATCCCACACCAGAAGGACAGTTCTAATTTCTCGAAGCTTGCCATAAACATTTTCTCGCGCTTGTATTGGATCCCCGTTTGCAGCGTTGTATGCCGAAACGATCTGATAATTAATATATTGATAATATAAGTTAGAATGCAAACGACGATGCAGTCCGGTTTTCAGAGGGACAAGGTTCTCTGGCTCATTAAAACGATTAATTCCCACTGCACTAAGCACATCTTGAGCAGGCTTTGCACGAGGATCCGTCTGGGCAACAATGTGATGTTTCTCTGTTGGCTGTTTATATTGGGGCACAGTCTTAGCTCGTGCGAAAGATTGCTCCACTTTGGTTTTTATTTTGTCTGTTGCTGTCTTAATAACTCCAACAGCCTTATCATACAAGTGGTTAACAGCATCTGTCAAAGATTTACGGAATCCAGGACTCATAACCGTAGCAGTTATCGCAGCTCCAATAGCCGCAATAACTCCGGATACTAATATAGCCGCAGCAGTAGCCTCAATCACAAATTTACCCGTATGGTCAGAGTAAAGCACGGGATTGTTTTGACCATAGGTAAACATGTTGCAGCCAAAAATACCCTGTCCAGTGGATGTATATCCGTCTGCATTAATGAACCGGGCAGTTTGGGGGTTATAATATCTGCTGTTGAGATAATACAACCCCGTCTCGGTATCGTAGAAGTAGCCTCGATAGCGGAATGGATTATCTTTACCAATAGTGTGAGACTTAGAGCCAGTTACGGAAAGCGGATTACCCCATGCATCATAGGTATAAGTAACCACTTGCGTTCCGTCAGCATCCACAAGTCCCGTCACATCACCCTGTGCATTGCGCAGATAGTAATACTCCGTGCCGTCATAGTTAACAGACATCGGCCCAATAGCGTCATAGGTGAAGTGAAGAGTTTTATTCTCACCCAAAGCCGATATCTTCATTTGGGTCAGGGTGTCATTCAGATAGTGATAGGAATAATCTCTCGTTGTGGTAACGATATAATCGCCATCTGTACGTACTATGAGTAACGAGCTTTCGTAATGTTTTCCAATTCGCTTTCCTTGGGCATCATAGCTGAAAGATACCGTCTCTTCCCGGTTTCGATCAATGGTTCGCGGCAATAGCATCTGCTCCAGCTGCCGACCATGCTGCCAGGTATATGTCCAGTCACCATCGTTTATCAGATTACCAATAGCATCACTAGTCAGATCTTTCCATCCATAACTGGTCAGCAGATCTTTCCACGAACTATCATCATAACCATAAGAAATGGTGTTCAGCTCCGTGCCCAACGTGCCGGTTGTATAGTCGTACTCCTTCTTTGTGAGAATATTGCCTCCGTTGTCATAGGTGTAGACCCACGTCTTTCCAGCCGCCTGATTGTTCTCACGGGTCAACTGGTCAAGACTGTCATAGACATATGTAGTGGTCGTACTGCCATCGGCGATCGCAGTAATATTCCCACGGGCATCGTAGGTGTAGGTATAGGTCGTGCCACCCACCGTCCACTTGTAGACCTGTGTACTTGTGGAAGTTGTGCTGGGATCCTTATAGGTGATGTTGGTGGCCACAACAGACTTTGTTCCGCTTTTGGCCGTAATGCCAGTCATACGGCTGTAGGCATCATAGGTATAATTTGCACTCTCACCATCCGATGTTGCCTGTTTCAGCCGATTATCGTTGTCGTAGGAGTAGCTTGTGGTATAAGTGGTACCATTCAGTATCTGGGTTTGCGAAGCTAGATTGTTCTTATCGTCATACTCCCACTGGACTGCGTTTCTGTGGCCGCTGGCGGTTTCCTCATACCGCATCAGACGATCCTGGAAGTCATAGGAATATTTCGTTTTACGGCCGGCAATGTTATCGGTTAGAATACCCAGATTGCCATTGTTATCGTAAGTGTAGCCGATGGCATTCGTCTTATCCTCGTAGCCGATTCCAGTGGTTCTGCCGAAGCTATCATAGGCATAGGTGATATAGTCACCATTACCATAGTCAGAACGTGTCAGCCAGCGGTTGGCATCATTGGAGTAGGTATGGCTGATCAGCGCACGACTACCTACCTTGACGCTGCTTATCAGATCAAATACGCCGTAAGTAAAGGAATAGTTGGTATCGGAAGCGCTGGAAATCGCTGCCAGCAGGTCACTATTGTAGGTATACCCTACAGAAGAGCTTCCTTTAGACACGCCCGTGGTGCGATAGCGGCTATCGTGGCTGTAGTTGGTGCGGGTCGCCGTTGTCTCTCCGGGCGCCTGCGTCCAATTCAGAATGCCCGTCTGCGTATCATAGCCATAGGAAGTCGTCTGACCCAATGCATCTGTAACAGTAGAAAGCTGATCGCCATTAGATGTATACGTCGCAGAGGATGTGACTTTCTTGGTGCCGTTACCGACAGTTACTTTCGTGTTGTTGCCATAGGAATCATAGGTGAAGTTGGATACAACGCCTTCCGGGCTAGTTGCAGACAAAACATTATGATAGCTGTCGTAGGTGTATTTCTGACTTGCACCAGAAGGCAGCGTCATTTTAGTCAGATTGTTGTTGCTGTATTCGTAAGTGGTGGTTTTCTTTTGCAAATCTGTGACGCTGGTCACGTTACCATCACTGTCATAGACATAGCTATGACCAAATTCCTCTTTAAACAGCTGAATACCATCAAAGTATACCACATTAGTGTTATAGCTGTAAAGCAAGGAGATCGTGATCGAGTCGTACGCCTTTTTTGCAACAATTCGGTCTGCCACATATTGCCAATTCACGGAACTGTCCGCACCGGGATTGAACTCAATCAGCGTGTCAGTATCTTTTTCAGGAGCTGCTGTGGTATAATTAAAATGAGCAAGAATCGCAAAGCGCCGATTTCCGTCCTTGACCATGGGCACAGAGTCGCCTTTTGCCCAGCCAGCTACAGAAAACACGTCGCCTGCACTTCCGGAAACATTTATCGTCTGAGATACCCGCTTATCCTTGGTGGCCTCACCATAAATTCGATAAGCATAGCTATCCATCTCCGCTGCTGCTGCACCGTTAGCGGAAATTCGACGGTCGTAGCTGTCACAGGCACTATTACTCGACCAACCAGCATTATAACGGAAGTCTCCGCTATTAATCAGATTATAGCGGCTGGCGTTGGCAGACTTTTCAAACTGGACGCAGTCAAAGTATGCAATGCCAGAAGTTCCGCTTTGCAAACAAGGGATAATTGTGCTCGTGGAAGATGTTGCCGGATGAGTGTAGGTGACCTCCAGACGCGTCCAATCTTTTGCGGTGGTAATCGCTTCACTGGTAGAGACCGTTGAACCAGAGAGCATCAGTGCCAGACGAGCTCCTGTGCCGCCGCCGCTCATGCTAGCTGTTTTAACGTACGCCGACAAGGTGTAGCTTTTCCCGGGTTCCACGGTACAACTGTAGCTCGTAGTAGGTTGTACACTAAAGTTCCCGCTGTTGGAAGAACGGCTTATCATCAAACAGCTCTCTCCAATATAGCCGGCGGGAAGATGACTCCACGAACCATCAGAGGCATTACCGCTGCTTTCTGTCCAGCCACCGCTGTACTCAAAGCCGCTGTTGTAAATTTGGTTAACAACCGTATTTTGAAGTTTAGAGGACAATGCCAGTTGGCTAGCCGTGCCTATAAGACTATCGTCCACATACTTGTAGAACTGCGCCATTCCTTCATTGTCCTGAATAGAGACCGTGCTGCCAAAATTATTGAATTGCTTGATCTCTTGGTTGCCATTGTGGTCAGTGAAGGTATTCTGGTTATGCGCATAGCTGATATTCAGCGTTCCGCCAGAGGTACTTCCGTCATATTCTTTGACTCGAATAACACGGTTCGGCTGACTGCTGCTGGTGGTATTGTATGCGTAAGAAAGCTTGTACCCATTCGCATTGGTCGCTTGAGACAAGAGATGGTTGCTGGTATAGGAAAAGCTTGCCGAGGACAGCACCGAAGATGTGATGCTTGTCAATTCATTGCTGCTGTAGGTATAGCTTTCCGTTGCCAAAGCCGAATTGCCTGTTCCGCGGAACGTAATACTGCTCAACGTAGTCCCGCTATAGTTGAACTGATACTTTCGTCCGGCACCATCCGTAATGCTGGCAATTCGTTTTCCAGATGAGTACGTAATTGTAATGTTGCTGGTAGTCGCTTGATTGTTACTGATTTTAGTCAAACGGCCACTGGTATCGAAGTAGCTTTTATTTCCACTCTTATCTGTGATACAATATTTTGTTGTACCGCTGCCAGTGGTGGTCAGAATAAGACCTGTATTAACTTCGTCTTCGTATGTTCCATATGACTTATATTGGAAGTAATGGCGCGTAGCATCTTCGTCTTCCCAGATATAGAAAGAACTGTTGGACGACCACTGATATACTAACTGATTGTAGTTGCTGCGCCAACCGTAGCCCATACCAAAGCCATTGTTTGACTTATCATTGGCATTATAGATATGGTTGATCGCAACCGGCATGCGGTTGCCGGAAAAACTCAAACCATTATAAACCCAGACAAGATTACCGGTGTAGTCATTGATGTAACCTGTACCCGCAGCCCCTGCGCTGTGAGATGTGTAATCCCATATATTTTCTAAGCCGCAATTATTAATATATGTGATCGTCAGATACGGCAATGTCTGCGCTGTATAGTCGGAGGAGCAAAACTCGCGATATAAGTCAGTAGCTGCTGCTTCCTGCGAGTCCTCCATCTTGAACATCATACCAGTGTTGTCTCCGGTATACCACTCCTGCGCAATATCCGTGACATCCCAATAGTACCAACCTTTTGCGCCAGCGATTTGATAGTCCTCAACGGTATAATTATAACTGGGCTTATTACTCCAGTTGATAGTATTGGATTCCCATGTACCATTAACTTTATGTACATCAATTTCGGAACTGGAACTACTGGTTTGAATTTTATAGAGTGCCAGAGTTGCTCCAACAATGACATCCGCAGAAGTCAGTGCAGGCAAATTCTTATACTTTAAGAAGGATCGTCCGATACCATACTGGCCCTGACCAATACAGAGCATCGCCCAAGTATAGCTGAGCTGAGTCTTGGAAAAAACCGTCTGATCTGCAATGTTGGTAACACTTAGTTCCGCTTCAACGGCGGGATCCAATACCACAGGATAAGCGCGGTCTTCCGCTGTCATCCACTCCTGAGGCAGTAAGTAGGTCAGCAGGTATCCATTATCCGTCTCTTTCAGGATAAGCTCAATATCATCACAGTAGGCTCTTTCCTGATCGAACAGATACGGCGCTGGCATTACAAACAGAGGCTCATCGTCCTCGGCATGATCCTCCGCATATGCGTAAATGCTGTTGTCTTCCTGCAACTCCAAAACAAGATTTTTGACTTCCAGCAAATACTGATAACCTGCCCGGTTGGCCGGGGCAGAGGCAATAATAACAGACTCTTTCAGTGTATTGGATGTCAAATCGTAACGCACGCTGACACCATTGAAAACAGATGCGTATTCTGCGGCACTGCTTAGTTTTTCGAAAAATGTCTGCTGAAGGGTCTTGTCCTTCTGAGAGAACGTAATCTCCGAATCCTTCAAAGAAAGCTGAGACGCCTTCATCGGGGTACGTCCAAAAATGGTATTTCCCATCTTTGTGGTCGTTGCCGTTTCCCATTGGTCATCCACCACAATGTCGACGACTTTATCATCTTTCACGGCAGGTGTAGCCGGTTCCTGCGGTTCATCTGTATCCTCAGATTTTGGCTCCTCTGTTGCAGGAGCCTCACCTTGATTATTATCATCCTCGGAAGCTTTAGGTTCACTTTCCCCCTCGGCAGGTTCCGCTACAGACGTATCCTCAGAGTTACCGCCCGCGTCAATGGTCGGAGCATCTAGGGCAGCAAATGCCTCCACAGCAGACTCCTCACCATCCTGCTGAGGCTCATCAGCAGAAGGCTCTTCAACCGTGGGAGTCTCTTCTGCCGGCGGTGTTACATCAGAAGGCTCCTCAGCACCTTCAGAAGGTGTGATATCCTCATTCATTCGCGCCAGTTTTGCAGTCAGGACATCATCCTGCAGCAACTGTCCAGCAAAGCGGAAACTCAAAACGCTGTCGCCACGCGCAATAGAAACCGCCTCGGAAGCAGACAGGTTAGAAGGTAGAGTTACCTCCCAAATACCGGCTGTGTTTTGATAGACGCGCTTTCCATCCAGCGACGTGGTTTGGAGCGTATTATCGATCTCCTGCCACATACCCTCTCCGTCCATATAATGAACCGCAGTGGGGTAAACAGTCAGCAGCCGCTGACCATTGGACAGGATATACTCTTTTTGATACTCATCGCGGCTGGAGATAATCTCCGAAACCACGTCCGGAGTCTCTTCATCGACGAAATCTCTTGCATACTCGCTCTGCGAGATGCGGGAAGCTGATTCCAGTTCTGCCGCCAGTACCTCGGTCGGAACCAGGTACAGGCAGAACACAAGCGCCAGGAAGAATGACAGAATTCTTGTCATGCGTGGTGCTTTCATATGTGTTTTTCCTCTCTATTACAATAAGTTTTGGTTGGAAGCCCCGCATCCGGCTGGGTTTCTTTCCTTCTCATGCCTAAGCTACAATGAGGGGAGCAACTGGCTGACCATGTCCTCCTTGGGCTTCCATGTCCGTAAAAAAGA
>OLYC01002264.1_pt1 | contig 11625 bp, 7 predicted proteins | sample 1674271 | NCBI WGS metagenome assembly OLYC01 (sample SAMEA103958154, study PRJEB25191) | human gut metagenome
CCAAGGAGGCGGCAGAATACAGCAACATCGGCATCAACAAGATCGACAGTATGCTGAGAACGCCCAACTGCCCGTTCGTGCTTTTCGTCGGCACAAAGAAACTGGTCAAGCGAAAGGAGTTTGAACAGTTCATCAGTGAAAAACTGGTGATATAAGTGGCTTCGGAAGATTTGTAAATAAGAGGAGAGTTTTTTCACGCAACGGCTTGAGAAAAAGGACGTTATATGCTATAATTTATCTGTAGTAGTGTGTCCTTTTTCGCAAGCGCGGAAAGGATACAATCTATGGGTAAGAATCTAAAAGGCAAAGAATGTGGTAAGGGTATCTGCCAGAGAAAGGACGGTTTATATTACGCACGGTTCGTAGATAAAACAGGAAAGCGGCATGAGAAGTATCTTCCGACGCTCCCCGAAGCTCGCAACTGGATTGAAGAATCAAAATACGCCGATGCGCACGAGGATGTTTTCGTAGCCACCGATACGACGGTGGATCAATGGTTTGATTTTTGGATTGAGAACATTGTGGGTGATTTAGCCCCCAATACGCTTCGCAACTATCGGGAGCGGTATGTTCACAATATTCAGCCTGTTATGGGCAAAATGATGATTGCAAACGTCAAGCCGATGCACTGCAAAAAGGTGTTCATACAGATGGATGCTGACTATGCGGGTCCACCATCCGTCAAGCCTATATCACAATGGGTACGATGTTCAAGGCTGCGAAGATGAATGACCTGATTACCAAGCACCCAATGGACGGCGTTCGCTACACAAAGCCGGTCCGAGCGCCGGACGACATTCACTTTTTAACGCGGGATGAGCAAATCAGATTTCTTGAAGTTGCGAAACGCTCCCACAACTACAATCAGTACGCGCTGACCCTTGAAACCGGTTTGCGTACCGGTGAGATGATCGGGCTGACATGGGATGCGATAGATTTCCAGAATCGGACGCTGACGGTCAACAAAACCTTGGAGTACCGCCACAAGCAGCACTTTTGGCGTGCAGGACCACCGAAAACGCAGCAGAGCTATCGCACCATCCCGCTGACGGATCGGGCCTATGAAATTCTGAAAGAAATCAAGGATAAGCGCCCTTGGCAAAAGGAATCTCCGCTGCTCTCACAAACACTGGAATATATCGACCGGCGAACGGGGGCAATCTCCCGGCTGGTCATGCGTGATCTTGTCTTTATCAACTGGCGTACCGGGGAACCGGCGAAAAACAGTTCCTATGATACCCACCTTTACAAGCTATGCGACGAAGCAGGAATTGAAAAATTCTGTATGCACGCTTTACGCCATACCTACGCCACAAGAGCGATTGAATGCGGCGTACAGCCCAAGGTGCTGCAAAAGCTGCTTGGTCACGCAAGTATAAAAACAACGATGGACAGATACGTCCATGTCACATCTGAATCCTTGGATCAGGCTGTGCGGCAATTTGAATCAGGCAGGGTTTCCTAGCATATAAGTCCATGCGAAAATGGCGTAAACCAAACGCGCCGGATTCCGGAAGCCCTTGAAAATCAAGACTTTTTAAGGAGATAGAGAAAACTATGAAATTAGGTATCGGAAGAATTTGACCTGATTTCATAAATCTATAAAGAAGCATAAATGCCCGTAAATCCTTACGGGAACAAGCTTTTTCAAATTTCAAGGGGCATAAAACTCCACGCTGTTTCATAAAGCTGCACGCCAAAATGGTACAGTCGTGGTACAGTAGATTGAAGTGCCGAGAAAAGCCCCTATGCAGAAATAATTATACTATGACAATGAAATGCTAAAGCGGATGTCCGAGGGAAAGGCCTCAGACATCCGCTTTTGTTCTTATAGATATGCTTTTTCCCTCTTCGCGGCAAGGCAAATGGAATCCGTGAAATATTTACCGATTTGGAAGCCAAGTTGCACGAAATCGTGTGCCGCGAAACTGTGAACACGGAACGCTGTTCAGGAAAGAATCTTATGGAATCGGACTTAATCCCATGACTTCGTGAACTGGAAAATATGCTGATTCGATCAATGTATCATATTCGGTTCTCAGAATTTCCCAGAACGGAAATTTCGCTTTTCAAATCTGTCTACATGGATGCTAGACAGAACGAATGAAAATATGCCGTGATAAGGGTTGAAAATCAAGGATTTTCTTCGCTGTAAGCAATGCAGGAAAGCTTCCCCCTGTGATGATATTCCTTGCATGGATTTGGCGTTAGAGCGCAAATAAGTGTTGATTTTGGCGCTGTTTTGAGGCCGTCGGAGCACAACGGATAAGCGCTTTTGCGATGCCTATTCAGGAGCTGACAGGGGTTTCTTTGCGGGCATCGCTAACCCCCTATTGATTGATCCCGGTTTCAAACATCTTCGCTAGCTCCGTGCCGCTCTCCTGCATCTCTCTTGGAAACAACGCATAAGGTATAGTTATAGTCTGATAAAGCCGTAACAGAAAAAGTGGAGTTGTGCGGCTATAATAATTCAGAAAAACGTGTAATATATAGTTTGATAACTCCAGAAAAATGTGATATGCTATTGGCGTACTAAAGGAAGGCTGGTGAGTCGCATGAAACGCAATGCAATTCAGGAACTTGTAGCATGGAAGTCCAGTGAAGACCGCAAGCCGATGGTGCTGAAAGGTGCCCGGCAGGTGGGAAAAACCTGGCTGATGAAAGAGTTCGGGCAGAACTACTACGACAGCTATGTCTACTTCAACTTTGATGAGGAAGATGAGCTGAAATCCATCTTTGAGGCCAATAAAAATCCCCAGCGGATCATCGAACTGCTGTCCCTGATCACCGGGGAGAAAATTCTTCCGGAAAAAACACTGATTATTTTCGACGAGATTCAGGAGTGCCCGGAAGCACTAAATACTTTGAAATATTTCAAGGAAAAGGCCAACGAATACCATGTAATCGCCGCGGGCAGTTTGCTGGGAACCCTCCTGGCGCAGCCCAAGTCCTATCCCGTGGGCATGGTCAATCTGCTGGACATCTATCCGCTGACTTTTGACGAGTTTCTGGAGGCCACGGATGAGAGCCTGTACGCATACTATTCCAGTATCCAAAAAGAGCAGCCGATCGAGGAAATTTTCCACAATCGGCTGCTGGAGGCATTCAACTATTACCTGATCATCGGTGGAATGCCGGAGTGTGTCTCCTCGTGGATCACCCATAAGGACCCGGCAAAGATCTCGCAGATTCAGAAGGAGCTGATTGAGGTCTACGAAAACGATTTTTCTAAACACAACGGTAAAGTCAACAGCGGACGCATTCTGATGGTGTTCCGCAGCATTGTGGCCCAGCTGGCAAAGCCAAACGAGAAATTTATGTACGGAGCTGTCCGCGAGGGTGGCCGGGCCCGAGATTTTGAGGAAGCCATCGAGTGGCTGGTCTCCGCCGGGATGTTGAATCGCGTCTACAATGTCTCTAAGATGGAGCATCCTCTGGCAGCCTTTGACAAACTGGACCAGTTCAAACTCTTCGTGTTCGACACCGGTCTGCTCAAACACATGGCAGGCATTGATAACAGTGCCATTCTGCTGAAGACAGATTATCAGTTCAAGGGTCCGCTGACGGAAAACTATGTCCTGCAGCAGTTTCGCGGCCAGTTCGATGTGGAACCCCGCTATTACTCCGATAAAAACAGTGAAATTGATTTCCTTATCCAGTACGGCACCAAAATCATCCCCGTGGAAGCCAAGGGCGGCGAGGATAAATCCGCTCCTTCCTTTAAAAAGTATATCGCCGACCGCCAGCCGGAGTACGCCCTGCGCTACTCCAAGCGGGGTTACCGGAAGGATGGAGCCATTACCAACCTTCCATTATACCTGGCACGAAAGACAAAAGAACTTCTTTGACAAAGCAGCTCCTCACACTCACTGTGAGGAGTTACCTATCTCTGGTGGCAAGGTCTTTTCACAGCTTCAAAGGGCTTGTTTTTGCCCAAATAATATGTTAGTATGTTTACATGCATACTTTTTGAAGGGAGGATAACTGCAGATGGGTAAACGCAAGAAGGACCTGTCTGAATTCGGCGAATTTCTTGTAGCAGAGATTTGCAAAACAGGCATGAGTAAGGTCGATTTTTGTACAGCGGTTGGGATCAACAAGCCATACTTCTATGAGAGTTTAGCTGGCACGCCCCCATCGCAGGAAATTCTCGAGAAAATGCTCGAAGTGCTGGATGCAAATCTTCTTACGGAAGATAAGATTAAATCCAATGACTTGTTTGACAAGGCTGCTAAATGCAGGCAGGAAATACCGACTGATATCAAAGATCTAATCAGAACCAATCCGGATGAATGGAACAATATTCGGACAGTATTGAAGGAAATGCTTTCCGGCGCAAAATAGAGAATTGGGAGTATCATTATGAATGAACGGTTAAATCGCTTTATAAGCCTGCTGAAACAGATTTTTGAACTCGATAAATCAGATCTTGATTTTGGTATCTATCGCGTTATGAACCTCCGCAAGGCACAAATTGAAGAATTCCTGACAGAGCGTCTGCCGCAGATGGTACAGGAAACACTTGCTCCCTTCGCGCAGGGCAGCAAGGAAGAAATCCGCGCCAAAATGAAGCAAATTGAGGATAGCGTGTCAGAAATGGGCATGACTGTGGATGCGCTCCCCGATACTGCTCAGAAGAAGCAGCAGTATTTGCAGCTCCAGAAGCAGCTTGCGGAAGGTGCTGATCTGGCCGCACTGGAGACGGACGTGTACTCTGCGCTGTATTCCTTCTTCAACCGGTACTATGAGGATGGAGATTTTATTTCCAAGCGTCGGTACAAGGAAGGCGTGTACGCTATCCCCTACGAGGGCGAGGAAGTAAAGCTCTACTGGGCAAATCAGGATCAGTACTACATCAAAACCAGCGAGAATTTCAAAGATTACACCTTCGTTTTCGACGGGATCACTGTCCATTTCCGCCTGGTGGACGCTACTACGGAGCAGAACAATAACAAAGAGAACAAGGACAGCAAGCGCACCTTCATGCTCTTTACAGAGGATGAAGAAACACACCCGGGCATCAAGCGATTTGAATATGATCCGGATGCTGCGGAAATCGTGATCCGATTCGTGTATGATATTCCCGCAGACAAGAAAAAGAAGTATGCAGAGGAGAACTATGCCGCAATTACCCAATGGCTGCTTTCTCTGCGGCGGGCAGAGCTGAATCCCCTGATCGCGCCGATCCCCACTGGCAAAGGCCGGGAGACGACAACCCTATTGGAGAAGCATCTGAAGGGCTATGTGGCGAAGAACACCTTCGACTATTTCATCCACAAGGATCTGCACGGCTTTCTGACGCGCGAGCTGGATTTCTTCATCAAGAGTGAGGTCATGCATCTGGAGGATCTGGACACCGGCAGCGAAGCCCGCGTGGAGACCTACCTTGCCAAGGTGAAAGCCATCAAGCGCGTCGGTAAGATCATTATTGATTTTCTCGCCCAGATCGAGGATTTCCAGAAAAAACTGTGGCTGAAGAAGAAATTCGTGGTGGAGACCAACTGGTGCATCACGCTGGACAAGATCGACGAATCCTTCTGGCCGGAGATTATCGGGAACAAAGCGCAGATTGATGAATGGATCGCCATGTACGCCATCGACGAAGCGGAAGGCTGGACGAACCCGCCGTCCGTCGATTTTCTGCACCTGAATCAGAATCTGATCATCGATACCAAGCATTTTTCCAATACATTCAAATTCAGGCTGCTGGAAAGCATCCCGGATTTGGACGAGCAGACGGACGGCTTAATGATCAATGGCGACAATTTTCATGCGTTGAATTTGCTTCAAGTGAAGTATCACAAAGCTCTCAAGTGCATGTATATAGACCCTCCGTACAATGCTAAATCCAGCGAGATAATGTATAAAAATACGTTTAAGCATTCAGCGTGGCTTAGTTTGATGGAAAGCAGGCTCGGATTGTCAGAGCCGCTTCTGTCTGATTCGGGTGTTGGCGTAATTGCAATTGATGAGATTGAACAGACAAAGCTCGGCGAATTATTAAAGGCTGTTGCCCCGACTAAAAACAGCGTTGCTGTAACAATTGTCCACAACCCGTCGGGACAGCAGGGCGATAATTTCTCATTCACAAACGAATTTGCTTATTTTATTTTTCCGGATGAAAAAGACATCATCGGATTGGAAGTCCGCCCTGAAGTGGAATGGGATACACGAACCTTCAGAGATAACTCTGGAAACAGCAATTTGCGAACGGATGCAGCCAACTGTTTCTATCCCATTTTCGTAAAGAATGATCAGATCATCGGTTTGGGTGATGTGTGCCAGGATGAGTTCCATCCGGAATCCAGAAATGCCGTTCATTCTGATGGAGTGATTGCTGTATATCCTATTGATAACAACGGGATTGAAAAGAAATGGGTTTTTGAGCGTGGAACCGTAGATAGCATTCTTGACGAATTGTGGGTAAAGCAAACTTCAGACCCAATGGACGGGATTGATATTATGCGGACGAAAAAACGTTTCCGCCATAAAACTACTTGGACGGATAAAAAGTATTCCGCTAATAGTTATGGATCCGCTCTGCTTACCGCTATGGGAGTGCCATTTTCATATCCAAAGTCTATCTTTAACGTGCAAGAATGCATTGAAGCAGCATTCGGAGGGAAAAAGCACGGTACGGTTATTGACTATTTTGCAGGATCGGGAACCACTGCTCATGCAATAATGAATCGCAATTTCGGAGATGGCGGTAGCCGCAAGTACATTCTTATAGAGATGGGAGAGTATTTTGAAAACGCAACGATGCTCCGTGTGAAAAAGGCATCATATGCAGTCGATACAAAAGCATGGAAAAATGGCAAACCGCAGAACCGAAATACCGGTATCTCCCAAATCATCAAGTACATGCGGCTTGAGAGCTATGAAGATGCCCTTTCCAATATCCAGCTTTCCGACAACGGCGGACAACTCAAGTCGCTGCTGGGCGAGGATTACATGATCCACTACATGGTGGATTTTGAGAGCCGCGGCAGCCTGCTGGACGTGGAGGCTTTCTCCAATCCCTTCGCCTACACTATGAAGATCACCGAGAAGAATGAATGTAAGGAGCGCAGCATCGATCTGTGCGAGACCTTCAATTATCTGATCGGTCTGACGGTCACCCGGCAGAGCGCTATCTCCTACTGGCTCAGCAAGCCCGCCGAGCATCCTGCTTACGAAGGCGCTGTGGAGTTGGTCAGCGATATCAGCGGACAGTACGCCTTCCGGCAGATCGAAGGCACGCTGCCCGACGGTCGCCGCGCACTGGTAATTTGGCGCAGCGTGACGGATGACATTGTTGCCTCCAATGCGGCGCTGGATGCGTTCTTCACCACCTGCCGCAACAACGCCGAAGATCGCAAGTATGACGTGATTTTCGTCAACGGCGACAGCAACCTTGAAAATCTGCGCGGTAAAAGTGAAGGCTGGACGGTGCGTATGACGGAAACCGAATTCAAAAATCGTATGTTCGAGGAGGCGTGAGTATGGCAGGAAGAACCGCCCCGCAGGCCTCTTTCGACGATCAGCTCGTGCTGTTCCGCTATTTCCTGCATGAGCTAAAAATCGACTCCATCAGTGCTCTCAGTGAAAAGCTGAACGGCAGCGAATACGAGGGCGTCAACGAAAGCGGCAACACATATTTCTACACCTATATCGCCCATATCTGCCAGATGCGGGGCGCTGCTGTCACGCCGGAAAAACTGCGCCTGTATGATGAAAACATCTGCCGTCACACCCGCCAGATCGGAGAGAAGCGCGGCGGGCTGCAATGGAAGTATTTCCAGTATGTCGCCCTGCTCTTCACGGAAATGTATCTGGATCGGTATTTTTCCGACGCGGACACATTTTGCACTGATCTCAATGCATGGCTGCGGCAGGTCAAAGACCGGTCCCTCGGGCTCATTGATTTTCAGCCCTATACGACGGATAAACTAAACAAGCTGGCTTTTATGTGCGCCACCGGCAGCGGCAAAACGCTGATCATGCACATGAACATTCTGCAGTTTCTGCATTATTTCAAGCGGGCCAAGCGGATCAACAGCAGGCTGTCCATTAACAAGGTTATCGTGCTGGCGCCCAACGAGGGTATGAGTAAACAGCACCTGGATGAGCTTGCCCTGTCGTCCATCCCGGCGGCGATGTTTGAGAAGGATCGCGGTTTCGGCAAGCAGCAGGATGATGTGATCGTAATCGATATGAACAAGCTGAAGGAGGAAGGCAAGGTCAAGACCGTCTCCGTCGATAGCTTCGAGCAGAACAATCTGGTGCTGGTGGATGAGGGGCATCGGGGCCTGTCCGGCGACGTGTGGTACGATTACCGCACCCGTCTTTCCGAAGAAGGCTTTGCCTTTGAGTATTCCGCCACCTTCAAACAGGCGCTGAAAGCCAATGCCACCGGCAATACCCAGCAGGCCAGAGACGCTCGGGCACTAATGGAGGAATATGGTAAATCCATCATTATGGATTATTCCTACAAGTATTTCTACAGCGACGGATACGGCAAGGACTACCGCATTTACAATCTGCAAGGTACCGTGGATCCTGAACAGAAGCATTTGTATTTGGTCGGATGCCTGCTGTCCTTCTATCAGCAAATGAAGCTGTTTGAGGTCAATGCGGATGCACTGCGGGAATTCCGGATCGAAAAGCCCCTACTGGTGTTTGTGGGCAATCGTGTTACCGCGCCGGTCAAAAGCAGCGGTCTTTCGCAGGCGGAAAAGGATCTGCTCACAGACGTGGAAGAAGTGCTGCTTTTCCTCAACAAATTCCTGAGCAACCGCACACAATCGATCGAGCATATCCGCGCCGTGCTGAACGAAGATACCGGACTGATCGATGCCAGCGGCAAAGAGCTGTTCTATCAGGATTTCCGCGCGCTGCAGGGTATTTTCGGTTTAGAGCCGAATCCGGCCGAAATCTTCGCGGACGTCCTCCGTATCGTATTCAACACCGACGGGAACGCTGACGAACCTCGCCTGCGGATGGAGAATATCAGGCAGGTTTCCGGTGAGATTGGCTTGAAGGTGGGCGAATACGGCGATTATTTTGGCGTCATCAACATTGGCGATACGTCCGGTCTGCTGAAAAACTGTGAGCAGAAGGGCATCATCGTCAGCAACGAGGAATTCGTTTCGGAATCGCTGTTCCGAAATATCAATAAGCCGAATTCCAATATCAAAATGCTGATTGGCTCCCGCAAGTTTACAGAGGGCTGGAACAGCTGGCGTGTTTCAACCATGGGATTGATCAACTTTGCAAAAGGCGAGGGATCGCAGGCCATTCAGCTTTTCGGACGCGGTGTACGTCTGAAAGGCTACAACGGATGCCTAAAGCGTTCCCGCAAGCTGGATACCAATGTCACGCATCCCGAACATATCGAGTTGCTGGAAACACTAACCATATTCGGCGTGAAGGCTCAGTATATGGAAGATTTCAAGAGCTATCTGGAGCAGGAAGGCGCGCCCACCAATGAAACGGTGCATGAATATCGCCTGCCGGTGATTAGCCGGTTTGATGAGGTGAAAGGCAAAAAGCTCCACGTCATCAAGGTGAAAAACGGGGCCAATTTCAAACAGCAGGCTGCCCGATTGATCCTGGACAAGCCAGATCAGGGATTCCTGCGTTACCTGCTCAAGAGCAAAACAGTCATCGACTGCCGCAGCAAGATCCAGACGATAGATTCCACTTACAGTTTCAAAATCGAATCCATGCCGGAGCCGCGAACGCTCCCAGCGGATATTCTGCCTCTGCTGGATGTCCAGCGGATCTTTGAGGAGCTGCAGGAGTATAAGAGCGAAAAGCGGTATTTCAATATCAGCATTGTCAAGGACAGGCTGCTTGATATCCTGCGGGAGGACGGCTGGTACAGACTTCTGATCCCGCAAAACCATCTGGAAATCAATTCGATCGCAAAGCTGGAGGCGGCGACCGATTATGCCGTCATGGCGCTCAAATCCTATATGGATAAGTTTTTTAAGTATGAAAAAGAGCGCTGGGAGGCACCACGTCTGGAATATGCGATTCTGGATGCGGATGACAGCAATTTTGTCGATGAATACACGTTGACCTACGCGCAGCAGAGCGCGATGGATCCCACCGGCGATGAGCTGGAGGCTTTCGTTGCGGAGATGTCCGCTGTGCTGCAAGCGAATAACGGGCTCGACGTTTACAAAAAAGATCCTTTCCATGGCAAGCTGGTTCTGTTCGATTTTCGATCGCATCTGTACGCCCCGCTGATTTGTCTTGAAAAGAGCAATCTGAAAATACAGCTGTCGCCCGTTGCGCTGAACACCGACGAAATGAGGTTTGTGGACTATCTCAAGGCATACGTAGACAACCACGCAGCGGAGCTGGTGGACAAATCCCTGTATTTGCTTCGCAACAAGAGCAAGGTTGGCATGGGCTTCTTCGAGGCGGGCAATTTTTACCCTGATTACATCCTCTGGATTGATACGCCCGAAACGCAGTACATTTCGTTTATCGATCCGAAGGGCTTGATGCATATCCGACCAGATGATCCCAAGATCGAGTTTTATAAAACGATCAAGGAACTGGAGACCAGACTGGCACCTACGGCAGATGGCAAAACAGTTGTCCTCAATTCGTTCATCATGTCCGGCACTCCGGCCAGCCAACTACGTCAGTGGTGGCTCATGGAACGCCCTCAGCGAGAGGAAAAGAATGTGTACACCATTGATAATCCCGAATGCGTAGAACTGATGATTGATAGGATATTGGGAAAATAAGTTGCTAACCGAAGAACTATTAAACGAAAGAATCTCCGCCCACAAGTGTGAGCGGAGATTCTTTGCCTATTAAGCGCTTAGTACATGCCGCCCACGAGCACCTCGGTACCGGAATGTTTGCAATTTTCGTTTCCTATCATATTTCGAATGCTACGTGGTGGAAGCACCTGTTTCGTGGAAGGTACACGCCTCTCCGCGTTTTCGGAACAGTTGTAAATTTAGCCCTTGCGATCATAATGCTGGTACTCCACGCTGAAATGGTGTAAAAACGGTGTATGGAAAATCGGATTGCAGGCGCAAAAATGACACACTACTACTGCCCCCAAAAATCGAGTGATAGCTCTGATGAAACACACAACCATCGGCATGACCGCCCAACGGATATGCCGATGGTTGTTTCATTCTTCTGTTGCATTTCAGGGCAAATATTGAGAAAAATATCGCCAGTACGCCGCTTGCTTTTCCATCCTATGGAGAGTTTCAAAATGTTTTCCTGTCAGGAGAGGAATGTACCCAGCTGGAAACTGCTTATCCCGGCAAAGCTGCCGAATACATTGAGCGGCTGTCCCGGTATATGGCTTCCAATGACAGGCACTATGCCAATCATTACGCCACCATCAAGAAGTGGTTGGACGAGGACAGCAAGGGCAGGAGAGCGAAAAATTACACTTACGACGATAACGAGGGAGAGTGTCTATGAATCCGATTTTTACAAAAATGGTTGATGCCGTTGAAGCGGCTAATGCCGCACCTGACGATTACATCAATTCCGCTGATGGGCTGAAATACTGCGGCAAGTGCCACACGCCGAAAGAAGCCTTTTATCCCGCAGACCTTCAGGCACAGGGCTTTACCAAGCACCCGGTTATGTGCAAGTGCG
>OLYC01002269.1_pt1 | contig 11592 bp, 7 predicted proteins | sample 1674271 | NCBI WGS metagenome assembly OLYC01 (sample SAMEA103958154, study PRJEB25191) | human gut metagenome
CGCCGTTCTCCGTCTTGCTGTAAGTACGGCTCTGCACCCGGCCCTCGGCCGTCAGCCGCTCGCCGGTGTCCATGGCTGCCGCCTGCTGGGCCACAGCGCCCCACGCGATACACGGCAGATAATCCGCCCGCCCATATCGCCGGTTCACCGCCAGAATCATGTCGCAGATCTCGCGCCCCAGCGGCGTGCGCCGCAGCACCGGCGGCTTGCACAGCACGCCGGAGAGTTGGATCACGTTGAAGGGCGTGTCCCCGCCCTTTTCCAGCACATGGGCAAACACGGAGATCACCAGGCGGCTGCCCTGACCGCTCTTGTTGTTGAAGGAGCGGAGCTGACCCCGCACCGTGACGGTGTCCCCCTCCCGGATGGCGGCGCGCTCCAGAAGCGGCTGGGCGGCGATCACCGTCAGCTTGTCCGCAAGACCGCTGAGGCGCTCTACCGCCAGCGTGAATTTATAGAAGGCCAGGGCGTGGTTCACATGGCTCAGCGTCGGCGCGCTGTCCACCGTGCCGCAGAGCTGCACGCGGTTGAAATTGTTGTCCATACGATGTCCACCTCGTTTGTTGATATGCCACAGCCTATGCGCCGCCGGGAAAGAATATGCTTTTCAAACGCCGGAAAGTATGGCATAATACCTGCAAAAGGAGTGATGACCATGCGTTATAAGGGAAAAGTCTACCGTCCCCCGTCCGAGGCGTACAGCCTCATCGTCCAGGTGACCTACGGGTGCAGCCATAACCGCTGCGCCTTCTGCGATATGTATGACGACAAGCATTTCGCCATGCGCCCCATGCAGGAGATCCGCGAGGACTTCGAGATGGCCCGCCAGATGTACCGCCATGTAGAGCGCGTCTTCCTGGCGGACGGCGACGCCCTCATGCGGAAGACAGACGAGCTGGTGCAGATCCTGGGTCTCATCTACGGCCTGTTTCCTGAGTGCCAGCGGGTTACCTGCTACGCCTCGCCCGCCAGCCTGCAGGTGAAGTCGGAGGACGACCTGCGCCTGCTGCGTGCCCGGGGTCTGCAGATGGTGTACATGGGCCTCGAATCCGGCTGCGACGCGGTGCTGGAGCGGATGAGCAAGGGCCACAGCGCCGCCGCCATCGTAGCCGCGGGACAGAAGGCCCGCCGCTGCGGCCTGGCGCTGTCGGTGACGGCCATCTCCGGTCTTGGCAGCGTGGCACTGTGGCGTGAGCACGCCATCGGCACGGCGGAGGCTCTCAGTGCCATGAAGCCGGAGTACATCGGCCTTCTGACGCTGATGGTGGAGCGGGGCACACCCCTGGAGCAGTGGGTGCGGGAGGGCGAATTCACCCTGCTCAGCCCCGTGGAGGTGCTGAAGGAGACAGAGCTGTTTTTGCAGCACATCGACTCCGAGGGCAGCGTGTTCCGCATGAACCACGCCAGCAACTACCTGACGCTGAAGGGCACCCTGAACCGTGACCGCCAGGCGCTGCTGGACAAGGTACAGTCGGGCCTGTCCGGCGTGGGATTGAAGCCGGAGTTCATGAGAGCGCTGTGAGAGGCTTTTCGTGACTGCGGACACGAGTCACTTTGCCCCCGGCGGCCTGAGGTCAGGCCGCCCTACAACATGGCATCGAAAGAACTTCGTAGGGCGGCATGACCACATGCCGCCGCACGATGCCGTGCCGTATGACTGGCGGCGGGGTGAGGTCACCCCGCCCTACGCAGCAGCTGTCGAAAGAACTCCGTAGGGGGCGGCGTCCTCGACGCCCCGCCGTTCATCGGAAAATGCCGCCGCAGCCGTGCGGGCCGTCGGGGACGCCGGCCCCTACAACGGTTTTACGATCCTTTGCAACTAAAAAAATCAAAAATTCCCTCTTGACAACCCACGGCAAAAGTGCTAAAGTACGTCCATAATCAAAAAAGCAAACCAACGAGTAAGAGGAGTATCCGTACAGGAACCTTTCAGAGAGCCGCGTATTTGGTGGGAGCGGGGCAGCGGAATGTACGGCGAATGGACTTACGAGGGCGGGGAGAACACCGGAAACGGCCAGTAATACCCGACGGCAACCGCGGCCGTTACCCCGGCGGAGCGCATGATAGTGCGTGCAGAGCGGGCGTGATTACGCCAATATGAGTGGCACCGCAGGAATTGTTATTACATCCTGTCTCATGAATGATTTCATGAGACAGGATTTTTTATTTTATCAAAAATATTTTCACATAAAAGGAGAAAACGATCATGGGAAAGATCATTCTGACAGGCGACCGTCCCACCGGACGGCTTCATGTGGGCCATTTCGTCGGCTCTCTCCGCAACCGCGTCACGCTGCAAAACAGCGGCAAATTTGAAAAGCTGTTCTTCATGATCGCCGACGCGCAGGCCCTCACCGACAACTTCGACCATCCCCAGAAGGTGCGGGATAACATCCTTGAGGTGGCGCTGGATTACCTGTCCTGCGGCATCGACCCGGCCAAATCCACCATTCTGGTGCAGTCCCACGTCAGTGAGCTGACGGAGCTGACCTTCTACTACATGAATCTGGTGACGCTGGCCCGTCTGGAGCGCAATCCTACCGTCAAGGCGGAGATCCAGCTCCGGGGCTTCAACCACAGCATCCCCATGGGCTTCCTGACCTATCCCGTCAGCCAGACGGCGGACATCACCGCCTTCATGGCCGATACCGTCCCTGTGGGCGAGGATCAGCTTCCCATGCTGGAGCAGGCCCGCGAGATCGTCCGCCGCTTCAATGAGCTGTACGGCGAGACGCTGGTGGAGCCCACCGCCCTGCTGCCGGACAACGAGGCCTGTCTCCGCCTTCCCGGCACCGACGGCAAGGCCAAGATGAGCAAGTCTCTCGGCAACTGCATCTATCTGGCCGACGATCCCGACGACATCCGCACCAAGGTCATGGGCATGTATACCGACCCCAACCACCTGCAGGTGTCCGACCCCGGCAACACCAAGGACAATCCCGTTTTCCTATATTTGGACGCCTTCTGCACCGACGAGCACTTTGCCCGCTACCTGCCGGATTACGCCAATCTGGACGAGCTGAAGGCCCACTACGAGCGGGGCGGTCTGGGCGACGTAAAGGTGAAGAAGTTCCTCAACAACGTCCTGCAGGAAACCTTGGAGCCCATCCGTACCCGCCGTCAGGAGCTGGCAAAGGACCCCGCCGCCGTCATGGAAATTCTGCGCAAGGGCAGCTACGCTGCACAGGCTGAAGCCGCCAAGACCTTGGACAAGGTCAAGCACGCCATGAAGATCGACTATTTCGCGTAAATAGAAATCAATACATTATAGGATATAAAGGAGAAACATCATGAAAGAGCTGAAAGACAGAAACATCCCCTACAAGATCTATCTGACCGAGGATGAGATGCCCAAATATTGGTACAACGTTCGCGCGGACATGACCAACAAGCCCGCGCCCCTGCTGAATCCCGGCACCCTGAAGCCCATGACCGCCGAGGAGCTGGGCGGCGTGTTCTGCGCCGAGCTGGTGAAGCAGGAGCTGGACGACACCACCGCCTACTTCGAGATCCCCGAGGATATCCGCAACTTCTATAAGATGTACCGTCCCTCTCCGCTGGTGCGTGCCTACTGTCTGGAGGAGAAGCTTCAGACCCCGGCGAAGATCTACTATAAGTTCGAGGGCAACAACACCTCCGGCAGCCACAAGCTGAACTCCGCCATCGCCCAGGCCTACTACGCCAAGCAGCAGGGCCTGAAGGGCGTCACCACCGAGACCGGCGCCGGTCAGTGGGGCACGGCCCTCAGCATGGCCTGCGCCTATCTGGGACTGGACTGCCGCGTGTTCATGGTGAAGTGCTCCTATGAGCAGAAGCCCTTCCGCCGTGAGGTCATGCGCACCTACGGCGCCAACGTGACCCCCTCTCCCTCCAACACCACCGAGGTGGGCCGCAAGATCCTGGCCGAGTTCCCCGGCACCACCGGCTCCTTGGGCTGCGCCATCAGCGAGGCCGTGGAGGCTGCCACCACCCGCGAAGGCTATCGCTATGTGCTGGGCAGCGTCCTGAATCAGGTGGTGCTGCACCAGTCCGTCATCGGCCTTGAGACCCAGACGGCCCTGGAGAAGTACGGTATCAAGCCTGACATCATCATCGGCTGCGCCGGCGGCGGCTCCAACCTGGGCGGCCTGATCTCCCCCTTCGTGGGCCAGATGCTCCGGGGCGAGGCCAATTACCGCATCATCGCCGTGGAGCCCGCCTCCTGCCCCAGCCTGACCCGGGGCGTGTTCAAGTATGACTTCTGCGACACCGGCATGATCTGCCCCATGGCCAAGATGTACACGCTGGGCAACGGCTTCATCCCCTCTGCCAACCACGCCGGCGGCCTGCGCTACCACGGCATGAGCGGCATCGTCTCCCAGCTGTATCACGACGGCTATCTGGAGGCTCGCAGCGTGGAGCAGACCAGCGTCTTTGAGGCGGCGGAGTACTTCGCCCGCTGCGAGGGCATCCTGCCCGCTCCCGAGTCCAGCCACGCCATCCGCGCCGCCATCGACGAGGCCGTCAAGTGCCGCGAGACCGGCGAGGAGAAGACCATCGTCTTCGGCCTGACCGGCACCGGCTACTTCGATATGGTGGCCTATAACAAGTTCAACGACGGCGAGATGGGCGACTACATCCCCACCGACGAGGATCTGGCCAAGGGCTTCGCCACCATCCCCAGCTTCCCCGGCAACGAGTAAAGTAAAAGATGAAAAGCGCGCCTGTTTGCTTTGAATAAGCGAACGGGAGCGCTTTTCGTGCTGTGTTTTTACTTCGCTGGCTTGAAAGGAAAGATGCCTTATGCTATACTATAAACAAAAAATGTATATGCAGTGGAAGGTAGATGAATATGGATACGAGGTCGATATCTCTTTTTTCCGGCGCGATGGGGCTTGATATCGGCCTCATGCAGGCGGGAATTGACATAAGGATCGGACAGGATGTGGATGCTTCCTGTATTCAGACTATGCAGGCGAATGGGCATAGAGGGATTGCCGGGGACATCCGGCAGATCACCTCTGAGGAGATTCTGCAAAAGGCTGATATGAAAGCGGGAGAACCTTTTTTGATCTGCGGCGGCCCGCCGTGTCAACCGTTCTCCACTGCGGGGAAAAGACTTGGCATCAATGACCCTCGGGGCAGCTTATTCAAAGAATTTGTCCGTATGATAGACGAAATTCGCCCTCGATTTTTTGTCATGGAAAATGTCAAAGGCATCATGAGTTCCATTTTGAAGGATGAGAACGGAGAGAACACGGATAAAAAGGTGCTGGATGTGGTGCTGGAAGAATTCCGCAGACTGAACTATAAGACCGTATACGGGCTGGTGGATGCGGTCAACTATGGTGTTCCCCAGTTCCGTGAAAGGTTTGTTCTGATCGGCAGCAGGGATGATGAGAATATTTTCCTCCCAGCTCCTACACATTTCAGGGTGCACCAGAACCCGGCATATCGCTGGGTGACGCTTGGCGATACCATAAAGACGCTTGAAGATGTGGAAGGCGAATGTGCTTCCTTCAGCGACGGCAGGCTGCGTTTCCTCCGCATGGTGCCGGAGGGCGGCAACTGGAAGGATCTGCCCAGCGATGTTTTACAGGAAGCTATGGGTGGGGCTTATACATCCGGTGGAGGGAAGGTCGGATTTTATCGCCGCCTGTCCTATGCGCAGCCTTCCCCTACCGTTGTAACAAGCCCTGTTCAGAAAGCGACCATGATGTGCCATCCGACAAAGGACAGGCCGCTAAGCGTTGCGGAATATGCACGGATTCAGCAATTTCCCGATGACTGGATCTTTATGGGGACGACGGTTGATAAATACCGGCAGATCGGGAATGCTGTTCCAATCGGACTGGCCAGGGCGATCGGGCAGATGCTGGTCGCTGTTGCAAATAAAGATGCCGAGATCGTAGTAAAGAGGACGCGGGGAACCAGCGTTCACGATAAGATCCAGAATGCGATCAGAATAGGAGGGATGAGCAAATGCTGAATATCGAACCGCTGAACAACGGCTATGATGAGCAGAGTGTTTGCGCGGCGATCGGCGCAGCTTTGACCGATTTTTACACGGCATTGACAAGAACTCTTGATAAAATAGATGTCGACAAGATATTGAAGCGGAAAAATCCCTATTTATATAGGGCAAAAGGGATCAACAGCGCAGGTCAGATCGTGGACGGTATTCTGGCAGCCTATGTATCTTCAAGTGAAGAAACCTTGTTCGGCAACTGCTTTTTTGAACCGATTGCCATTGTGGTAGCGGGAGGTCAAAAGGCGGTTACGGAAGGCGTAGATATTACGGTAGACAAGGATAACACGATTTACAGTATAGCTGTGAAGAGCGGCACATCTGTCTTTAATGCCGACAGTAAAAAGAGACAGGAGCAGAATTTTCAGTCTGCGCAGAAGCGTGCCCAACAGGCGAGGAAAGCCTTTTTTCCAGTGGTTGGTTACGGTTATGGCAAGAAGAAAACAAAGGTGGGTCATGAGAAATTCTATCTTGAATTAGCAGGCAAGGATTTTTGGGAGTGGCTGACAGGAGATCCTGAATTCTATACGAAGATCATTACCTATATGGGAACAAGACCCGAGGAATATGCGCAGGAATTTGAAGAGGCATACAGCAGGGCGGAAAACCGTATGATCCGGGAATTTACTGTTAAGTATTGCGGACAAGATGGCTCCATAGATTGGGATGCCCTTATCAAGTTCAATAGCGGGGATTAGTATAGAGTGCCTTTCTTCTTTGCGGCAGACACGCTTCGCCACCATCCCCAGCTTCCCCGGCAACGAGTAAGCATTTCAAAACCGCATAAGCAACTGCCCGGGACGGCTTCGCCGTCCCGGGCAGTTTTCATACGAGGAAACAATTGGAAGAAATTGTAAATTGTCGACACGTCGCGGACAACTGCCGCCCGACTCTGGAAAGCCGACAAAGCTCGTGGAAAATTTCCAAGAATGTCACGGAAATTTGATTTCCCTTGTTGACAAGCGCCCAATACTTTGTTAAAGTGGTGACAAAGATGAGGGTGGGAGGAACCGTCATCGTTAGGGCAACAAAAGTTATGATAAGCAAGCCGGCTGCCGTGCTGCGGTGACCGGCGAAAAAACCGTTAGGAGGATTACACTTTGAAAGATTGGGATCGTTTAATCACGGTGGAACAGATGGAAGCTGCCACGGCCATGCTGCTGGAAAACGGCGTCAAGGTCGGTGCGGATTCCTGGCAACAGCGCGCAAAGAACCAGACCCCCCACTGCGGCTTCGGCGAAGCGGGCACCTGCTGCCGCATCTGCTCCATGGGCCCCTGCCGCATCACCCCCAAAGCCCCCCGCGGCATCTGCGGCTGCGACGTGCACGGCATCGTCGGCAGAAACTATCTGCGTTTCACCGCCGGTGGCTCCGCCACCCACTCCGACCATGGTCGTGAGATCATGCACACCCTGTACCAGACCCGCGAGGGCGGCAACTATCAGGTCAAGGATCCTGACAAGCTGATCCGCATCGCCAAGGAATGGGGCGTGGAGACCGAGGGCAAGGACATCTACGACCTGGCCCACGAAATGGCCGAGATCGGCCTGCTGGAATACGGCAAGCCCTTTGGCGTCCAGCGCTTCCTCAAGCGCGCCCCCGAGCACACCCAGGAGCTGTGGAACAAGGCTGGTATCGAGCCCCGCGCCATCGACCGCGAGGTGTCCCAGTCTCTGCATATGACCCATATGGGCTGCTCCTCCATGCCTGAGGCGCTGATCCGCCAGTCCCTGCGCGCCGGTCTGTCCGACGGTTGGGGCGGCTCCATGATGGGTACCGAGTTCTCCGACGTCATGTTCGGCACCCCCAAGCCCATCGACACCACCGCCAACATCGGCGTGATGGAGAAGGACAACGTCAACATCATCGTCCACGGCCACGATCCCTCCCTGTCCGAGATGATCGTGTTCTATGCCAACGACCCCGAGATGATCGCCTACGCCAAGGAGAACGGCGCCAAGGGCATCACCGTGGCCGGTGTCTGCTGCACCAGCAACGAGGTCACCATGCGTCACGGCATCCCTATGGCCGGTAACTTCCTGAACCAGGAGAACGTGGTGCTGACCGGCGCCTGCGAGGCCATCGTGGTGGACGTGCAGTGCATCTTCCCCGCGCTGGGCCCCCTGAGCAAGTGCTTCCACACCAAGTTCATCACCACCTCTCCCATCGCCCGCATTCCCGACTCTGATTTCATCGAGTTCCATGCCGAGAGCGCCGGTGAGAACGCCAGGAATATCGTCAAAACCGCTATCGAAAACTTCAAGAACCGTCGTCCCGAGCTGGTCAACATCCCCGAGCTGAAGACCAAGGCCCGCGTTGGTTACTCTCTGGAAGCCATCAAGAAGGAGCTGGACGGCGTGTGCAACTCCCACGTGGATACTTACGGCACCACCAAGCCCCTGATCGACTGCGTGAAGGCCGGCGTGCTGCGGGGCGCCGTGGCCATGGTGGGCTGCAATAACCCCAAGGTCCGTCCCGACACCGCGCATATCGAGCTGATGAAGAAGCTGCTGAAGAACGACATCATCGTCATTCTGTCCGGCTGCTCCGCTCAGGCTGCCGCCAAGGCTGGCCTGATGGATCCTGACGCCAAGGAATACTGCGGCGAGGGCCTCAAGCGCGTGTGCGAGCTGGTGGGCATTCCCCCCGTGCTGCACATGGGCTCCTGCGTGGATATCTCCCGCATGATGCTGCTGGCCTCCGACATCGCCAAGGATTGGGGCATCAACATCTCCCAGATCCCCCTGTGTGGCTGCGCCCCCGAGTGGATGAGTGAGAAGGCCGTCTCCATCGGCAACTACGTCGTCGCCACCGGTATCGACACCTACCTGGGCGTGGATCCCTATACCAAGGGCTCCAGCGAGGTGGTGGAGCTGCTGCAGGGTGAGCACGGCGTGAAGGATTGGGTGGAAGCCCGCTTCATCGTGGACACCGATATCGAGAGCCTGGGCGACAAGATGATCGCCGGTATCGAGGCCAAGCGCGCCGCGCTGGGCATCTAAGTAAGAGCTGTATCTTGACTGAGGAAAGGTCGAACCAATGAAAGTAGCCATTACCGGAAAGGGCGGCGTAGGCAAAACGACGCTCTCCTCCACACTGGCCCGCCTGTACGCCGACGAAGGGCGTACCGTGCTGGCCGCCGATGTGGATCCCGACGCCAACCTGGGGTTGGCCCTGGGCCTGACGGAGGAAGAGGTCAATTCCATCACCCCCATTTCCAAAATGCGTCAGCTGGTAGAGGAGCGCACCGGCGCCACCTACACCAATAAGTTCTTCAAGCTGAACCCGCAGGTCAGCGATATCCCCGACAAGTTCGCCCGGGACATCAACGGCGTCAAGTTGCTGGTGATGGGCACGGTAGAGACGGGCGGCGGCGGCTGCGTCTGCCCCGAGCATGTGATGCTCAAGTCCATTCTCTCCGCCCTGGTGTTCCGCAAGGACGACGTAGTCATCATGGATATGGAGGCGGGCCTGGAGCATCTGGGCCGCGGCACCGCCGGGTGCATGGACCGCTTCATCGTGGTCATCGAGCCGGGCGCAAGAAGCGTGCAGACCTATGAGAAGGTGAAGCAGCTGGCCGCCGACCTTGGCGTCACCAAGGTGGACGTGGTGGCCAACAAGATCCGGGACGACGCGGATCGTGAATTCGTCCGCTCCCGCATCCCCGAGGAGAATCTGCTGGGCTTTATCAGCTACGACGCCGAGGTTATCGATGCCGACCGGCGCGGCCTTTCCCCTTACGATGTCAGCCCCAGGGCCGTGGAAGAGATCCGGGCCATCAAGGCGCGCATCGACGAGACATGAATAATTGAAAGGATGAAATAGATCAATGGGATTATTTGACAGAGTATTCAGAGGCTCCGACGAGATGTTTGCCAAGGCGGAGGCAGAGATCAACGCCGTCGTCGCCGAACTGGGCGAGTCCGCTCCCATGAAGATGCCGGACACGGCCTACTACCTGTCCTGCATTTACGCCTATCTGGGCAAGAAGGTCACCACCCTGGGCGAGCTGCGCGACACCCTGGCCGACGTGAAGGCCATGATGACCCGCGAGTATAAGACCAAGGATATCTTCACCTCCGGTGTTGGCACCGCCATCGCCGCCGAGATGATCGAGGCCTGCAAGTATGCCCGCAACCCCGATCCCTATGCCGGCACCAACTACCACGGCCACTTCACCGATGCCGAGGTGCGTACCCTGGGCGTGCCTCTGGTCACCCGCGATATCCCCGGCTTCGTGGTCATGATCGGCCCCGCTCCCACCAAGGAGGAGGCTCTGGAGACCGTCAAGGGCTATCAGTCCCGCGGTATCTTCGTGTTCCTGATCGGCGGCATCATTGACCAGCTGATCGAGTGCGGCATGACCATGAACTTCGACGTCCGCGTCGTCCCCGTGGGCGAGGACATCTGGTCCGTGGGCCATATCATCTCTCTGGTTGTCCGCGCCGCCTTCATCTTCGGCGCTGTCCAGCCCGGCGATTATGACGGCCATATCGACTACTCCTTCCACCGCATCTTCGCGTTCGTCAACGCCTACGCCCCTGTGCCCGACATCACCGTGGCCTGCGGCGCCGGCGCCATCCAGCTGGGCTTCCCCGTCATCACCAACGATACCGATGACATGTGGGCCGTGCCCAAGTCCCTGATCATCAACGAGAACACCCAGGACTGGATCGAGACCTCTCTGGAGGCCCGCGACATCAAGATCAAGGTCACCAACATCGACATCCCCGTGGCCTTCTCCAACGCCTTCGAGGGCGAGATCATCCGCAAGAACGACACCCAGATCGAGATCGACGGCTCCCGCGTGGACTGCTGCGAGTTCTGCCGCACCGAAGAGGCCCAGAATATCGAGGATCACGCCATCATCCTGGACGGCCCCGATTTCGACGAGTTCGAGCCCGGCTCCAAGATCTGCCTGACCATCACCCTGGAGGTGGCCGGCAAGTCCTGGCAGACCGATTTCGAGCCGGTTGTCGAGCGTAAGTTCCACAACTTCCTCAACTGCATCGAGGGCGTTATGCACACCGGTCAGCGCGACATGATCCGCGTCCGCGTGTCCAAGTCCGCCTTCGAGGCCGGCTTCCGCGCCCGTCACCTGGGCGAGGTGCTGTATGCCAAGGTCAAGGGCGAGTATGAGACCGTGGTGGACAAGTGCCAGGTCCGCATCTGCACCCGTCCCGAGGGCTGCAAGGAGATCCGCGCCAAGGCCAACGAGGCGTTTGTCGCCCGTGATGCCCGCCTGAAGTCCATGACCGACGAGTCCGTGGATAAGTTCTACACCTGCATCCTGTGCCAGGCCTTCTCCCCCAGCCACGTCTGCATCGTCACCCCCGAGCGTCTGGGCCTGTGCGGCGCCGTGTCCTGGCTGGATGCCAAGGCCACCAATGAGCTGGATCCCAACGGCCCCTGCCAGATCGTCCCCAAGGATCGCTGCCTGGACGAGCGCCTGGGCGCCTACGAGGATGTCAACGAGGCCGTCAGCAAGTACTCTCACGGCGCCCTGGAGCGCGTGACCCTGTACTCCATCCTGGAGGATCCCATGACCTCCTGCGGCTGCTTCGAGTGCATCTGCGGCATCGAGC
>OLYC01002271.1_pt1 | contig 11589 bp, 9 predicted proteins | sample 1674271 | NCBI WGS metagenome assembly OLYC01 (sample SAMEA103958154, study PRJEB25191) | human gut metagenome
CCGCTGCACCGTGCAAATTATTTTCTTGACATACGGTTTCGGTTAGCGTACATTTATAATAGAGTATAAATACAGCAAACGGGAGGTTTTTACTATGGCGATTCGTGTTGGTATCCTGACTTCCGGCGGCGACTGCCCCGGCCTGAACGCCACCCTGCGCGGCGTGGCAAAGGCTTTGTATCACCGCATGGGCGATAAGGTGGAGATTGTCGGCATCATGAACGGCTACGACGGCCTGATCAACGGCAACTACCGCGAGATGTCCTCCGATGAATTTTCCGGCATCCTGACGGTGGGCGGTACGATCCTCGGCACCAAGCGCACCCCCTTCAAGAAGATGCGCGTCGTCGAGGAGGACAAGGTGGACAAGGTCGCCGCGATGAAGAAAAACTACCGCGCAGCCAAGCTGGACTGCCTGCTCTGCCTCGGCGGCAACGGCACCCACAAAACCGCAAACCTGCTCAGCCAAGAGGGGCTGAACATCATCGGCCTGCCCAAAACCATCGACAATGACATCTACGGCACCGACGTGACCTTCGGCTTCCACACGGCGGTCGACATCGCCACCGAGGTCATTGACCGCATCCACACCACCGCCGGCAGCCACAGCCGCGTCATGTGCATCGAGATCATGGGCAACAAGGCCGGCTGGCTGACGCTATACTCCGGCATCGCGGGCGGCGCGGACATCATCCTGCTGCCCGAATTGCCCTACGACATCAAGAAGGTCGCCGCTGCTGTCGAGAACCGCGCCAAAGCGGGCAAGAACTTCTCGATTTTGGCCGTGGCCGAGGGTGCTTTCTCGGTCGAGGAGGCCAAGATGAAGCGCAAGGAGTGGACGGCCAAGCGTGCCGAGGCCGGTTACACCACCGCCACCGCCCGCATTGCGAAGCAGGTCGAGGAATTGACCGGTGCCGAGACCCGCATCTGTGTGCCCGGCCACATGCAGCGCGGCGGCAGCCCCAGCGCCTACGACCGCGTGCTGGCGACCCAGTTCGGCTCCTACGCGGCCGGGCTGGTGGCGGACGAGCATTACGGCGTGACCGTCGCCATGGTGAACCGCCACGTCACCGCAAACCCGCTGGCCGACATTGCCGGCAAGACCCGCGGCGTGCCCGGCGACTGCGACATGCTGAATGTCGCCCGCGCCATGGGCATCAGTCTGGGCTGACCCCGATCGAGAGGATTTCATGTTATTTTCGAGCCTTGTATTTCTCTGGCTTTTTCTGCCGGTCGTCTTTCTTGTGTCCCGCGCGCTGCCGCTGCGGGGGCAAAACGCCCTGCTGCTGGCTGCCAGCCTGCTGTTCTATGCGTGGGGCGGGCCCGGCTACCTGCCGCTGATGCTGGTCTCGATCACGATAAACTGGGCAGGTGGTCTCCTGCTCGCCCCGCTGAACGGCCGACCCCGCAGCGGGGTTTTGTCTGTCGTGATTCTGGCTGATCTGGCACTGCTCGGCTACTTTAAATATTACACGTTTGCGGCGGACACGCTGAACAGCCTGCTGCACTGGCCGCTGCTGCCCGCGAAGGAGATCGCGCTGCCCATCGGCATCAGCTTCTACACGTTTCAGGCGATGAGCTACGTTATCGACCTCTACCGCCGCAAGTGCGGCGTGCAGAAAAGCTGGTTCCGGCTGGCGCTGTACATCAGCTTTTTCCCGCAGCTGATCGCGGGGCCGATTGTCCAGTACGGGCAGATCTCCGCCCAGCTGGCTGACCGCCACGCCACGGCACAGGACGTTGCCTACGGCATCAAGCGGTTCTGCTGGGGGCTGGGCAAAAAGGTCATCCTCGCGAACGCCTTCGCTGCCAAGGGCGACGAGATCTTTGGCCTCGCCCCGGCGTCGGTGTCCACCCCGCTGGCGTGGCTGGGGGCGCTGTTCTACACACTGCAAATCTACTACGATTTCTCCGGCTACTCCGACATGGCGATCGGCTTGGGTGAGATGTTCGGCTTCCACTTTGCCGAAAACTTCAACTACCCCTACCTCTCCGCCAGCGTCACCGAGTTCTGGCGGCGGTGGCACATGTCGCTGTCGGGCTGGTTCCGGGATTATCTGTACATTCCGTTGGGCGGCAACCGGCGCGGCAAGGTGCGCACCCTCGTCAACCTGTTCATCGTCTTCCTTGTCACGGGTCTGTGGCACGGCGCGAACTGGCAGTTTGTGGCGTGGGGCGTCGTCTACGGCATCCTGCTTATCATCGAACGCGTCGGCTTCCGCGCGTTTCTGGAGAAGCTGCCCCGTGCTGTGGGGCACATTTACACGCTGTTCTGCGTCGTGCTGGCGTGGGTGCTGTTCCGTGCGCCGGGGCTGAAAGCCGGGCTGCAATGGCTGCGCGCCATGCTGCTGCCGACCGCCGGCAGCGCCGCCTACCCCGTGGCGCGGTATCTCGACGGGCGCATTCTGCTTCTGCTGGCGGTCGGGCTGCTCCTGTGCGGCCCCGCGCAGACCCTGCTGCCCCGGTTGAAGACCGCGCTCTACAGCCGCGAGGTGCCCGGCAAGGTACAGAGTGCCGCGCTGCTGGCCGTGCTGTTCCTCTGCACGATGCTGCTGGTTTCCAGCACCTACAACCCGTTCATCTATTTCCGCTTTTAAAAGGAGGCCGGAGCTATGCAGAATAAGCGTCACCCCGGTCTGGGGCTTGTGGCCGGGTTTTTGGCCGTGCTGGTGCTGCCGGGGCTTTTGTGGCCTGCGCTGCGCGGCGCGGTGGACACCGAGGTACACGAAAACCGCAACTTAGCCGCCTTCCCGCAGGACGTTTCCCCTGCCGATTGGCCGTCCGCCTTTGAGGATTGGCTGGGCGACCACGCACCCTTCCGCAACCAGTGGATGACCCTGAACGCCCAGCTGAACTGGCGCGTCGGCACGCTGGATTCCACCGATGTGCTGCTGGGCAAGGAGCATTGGCTGTTTTTGAAGGACGTCGGCGACTCGTCGAGCATCTCGGACTATCAGGGCTTGACCGCCTACAGTCAGGAGGAGTTGGACACCTTCGTCGCCACGATGCAGGATCTGCAGGCAGCGCTGGAGGCACGCGGCAGTTCGCTGGCCATCGTGCTTGCCCCCGCGAAGGAGGGCATTTACAGCCAGTATATGCCCGATTCCGTCCCTATTGTCAGCCGCCCGACCCGCGTGCAGATGCTGGCCGCCACGCTGCAAGGCAGCCTTTCCTGCCCGGTCATCTGGCCGCAGGACGCGCTGCTGGGCGCTGCACAGACGCGGCAGGTCTACTACAAATACGACACCCACTGGAACGAGACCGGAGCGTACATTGCCGCTGCGCAGCTGATGGATGCGCTGGGCACGCCGCTGGCCGATCCGGACGCCGTGGCCGTCACACCCGACCCGGAGCAGACCGCCCCCACCGACCTTGCCAATGTCAGCGCCGCGTGGACGCTCTGCCGCGACGACATTTACTACGACGTTGCCGCCGACAAGGGCACGCTGCTGTGGCAGTCCGACGACGGGTATTTTGCCCGCTGGCAGGGCAGCGGCGACAAGAGCCTGCTGATGCTGCGGGACAGCTTCGGCGTGGCGCTGGCTCCCTTCGTCACGGCGCACTACGGCGACAGCACGGTTTTACACGGCAGTGCGACGACCGTCGACGTGCTGAACGAACAGCTCTCTTCCCTGCCGGACATGGTCGTGCTGGAGGCCACCGAGCGTTTCTCGGAGAATCTGCTCTCTCAGGCGCGCACCCTGCTGGCGTGGCTGGAACAGTGATACAAAGCAAAAAGGCATAGGCCACGCAAGCCTATGCCTTTTATTTTTACCGTCCATGTGCCGGGAAAGTTTGCCGCTGCCGCTCACATCTCTGCCAGCAGCGTATCAATGTCCGCCCGCGTTGCCAGCCCCAAACTGAACGCGGTAGCGCTGCCGCAGGCGGTACCCAGCTTCAATGCGGCGTCGTAGTCGCCGCCGCTCTGCCGGTAGCCCGCCACAAAACCGGCCACCATGCTGTCGCCCGCGCCGACGCTGTTGACGACCTTTCCCTTCGGGCAGCCGATGCGGTGTACGCCGCCGTTTTCGTCCAGCAGCAGCGCGCCGTCGCCCGCCATGCTGACAAGCACGTTGCGCGCGCCCTTGGCCTGCAAGTCGCGGGCAACGGCGGTGATCTCTTCGTCGCTTTCCAGCGGCACACCCGCGATCTCGCTCAGCTCGTGGTTGTTCGGCTTGATGAGGAACGGGTGGTACGGCAGCACGTTTACAAGCAGATCGCGGGTGGCATCGACCACCGCGCGGACGCCGCGCCCCGCCAGCCGCGCCAGAAGCCGTTCGTAGGTCGTCTGGGCAAGGCTGGCCGGGATGCTGCCCGCCAGCACCAGCACGTCGTCCTTCTGCAGACGGTCGAGCTTTGCTTCCAATTCTTGCATGGCGCTTTCGGGGATGTCGGGGCCTGCGCCGTTCAGCTCGGTCTCCTGCCCTGCCTTGATCTTGACGTTGATGCGGGTCATGCCGTGGGCGAGGTGAACAAAATCCGTCCGCAGCCCCTGCGCGGCAAGCCCGCGTTCGAGCCACGCGCCGGTCTCGCCCGCCACAAAGCCGAGGGCGACACTCTCGCACCCCAGCTGCGCCAACACACCGGACACGTTGACGCCCTTGCCGCCCAGTACGCAGTCCTCACCCTTCGCGCGGTTGACTTCACCCACCGCCAGCGGCCGGTCAAGCCGAACGACATAGTCGATGGCCGGGTTGAAGGTCACGGTATAGATCATAGCTGCGTCTCCTTTTTAAAGAAACTTCCCTGTCCGGCTCTCCGGCGCGGCCTTGATGGCGGCGGGCGTGCCACAGGCGACGATGCGTCCGCCCTCCTTCCCGCCGCCGGGCCCCATATCGATGATATAGTCCGCGCTGCGGATGACGTCGAGGTCATGCTCAATGACGATGACCGTCGCGCCGTTGTCGATGAGGGTGCGGAACACCCCCAGCAGGGTGCGCACATCCAGCGGGTGCAGGCCGATGGTCGGCTCGTCAAAGACGAAGACCGTGTCGCCCTGCGCCTTGCCCATCTCACTGGCGAGCTTCAGGCGCTGCGCCTCGCCGCCCGACAGGCTCGGCGTTTCCTCGCCCAGCGTCAGGTAGCCCAGCCCCAATTCCTGCAAGACCTTGAGCCGCTGCGTCACGAGCTTCAAATCGGCGCAGGCCGTCAGGGCGGTGTTGACGTCCATATCCATCAGCTGCGGCAGCGTGTAGCTGCCGCCCTTTTTGTTTTCGTGGTGCACGGCGTCGGCGTCATGGCTGTAGCGCGAGCCGCGGCATTCGGTGCAGGGAATTTCCACGTCGGGCAAAAACTGCACGTCAAGGCTGATGACGCCGGTACCGTCGCAGACGGGGCAGCGCAGTTTGCCCGTGTTGTAGGAGAAATCGCCCGCCTTATAGCCCAACCGCTTGGCGTCGGGCGTGCGGGCAAAGACCTTGCGCAGCTCGTCGTGGACGTTGGCATAGGTCGCGACAGTGGAGCGCACGTTGATGCCGATGGGCGTTGCATCGATGAGTTTCACCTGCGCTACACCCTCAGCCTGCACGTCCTTCACGTGGGCGGGCAGCGGCGCGCCGCCTGCCTTGGCGGCCAGTGCGGGGACGAGGCTTTCGAGAATCAGCGTCGTCTTGCCCGACCCCGACACGCCCGTAACAACGGTCAGCCGCCCCTTCGGGATGTCGACCTCCAGCGGCTTGACCGTGTGGATGGCGTCGGTGGAAAGGTGGATGCGCCCTTCGGCAAACAGCTCTGCCGCCGGGCGGTCAGCGGGCGCGACGCTCCCCTGCCCACCCAAAAATACGCCGATCTGCGAATTTTTGTCGGCGGCGAGTTCCGCCACCGTGCCCTGTGCGATGACGTGCCCGCCGCCCGCACCGGCCTCCGGACCCATCTCGATGATCCAGTCCGACTCCGCCAACACCTGCGTGTCATGGTCGACGAGGACGACCGAGTTGCCATCGGCGATCAAATCGCGCATGACGCCGTTCAGGCCGACGATATTCGACGGGTGCAGCCCGATGGACGGCTCGTCCAGCACGTACAAAACGCCCGTGGTGCGGTTGCGCACGGCGCGGGCAAGCTGCATCCGCTGGCGCTCACCGGTAGAGAGCGTCGCCGACGCGCGGTCAAGCGTCAGGTAGCCGAGCCCTAAATCCATCAGCCGCTTCGCGCCGACGCGGAAGGACTCGCAGATGCTCTCGGCCATGGGGCGCATTTCGGGCGGCAGGCTGGCGGGCACGCCGTCCACCCAATCGCAGAGGGCGGTCAGCGTCATTTTGCAGGCCTCGTCCAGCCCGATGCCCCGCAAACGCGGTGCGCGGGCGGTTTCGGACAGGCGCGAGCCGCCACAGTCTGGGCAGATGTCAGTGCGCAGAAATTTTTCCACACGCTTCATGCCCTTCTCGTCCTTGACCTTGGCGAGGGCGTTTTCCACGGTGTAGACGGCGTTGAAGTAGGTGAAGTCCAGCTCGCCCGCCTGATTGGAGTTTTTGGCGTGGTAGAAAATGTGCTTTTTCTCGGCGGGGCCGTGGAAGACGATGTCTTTTTCCTTGTCGGTCAATTCGCGGAACGGCACGTCCGTGCGCACGCCCATAGCGCGGCAGACGTCGGTCATGAGCGACCACATCAGGCTGTTCCACGGTGCGACCGCGCCGTCGTCGATGCTGAGAGATTCATCCGGCACCAGCGTCGCGCGGTCGACGGTGCGCACCATGCCGGTGCCGTCGCAGGTGCGGCAGGCACCCTGACTGTTGAAGGCCAGTTCCTCCGCCGACGGGGCGCGGACGAGCGCACCGCATTCCGGGCAGTAGATGGGCTGCCCGGCCGCGACGTTCAGCGTCGGCGGCACGTAATGACCGTTGGGGCAGCGGTGGCTCGCCAGACGCGAGAACATAAGCCGCAGGCTGTTCAGCAGCTCGGTGCCTGTGCCGAAGGTGCTGCGGATGCCCGGCACGCCGGGGCGCTGGTGCAGCGCCAGTGCGGCGGGTACATAGAGCACCTCGTCCACCTGCGCCTTGGCGGCCTGCGTCATGCGGCGGCGGGTGTAGGTGGACAGCGCGTCGAGGTAGCGGCGCGAACCTTCGGCATACAGCACACCGAGGGCGAGGGACGACTTGCCCGACCCGGACACGCCCGCAATGCCGACAATTTTATTCAGCGGCACATCGACGTCGATATTTTTCAAGTTATGTACCCGCGCCCCGCGGATCTGGATGGCGTTTATCATAATACCTCACACGAACAACTCAATCACAAACACCAATGCGCAGCAGATGACCGACACGGGGAACAGCCCCGCGCCGCACCACGCGGCGATGATGCCCGCTGCCAGCGCGATTGCGCCGGAAATCGGCGTCTGGGTGGCCTCGATGATGGCCGGGAAGGTCATGACCGCCAGCGTCACATAGGGCACATAGTACAAAAATGACTGGATGAACCGGTTCTTGATGGGCTTGCGGATCAGCGTCAGCGGCAGAATGCGGATGGTGTACGACACCGCGAACATAACCAGTATATAAATGTAGTTATTCATTGTCCGCCTCCTGCTTGACCGGGAACAGCACCGCCGCCGCGCCGGAGATCAGCACCGTCAGCAAGATCGTCCTTGTGCCGCTGGACAGCGACGCGACGCCGGGCAGATACCCGCAGGCAAAGCTCAGCGCAAAGCTAAGCGCCACCAGACCCGCCACAATGCGGTTCTTGCGCGCCGGGGGAATGATGATGGCCAAAAACATACCGTACAGCGCCACGCTCAGCGCACTGACGATGCGCAGCGGCAGCACATTGCCCGCCATGATGCCCAGCGCCGTGCCGATCGCCCACGCGGGCGCAGCCAGCAGGATCGCACCGTAGGTGTAGTACGGGTTCAGGTAGCCGGGGCGCGCGATCGTGATGCCGAAGATTTCGTCCGTCACGTCATAGCCGACGATGAGCCGGTGGAAAAATGGTGTCTCCGGCGCGAACCGCTGCGCCAGCGCACAGCTCATCAAGAGATACCGCGCGTTCGCGATCAGCGTAATGACCGCGACCTCCCAATAGGTCGCCTTAGCGGCGATCAGGGTGAACGCCGCATACTCCCCCGCCGAGGCATTGTTGAGCAAGCTCGCCCAGAAGCCCTGCATCGGGGTCAGCCCCGCATTGCGCGCCGCGATGCCCAGCGAAAACGACACCGCAAAGTACCCCAGCGCAATCGGGAAGCCGTCGCGCATGCCCTCGTACAGCACACGGCGGCTGAATTTTGTAGAAGATTCCATATTCCTGTAACTCCCTTTCACCGCGTTTTATTATAACGCAGATGCGCGGGAAAAGAAAGGGTGTGCAAAAATGTTTTTCTGCAGCACACAAAAAGCCCCTGCACGGCTTTTGCGGTGCGGGGGCTTGGCTGAATCAGTTGTGCAAAAAGGAAACCGCGTGTGCTGCAATATAACGCGTGCATTGCGTCCCCCATTTGCAATTTTCGTCCGCCTCCGTTATACTATGTTTTTACCTTTTGCAATATTTCCACTTCGAGCTCCGTATTTATAGCAGGGCTTCGGATGCCCGCATTTTTGCAATGAAAGGTCGGTTTTCCCATGAACCGCGACGCGATCAAGATGATTGCTATGTTCACGATGCTGCTCAACCACATCGCGAACGCATTTCTGCCCGCCGGGCAGCCGCTGACGAACGCATTCCTCTACACCGGCTATTTCACCGCCGTGACGATGTGCTATTTCCTCGTCGAGGGGTACGGCTACACCCGCTCGAAGGGCAAATACGCCGGGCGGCTGCTGGGGTTTGCCGTGCTGGCACAGCTGCCGTATCAGCTGGCCTTCCCGGAATACGGTATAGCCGGGTTTGTGCAGTTCAACATGCTGTTCACCCTGCTGCTCTGCTTTTTGGTTTTGTATGTGCAGGAGAAGGTGCATGACCGCGTGCTGCGCGGCGCCTGCATCGTTTTGCTCGTCTGTGCGTCGCTTTTCTGCGACTGGGCGCTGCTTGCCCCCGTGTTCACGCTGCTGTTCTCGTGGGCGAAGGATTCCCGCACGCGCAAGCAGGCCGCGTTTCTGATTGCCGCCGCGCTGTACGGCGGCATGGCATGGATGGGCAGCGGCCTTTGGTGGGACGCCCTCGGCTGCGGCGTGCCCATCCTTGTTTCTGGGTTCATGATCCTTTGCCTTTATAATGGGCAGCGCGCTGCACACGGGCGCAATTTCTATAAATGGTTTTTCTACATCTTCTACCCCGCGCACCTGCTGGCGCTGGGACTGCTGCGAATCTGCCTGTAAAAAAGTGCCGTATGTGTTTTGACACATACGGCCTTTTTCAGCATTTTTTCACGTCTATCTTGAAAAATCTTCACCGCCCGTATATAATGTTGTGTAGTTGCCGTTGCATGAAATCACAGTTAGTGAGTATCCGATATGAAACATCCAACCCCGCAGAAAAAAATCAAACACAGAACCCTCGGCGTGTTCGCACTGGTGTTCGCATTGCTGCTTGCCGTGCTTACCCTTCTGAACCGCAGTCTCGTCAAGCAGGAAAAGCTCAAAGCTGCCTACACGGCGGAATCCACTGTGGCCAACATCGAGGCGCAGCTCAACCGTTATCTGGCAGAATCCGAGCTGCTGAAAAATACCGTCGAGTCCGGTTATGCCATCAACGACAAAGATTTTGCCGCTCTGTCTGAGCTGATGTTCGATGAGGATGGCATCATCAAGGCCGTTGAGCTTGCGCCAAACGGTATTGTCCAGTATGTTTATCCGCTGGCTGAAAACAAGGGCGTCATCGGGCTGAATATACTGCAGCACCCTGAGCGCAAAGTCGAAGCGAACCTCGCCAAAAGCAGCGGCCAATACACGATCGCCGGGCCGTTTGAACTGGTGCAGGGCGGCACCGGCGCACTGCTTTTCGACCCCATCTACACGACCGATGAGAACGGCAACCAGAAATTTTGGGGCTTTGCCCTGCTGGTGCTTGACTGGAAGAGCTTCCTTGACGAGGTACAGATCACCAAGTTAGCGGATGCCTCCTACGAATATCGCATCTGGAAGGATGGGTATGACGGCGAACCCGTCACGATTGCGGAGGGCAGCCACCCGGTTTCGGCAGATACGCTCTCGGTTGCTTGTTCTGTTCCCAACGATACCTGGCATTTTGAGATCCGCCCTTATTCCGGCTGGATATCGACGACGCAGCTTGCCTTCGATGTCCTGCTGTTACTGGGGCTGCCCGCGCTGGCCGCCGCGTGGTACTGGCAGGCCGCCCAGCGTCACAGCCGCGACGCCTTGCATGAGGCGCAGCTGGAAAAAGCTGCGCAGGAGGCGCAAGCCGCCAGCGAGGCGAAGTCGCGGTTCCTTTTCAACATGAGCCACGACATCCGCACCCCAATGAACGCCATCATCGGCTACGCCGAGCTGCTGGAAAAGCACATCGACGAGAAAGACCGCGTACACAATTACGTCGATAAGATCCGCTCGTCCAGCAGCTTCCTGCTCGCGCTCATCAACTATGTACTGGAGATGGCGCGCATCGAGAGCGGCAAGGCCGTACTGAAGACCGAGCCCAGCGATGTGCGTGAGCTGCTGGATTCCCTCGACGCCGTGTTTGAGCCGCTGACCGAGGAGAAAAAGCTGACCTACACCTGCACGGCGGACATCCGGCATCCCTACGTCGTCAGCGACCGCACCAAGGTTCGCGAGGTGTTCTTGAACATTATCAGCAATGCTGTCAAATACACGCCGGAGGGCGGGCACGTCCGCTTCACCCTGACCGAACTGCCCGGTGACACGCCCGATACGCTGCGCTACAAGGCCGTCATCGCGGACGACGGCATCGGCATGAGCGAGGAGTATCTCCCCCACCTGTTTGAGGAGTTCTCCCGCGAGCACACCAGCACCGAGAGCAAGGTCGTCGGCACCGGGCTGGGGCTGCCCATCGTGAAATCGCTGGTCGAGCTGATGCACGGCACGATCGACGTCGAAAGCGCTTCCGGCAAGGGCACGACCTTCACGGTGGTGCTTCCCTTCCTCATCGCGACGGAGAAGCAGGTCAAAGGCAAGCCCGGCGCACAGCCCGCGCAAAACGCCGACCATCTGGCGGGCAAGCGCATCCTGCTGGCCGAGGACAACGACCTGAACGCCGAGATCGCCATGACCGTCCTGCAGGAGAACGGGATGCTTGTCGAGCGCGCGGCGGACGGCGCGGCCTGCGTTGAGCTGGTAAAGACCCACCCCGCCGGGTATTACAGCGCCGTGCTGATGGACATTCAGATGCCCGTCATGAACGGCTACGACGCTGCCAAAGCGCTCCGTGCCCTGCCGGATGGGCGCGGCGCGCTGCCCATCCTTGCCATGACGGCCAATGCCTTCGAGGAGGACAAGCAGCGTGCCTTTGAAAGCGGCATGGATGCCCACATCGCCAAACCCATCAGCGTGAACCTTCTGCTGGACACGCTGCACCGTTTCCTGATCGGCTGAATTTTCGCGGCTGCCCCGTTTTCCTTTTCAGGGCTTGACGCCTGCGCCCTTCGTGTATTATAATGGGTAAGTTATAAGAACGAGGTGTTGCGCAGTTGGTAGCGCGCGTGGTTTGGGACCACGAGGCCGCAGGTTCGAGTCCTGTCACCTC
>OLYC01002275.1_pt1 | contig 11577 bp, 8 predicted proteins | sample 1674271 | NCBI WGS metagenome assembly OLYC01 (sample SAMEA103958154, study PRJEB25191) | human gut metagenome
ACATTTAGCCTGTTTCGACGATAGTGACGCAAGTGACGATAGTGTGCAGGGGGGAACTCCCTCCGGCTTTTGCTTCGCAAAATCCACCTCCCTCGGTGAGGGAGGCTAATCTGTGAGTTTGTAAAATGCGCCAAAAGGCTCCCTCTAAGAGGGAGCTGGCGAACGAAGTGAGACTGAGGGAGTTTACCCTCTTAAAACAGTCCCGATATCATTCCGTTTTCGTCCACGTCTATGCGCTCCGCCGCCGGGACCTTGGGAAGGCCGGGCATGGTCATTATGTCTCCGGTCAAGGCAACTATGAAGCCCGCGCCAGCGGATACCTTAACGCTGCGCACGGTCACGGTGAAGCCCGTCGGCGCGCCGAGCTTTGTTTGGTCGTCGGAAAAGCTGTATTGCGTTTTTGCCATGCATACGGGCATATTGCCGAAGCCCAGCTCCGTAAGCCTTGCGATCTGTTTCTTCGCCGCCGGTGCAATGCTCACGCCGTCCCCGCCGTATATGCGCCGCACTATAGCGTCTATCTTTTGCTCTATCGTCATGTCCGCATCGTAGGCGAAGGTGAAGCTGCCCTTCTCCTCCTCGCACAGGCGCACAACCTCGCGCGCAAGCGCCTCGCCGCCGCGTCCGCCGTCCGCCCAAACGGTCGAAAGCACGGTGTTCACGCCCAGCTCGCGGCATTTTTCTATTATAAAATCAATCTCCGCGTCCGTGTCCGTTGGGAAGCGGTTCACCGCCACAACGCACGGCAAGCCGAACACGTTCTTTATGTTTGACACATGCCTTAAAAGATTCGGCACGCCCCTTTCAAGCGCGGGTATGTTCTCCTCCGTAAGCTCGGTCTTTGCAAGGCCGCCGTGCATCTTCAGCGCGCGCACCGTTGCAACTATAACTACAGCGTCCGGCGTAAGGTTCGCCATGCGGCACTTTATGTCAAGGAATTTCTCCGCGCCCAAATCCGCGCCGAAGCCCGCCTCCGTAACGGCATAATCGCCCATCTTCAGCGCCATGCGCGTGGCCATAACGCTGTTGCAGCCGTGGGCAATGTTTGCAAACGGCCCGCCGTGCACGAACGCGGGCGTACCCTCAAGCGTCTGCACAAGGTTTGGCTTTATTGCGTCCTTCAGCAGCGCCGTCATGGCTCCCGCCGCCTTCAGCTCTGCGCAGGTAACGGGCTTATCGTCATATGTGTAGCCCACTATCATGCGCCCCAGCCTCTCCTTCAGGTCTGCTATGCCCGTTGAAAGGCACAGCACGGCCATAATCTCGCTTGCAACGGTAATATCGAATCCGTCCTCCCTGGGCGTGCCGTTCACCTTGCCGCCAAGGCCGTCCACTATGAAGCGGAGCTGACGGTCGTTCATGTCCATGCAGCGCTTCCATGTTATCCTGCGCGGGTCTATGTTAAGGGCGTTGCCCTGCTGAATATGGTTATCGAGCATAGCCGCAAGCAGATTGTTTGCCGCGCCTATGGCATGGAAATCGCCGGTGAAGTGCAGATTTATGTCCTCCATGGGCACCACTTGGGCGTATCCGCCGCCCGCCGCGCCGCCCTTTATGCCGAATACAGGCCCCAACGAAGGCTCCCTCAGCGCAACAACCGCATCCTTGCCAATGCGCCTTAACCCGTCCGCAAGGCCGATTGTGGTGGTGGTCTTGCCCTCTCCCGCGGGGGTGGGGGTTATGGCGGTAACAAGCACCAGCCTGCCGTCCTTCCGCTGCGTCTCCTTCAAAAGGGCGGGGTCAATCTTGGCCTTGTAGCGGCCGTATTGTTCAATATATTTTTCGTCCACGTGGGCAGTCTTGGCTATTTCGGTTATTGGGCGCATTGCCGCGCCCTGGGCTATTTCAATGTCGCTTTTGTACTGCAATCGTTTGTTCCTCCTGCATATGCAAAAAATTCGGCCGTAGCACAGGTCAATTATAACCCATACCGCGACCGAAGAAAATACGCTGCGTATTATATATTATTTTGCCCGCGAACGCTTCCTGAGCGCTATGCATACCGCCGCTATCGCTATTATAAGCCCCGCCGCGGCATATATTATCCACGCCTGCACCGATGCATCCTTTGCGGCAATAAGCTCCGCTGTGCGCACGTTGCCGAATTCATCCCTGAGGGTTATTGTGCCAACGGTGTCGCCCTTCTTGGCCGATGCTATGTCCGATACGTAGGTAACGGTATAGTCCGGCTGCTTATTATCCTGATAGAGTATGTACACGTCCCTGTCAGCCGCCACGTCAAGGCATTTAAGCCCGCTTTTAGCCTGCTCAACCAATTCCCCTTCGCCGTAGCCGAAGCGCGCAAACGTGCGCGCATAGCGCATGAGCGTAGCCGTGTCAAGGCAATGCGTGTAGCACGGCTCCCCTTCAAGGAACATGCCCTTGCCCTTCATAACAACGCTGTAAAAGCGCAGCTCCCCGTGCTGCATGGCGCAGGAAAGGTTCATGCCGGAATCGGGTATATAGCCGGTTTTTATGCCTATTATATCGTCGCTGAAGCCGGTATCGTAAAATCTGTTGCCCTGCGGGTCAAGCACGCTGTTGCTGTTGCGGAAACAGAATGCCTCGCTCCGCTTGTTGGAAGCGGGTATTCTGCCCTCCCGCGTGGATACTATTTTGCGGAAGGTATCGTTCTTCATGGCGTAGCGGCAAAGCTTGAGCATATCGTTGGCGGTTATCAGCTGCGGTACGCTGCTCAGCCCATGCGGGTCAACGTAATGCGTGCTTGTCATGCCAAGCTCGGCGGCCTTTTTGTTCATCATGTCAACAAACGTGGGTATGTCCCCCGCAACGTATATGGCAAGGGTAGTCGCGGCCTCGTTGCCCGATGCTATCAAAAGATAGTTCATCAGGTCCCATACGGACACCTCCTCGCCCACCTCAAGATGGTCCGTATCGAGCCAGGAGCAGTTCTCCTTGCTCATCGCCTCCTCCGGCACCACCATTGTGCCCTTTAGCTCCGGGTCGTATTCCAGCACCAGCGTTGCCGTCATGACCTTTGTCATGCTTGCGGGCGGGTTGGTTTTGTCCGCCTCGCGCGAGAATAGAACCGTGTCCGTGGTCTCCTCATACAGCAGCGCTATCGGCGCGTTCTTCACCTGCGGCACGGCGTATGGATCCGTCTCCATCTTGTCGTCCTTCGCGGCAAGGCTGAGCGTGCAGCATGCCGCAATAGCCATGCACAGCGCAATGCATATAAGCTTCTTCATTCGGTTTTGTCCTCCGTCTTTTCATTTGATATATCCGCCTTCGCCTGCCCCAGCACTATTTCGCGGTACTGTGAAGGGCTCATGCCGCAGCAGCGCTTAAAGTTTCTGTAAAACGTGCTGAAATCCTGATACCCCACAGCATCGGCAATATAGAACAGCGACATATTCTCCTGCGCCATAAGCTTCTGCGCCTCGCTCACGCGCCGCCGGTTAAGATAATCCTGCAGCTTAACGCCCCGCGCGGCAAAGAACCTGCGCGACATTGTGGCCTGGGACATGCCGAACCGCTCCGCAACCTCCGCAAAGCGAATCTCTTCATAATAATGGTTATCAAGATAGTTGATAAGGCTGTCCGTGTTCCGCGTGCGCTCGTCCTCCCTTACGGCAAGGGCAGTATTGGCCTTTTCCTTCCCCGCCACGCTGAATATAAGATACAGTATTGCAAACACCTGATGATACACCACGTCCTTATAGAATGCATCATCCTCATCGCATATCTCTATCCCATCCAGCGTAGCTTCAAGGCTTGTTATCTGGTTCAGTATCAGCGCCATGTCCTTCTCCCGCGGGGTTATCAGCGGCGTAATGTCCGCAAAGCCGCATTCCTCCCCGCATGCCGCCGTAAGCGCGGCGCGGGCTATTTCCGTGGTGACGGAGAAATTATAGAAGTATTTCTGCTCCGCAAGGGACATGCTGTGCATCACTCCCGGCGGGGTGAACAATATGTCCCCGCTGCCCAGGTGATATGCCCGGCTGCTTTGCGTTTGCCGCGTTGCGCCGGACTGCATTATTACAAACTGCGGAAAATCGTGCTTATGCGCCTTAACAAGGTTATATGCCTCGCTCACGTTATATACAAGGCAATGGAACCCTTCCGTGAAAAAGGAATTGCGTAAGCGGTCCGTTTCGTCCTCCCATTTATGGTTTTTGTTCACATGCGCAGCCCTCCGTAGATATTTCGGTTTAATTATACCAAGGTTTTGCAAATATGGACAAAATGAAATGAATGCAATCACATTCTGCATTATGCGCGCGCTTTTTGCAATGTCCTTTTTATTATGGCCATGATAAAATATATTGTAGCCTAATATATAGGCGTCACAATTCAAACAAAGGAGAGCAGATCTTGACATCATTTATTCTGAAAAAGCTGCTGATGGCCTATTACTGGTATTTACAGTTTCCGTGCTGGTGTTCAGCATGATGCATTTGATGCCCGGCGACCCGGTCGATTTGATAGTTGACCGCAAAGTGTCACAGGAGCGCAAGGACATTATCCGCCACGAATACGGTTACGACCGCCCGCTTACCGTGCAGTACGTTGACTGGATATGGAAGATAATATCCAAGGGAGATTTCGGCACGTCCCTCCGCGTTAAGCAGAAGGTTGCGGATATGATGGACGCGCGCATACCGCTCAGCCTTAAGCTTTGCGGCTGGATGCTGTTCTTTGAAATAGTCATCGCAGTGCCGTTAGGACTGCTTTGCGCATATAAAAAGGATACATTCCTTGACCGCGCAATAATAAACGTTACCCTTTTCCTTTCCGCCGTGCCAAGCTTCTGGCTATACGTTCTGCTGATACTGCTGTTCAGCGTAACGCTGAAATGGCTGCCTATATCCGGCTATGAAAAGGCCGTCAACTGGGTGCTGCCCATAGGCGGCGGCGTGCTCGGCTCGCTTGCCGGCACCATCCGCCTTACCAAGACCGAAGTGCTTGACGTGTTCCGCGAAAAATATGTGCTTACAGCCTATGCAAAGGGCCTGCCGCACAAAACCGTTATGGTCAAGCACGTTATGCGCAACGCCCTCATACTTATAACCGTGCTTGTGTTCATGAGCATACCCTGGCTTATATCCGGCGCAGTAATAACCGAGCGCATTTTCAGCATACCCGGCATGGGCAGCCTGCTCGTGAACAGCATAATCACTCAGGACTACGCCGTTGTTCAGGGCTGCATACTTATAATAGCCGTGCTGACGGTCGTGTTCAACACGCTCAGCGACGTTGTGGTCGGTATGCTTGACCCCAGAATTCGCATTACCATGAACGGAGGCGCCGGAGCATGAACTATTCCCCCATCAGAGAATTCTTTTATAATTGCAGAAGGAACGTTAACTTTGTCGTTGGCTTCCTGATGATACTTAGCCTTATACTCGTAGCCATATTTGCGCAGCAGATTGCCCCCTATGGCTACGATGAACCCCATAAGCAGGACAGGCTCCAGGCCCCCAATTCAACCTACCTTTTCGGTACGGATGATTTCGGCCGCGATATGTTCAGCAAGGTTATCTACGGCACGCGCATAACCCTTTGGGTGGCGCTGCTTGGCACAAGCATACAGCTTTTCCTTGGCGTTGTTATTGGCCTTCTGTGCGGCTATTTCGGCGGCTGGGTGGATAAGGTGCTGCTGTTTATAACCGACGTTACCTGGTGCGTACCCGGCACCATACTGGCGCTTGCCGTTGTTACGGTTCTTGGTAAGGGCCTTACCAATTCTATAATTGCAATATCGCTGGTCGGCTGGGCAGGCTACGCCCGTACCGTGCGCGCAAAAACGATGTCACTGCGCACGATGGCCTTCGTTGAAACCGGACGCGCCTTCGGCGAAAGCTCGCTTTCATTAATGTTCCGCTATATTCTGCCGAACATCGTGCCTTCGCTGATAGTGCTCATTTCAAACAACCTTCCCGGCACCATAATGGCCACCACAACGCTCAGCTTCCTTGGCCTTGGCTCTCAGCCGCCTTCTCCGGACTGGGGCTTGGCCATATCGCAGGGCATGAACTATGTTCACCGTGCGCAGTGGCTCAGCATATTCCCCGGCCTTGCGCTGGTGTATACCGTGCTTGGGTTCAATATACTGGGCGAAGGCATGCGCGATTTGCTTGACCCGCGCCTGAAGGGCCTGTAAGGAGGAAACACATGAGCGACATAGTGACCAAGCTTGACAATACCGAAGAGCCCCTGCTTAGGCTTGAGAATCTGAGCATAGATTACCGCATACGCAACGGCTATCTTTCCGCCGTGTCCGACGTTAATTTTACCATGAACCCGGGCGAGATTGTTGCGCTGGTAGGCGAATCCGGCTGCGGCAAAAGCACGATAGCCTTCACCATAATGCGCCTGCTTATGGACGGCAACGAGAAAATAGGCGGCAAAATACTGTTCAAGGGCGAGGATTTGAACAAGATTCCCGTGCGGGACATGGAAAAGATGCGCGGCAAGCACATAGGCATGATATTCCAGAATCCTTTGGATTCGCTCAACCCCGTTTACCGCACCGGCTCGCAGGTTGAGGAAGCCATATTGCTTGACGGGCTGAGCCATAAGGAAGCGTGGGAGCGCGTTATAAACCTTTACAAGGACGTGCGCATTCCGGATGCGGAAAAGCGCGTAAACAGCTACCCGCACGAGCTTTCCGGCGGCATGCGCCAACGCGTTATGATAGCCATGATGCTTTCCCGCACGCCGGAGCTGCTTATAGCGGACGAGCCCACCACCGCGCTTGACGTTACGATAGAGGCGCAGATACTGCAAATATTGAAGGATCTCAAAACGCAGTACAACACCGCCATACTCATGATAACCCATAATTTCGGCCTTGTTGCCGAGGTTGCGGACAGAATAGCCGTAATGTACGCGGGCAACATAGTGGAGCATGGCAACGTGTTCGATGTTTTCGCCGCGCCCTCCCATCCGTATACAAGACTGCTCATGCGCGCCCTGCCGCGCAAAACAAAGCACGAGGGCAGGCTGGAAACAATAGACGGCAACGTGCCGCGCATAACCGAAAAGAAGCCCGGCTGCCGCTTTGCCAACCGCTGCCCGCTGGCCAAGGAAATATGCTTCACCGAAAATCCGCCCGTGCTTACCGTGAGTCATGACCACACATTCAGCTGCCATTTTGCGGAGGAGGCTTCGAAACTGTAATGAGCAACGCCAACGTTAATGCACCTGTACCGGCAATAGAAATATCCGGACTGAAGAAATACTTCCCGCTCACCAGCGGCGCCTTCAATGCCAAAAAAGGCTCCGTAAAGGCCGTGGACGACATAAACCTGACCATAAACAAGGGCGAGATAATCGGCCTTGCCGGCGAATCCGGCAGCGGAAAGACCACCCTTGCCCGCGTTATACTCAATCTTACCCCTGCGACCGAGGGCAGGGTGCTTATGAACGGGCAGGATATATCAAAGCTGCACGGCAGAGAGCTTAAAGCCGTGCGCCGCAGCATAGCCACCGTGTTCCAGGACCCGGCATCCAACCTTAACCCCAGGCTCAACGTGCTAAGCAGCATCATGCGCCCCATGATACTGCACGGCGTTCCCAAGGCGGAGGCCGTTGAAAAGGCGCAGGAGGCCATGAAGCTGGTCAAGATGGATGAAAGGTATCTCTATTCCTATCCGCATCAGCTTTCCGGCGGTCAGCTTCAGCGTATAGCCATTGCACGCGCGCTGGTGCTCAGGCCCGACATAATGGTGCTGGATGAACCCACAAGCGCCCTTGACATATCCGTTCAGGCGCAGATACTCAATCTGCTGCTCGATCTGCAGGAGCATTTCGGCCTGACCTATCTTATCATAACGCACGACCTTAACGTGCTGCGCTATATAAGCGACCGCATTGCGGTAATGTACCTTGGCAAACTTATGGAGTTCGGCCCCACGGAGACGATATCCTCCAACCCGCTGCATCCTTACACGCGCGGGCTTATGGCCGCCTCCCCCATACTCGACCCCACGCTGCGCAGCCAAAAGAAGGAGCTTATGGGCGGCGAAACCGGCAGCCTTATAAACCTGCCCAAGGGATGCCGCTTCGCTGCGCGCTGTCCGCATGCGACAGACCGCTGCCGCGAGGAACTGCCCAAGGATTACCACGTGGATGCACTGCATCAGGTAAGCTGCTTCCTATACGACAAATAAGCATTAAATGATAACGGCAAAGCCGTATCAGATATAAAAATAAGGAGGAACCCCAATGAAGAGAATCTTGGCGCTGCTTATGGGCATAATGATGCTCGTGTCTGCTTTCGCGGGCTGCAGCAACACGGCGAACACCCCCAGCAACACCGATACCCCGGCCGGCGACAACACCCCCGCCAACAATAACGGCGGCGTGACCGTGGATGAAAACGGTAAGCGTACCATCACCATCTACGACTCCGAATGGCTCGGCACCAACCTGTACCGCTGTACCGGCTGGTATAGTTCCCAGGACCTTATCGCGGACACCTTTTTCCTGATGGATCCCGAAGATCGTAACAACGTGCTGCCCCGTATCTGCGAGGGCTACGAAATCAGCGAGGACGGACTGACCATGAAGCTTATCATGAGCGAAGGCATGAAGTTCTATGACGGCACCGATGTTACTCCCGAGGACGTTATAGCCTCCATCCAGTACGGCCTTGACGGCAGCGACTGGGGCTACGGCTATTCCAACATTGAATCAATGGAGGCCGACGGCAAGGATGTTATACTGCACCTTTCCACCTATCGTACCGACCTGATGCACTTCCTGTGCACCTGCTTCATGGGCATAATCAAGAAGGACTGCCTGGACACCATGACCGATGACGAGCTGCAGTGGGGCGCTATCCCCTACGGCGCGTTCTACGTGGACGAATACATTCCCGGCGACCGCATAATCCTTAAGCCCAACCCGTATTACAAGACCAACCTGCCCCTTGTTGAAAACAAGGGTCCCGTTGATTTGGACTACATCACCGTTATAGTGGCCGATACCGAAGCATTCACCCAGACCACCATGCTTGCCAACGGCGAAGTGGACGTGCTGACCGGCATAAACATGGAACAGTATGCCGAGCTGCAGAGCATAGACGGCGTTATAACGCTTGAAAACACCTATCCCAACATTGAATACTTCGAGCTGAATCAGGACCACAAGGACCTGCAGGACATTAACGTCCGTAAGGCCGTAATGCTTGCCCTTGACCGCGACGCCATGGAAGAAATGTGCAATGGCTCCATGAAGCCCGCATATTCCATGATAACCGAAGGCATGCAGTTCTTCTCCGAGAAGGCCGAAGCCTACTTCAAGGACAACCTGAGCAACAACGTGGAAGAAGCCAAGCGCCTGCTGGCCGAAGCCGGATACACCATGAACGGCGAAGGCTACCTTGAAAAAGACGGCAGCGTGCTGGAGTTCACCTTCCTTACCCGTTCCAGCGGCACCAGTGTTACCGTTGCGCAGGAAATGCAGCTGCAGCTTCAGGAAATCGGCATAAAGATGAACATAGAAACCATAGACTGGAACTACATCTATGAGCGCATGGCCGACGACGATTACGATGCCGGTATAGCCGTGCTTGAATGGGCGGAAGCCATACTGGTACTCAACTATGCTTACTACGATCCCAACACCAAGAGCGACGCCGACATGCAGGTTTATAAGGACCTTGTAGAGAAGGCCGCCACCTCTTCCGATATGGATCAGGCCGTTGAATACGTTTATGAAGCCCAGATGGAAATGTTCAAGGATTGCGCCATAGTGCCCCTCTATTCCGATGTTTCCTACTGCGCATACCGCAACGACATCAATGGTCTTGTTGTCTGCGGCGACGGCAGCCTGTTCTATAACGACATCAACTACGCCGGCTAATACTTGATATCAGCATAGCGTAAAGCAAAAACATGCCCGGTTCCTCATTTCAGGAGCCGGGCGTTTTCATTGCCGTATATTTTTATTCGGTTCGTTTGAGCAGATAGAAATGGTTCATGCCATCCTTTGAATCGGTCACGTTGCAGCCAAGCTGCTTCTTTTTGTCCTTATCGCATTCGCACAGAATGCCGAGTATTGTATTTGCAAACGGCATTCCGCAGCTTGCGTCTTTAAGTTCAAAGTACAGCAGATACTCCGCCCCGTCCTCAAGGCAGCGCCATTCGTCAAGGAAGTCCTTAACGCGCTCCCAGCCGTGCTTTTCATACACAAGCGTATACCCCTCATCGTGCAGCGGGTCGGTGTATTCTTCTTCCTCCTGCGCTTCGTCTCCGCCTTCCTGCGGCGTATAGCTTATGTCCGCATCGTTTGCCGTAAGCATACTTTCGAAAAAGTTACATACGTTATCGGTTATCCGCGCATACTGTTCGCCCTCTATATCGAACTGCTCGCTTGGGTCGTATGCGCGCATAGACTCCGTTACCTTTTGCCTTATCGCTTCCAGCTGTTCCTTTACCATGTCAATTTCACCCTGATATGACCGCTGTATGGCACGCACGGTTTCAAGCTTACTCTCAAGGGAGGCTATCTTCTCGTCAAACGCTTTATACACGGTCGCGCTGTCGGCATCAAGCAGCGGCTTTATTTCGTCTATGGTGAAAAGCGCGCTTTGCAGGTTCTTTATCTTAACGAACGTTACCGCCTGCTCCTCATCATAAAAGCGATAGCCCGAGTACCTGTCCACCCGAACGGGCTTGAGCAGGCCAACGCGGTCGTAATACCTAAGCGTTTGCGGATTGCAGCCGCACAGCTTTGCAAATTCCTTTATGGTCATATCATCCATCTCCTTTCGGATAAGGTTATATCATTGCACTTAGGTGAAAGGTCAAGGCCTGCGGCAAAATATATATTCACGCTTGGCCTCCATAGTTGAGTACGATATCGTACCAATTTCAATCAAAAGAACCCGCCTGCGCAGTAAATGCGGGCGGGGATAGTTATTTTGATGAATCTCTATGCCACAGCAGCACTTTCAATTCAAACTTGCTTCTTAAATTTCAGCGTTAAGCCATCGTATTTCCGTCCGTTGACCTCCCGCTCTCCGATACAGCGATTGCACTCAGCAAAGCCAAGTTTCTCGGCGCAGCGAAGCATGCGAACATTGCCGGACCAAGTTTGCGTGTACAGCTCGCACGCACCGCTGTCAAGGCAGTAATCCATAAAAGCGCGAAGGGCATTTGTGCCGATACCGTTTCCCCATGAATCCGATTCGCAAATATCTATGCCGACAGCGCGGTGAACTATTTGGCCTTCCTCAGCTTTTCCTACCCATTCATAGTTTTCGTCAATGCAATAGGAACTTACCCAGCCAATGTGCTTACCGTTCCATTCAACCTCAAATTTCCAGCGGTAAGCATCATCAGGGCGGTTTTTCACCGATTCATAGTATTTCGTCCATTCTTTGCGCTCTGTCTCCTCGTCCGTATCTTCCTTCTCCCAAGGAGCATCCCATTTTTCCCATTCACGTTCCGCCGTGAACCAGCGCACATAGTCCTCTATATCCGTCTCTATCATATCCCTAAGGATGATGTTTTCATATTTTATCTGCATAGCTTATTCCCCCCACTTCTTGGTGTTTGGACAATAAGCATATCGTCTCCGACAGACGCTTTGCTGACGCTCTCGGCG
>OLYC01002276.1_pt1 | contig 11572 bp, 8 predicted proteins | sample 1674271 | NCBI WGS metagenome assembly OLYC01 (sample SAMEA103958154, study PRJEB25191) | human gut metagenome
TTTATTTCAACGGAAGTTTCACCATTGTAATCTATAAGTGTAATAATTGCCCCATCATCAGTTGGTGTGCAATACGCTCTAGCACCTATATATTTTGGTGTATGTTCTTCATGACTGAACAAAACAGTGTTATCACTTGATTGTAAATTCAGTTCGTATGTATTAGAATTTTCGCTAATATTTAAGCTAACTGGAATCATGATTTAACCACATCCTCTAATAACGCACGACTAAATTTAACCATAGATATGTCGCTTGCTTCTACAGCACCAGTTGCATCAATCCACTTTGCCTGAATTTCAGCGTTACCAACATCAAACATAAGAGTTTCTTCTTGCGTCAAATGTAAATCAATCTGAGTGGAGAATGAACCTTCATCTGCTTCAATTTTGGTAATGTTCATCTGCATTGCGTCAGAAAAACTATCTTTTGTGAGCTGAGTTCCGTTTTGGTCAATGGTGATATACACACGGTAATTCTGTGTTAAATCTACACCATTTAGGTTAATCGTAAATGTTGGTGTTGTCCCTCGAATTGTAGACATATAATCACCTCGCTATTTTAATCTGATACGTACATAAACGGTCCTGTTCTCGTACTTCTTTTTTCTCTTTGGACCAAGATTTTTCGGTTTAACATCCGAACCGCCAGCCGAATACCATAAAGCATGTCCGTTTTTATCCTTTCCAACGTAAACCATTGTATGTGGCTTATTAGCAAAACCGCAAATATCACCGGGCTTTAATTTTGCCTGTTTCCATTTCTTGCGTGGATATGCAATTTTAGCCTTTTTCTTGATAATATTTCTTCCGGTTCCATGAATCTTTTTATCCAGCCAAATGTACTTTCCCTTCGGCAAAATGCCAATTTCCTGCAAGCCAAATGAAATAAATGTTGCACAATTTGTTCTTTTATGCTTCAAGGCACTGGATAAACTTGTGCAAGGATTATTTGCGTTATACTTTACACCAGCCTTGATAAGCTTCTGTGAAACGATTTTCAGCTCTTTCAGAAGCTTTTTTGCCTTTGTACTTTTCGGCACGGATACAAGGCGAACATATTTATGTCCTTTGCTATCCTTCCAAATAGTCCAGCCTTTAAGTGCCGGAATATAGATGTAGTAACCTTTAATCTTCGTTGCGTGTACCTTTGTTCCTACCGAAAGTGTCTTTTTTAGCTTTGACTTGTAAGAAGGCTTGACCCGTAATGGGTCAGCCTTAATTACAACATAAGTTCTATTAATCTTCCTACTTTTTGCCACGATACATCACCTTCCCCTTGCTGTTGAAAACGGAATATCCGTATTTATCGGCACACTTCTTAGCGTTATCCAGTGACGAAAAGGCTCCCTTCTGAGACTTTGCGTCTTTCCACGTTTTACGGACACGGTATGTCTCTTTCGGCTTTGGCTTTGAACCTTCCTTAAACGTAACTCCAAGATATGCACAAATACCTTTTGCAATCGCCTTGCCGTATGTATCAGGCTTTCCTTTAAGTGTAGCCAAATCGCCTTTAATACTGCCTGTTTCAAGAATACAAGCGGTCATATCCGTACCGTTCAGTTCCCAAAGGTCGGTTCTCTTCTGAACACCTCTGCTCTTCATTTTCAAGTCCTTCTTGATATGCTTTTCAAGGCATTTCCCAAGCTTCTTTCCACTTCCAGACACATAAAGCGGCATTACCCCCTTAGGGGCACCGCTATAGTCACAGTGAATGGAAACGTATAAACTACAACCTACGTTATTCGCCCATCTTACATCTGCAATCATGTTCTTGTTGTTTCCATTGTCGGCATCCGAAATAACCTTAATCCCACAGCCACGGAGATACTTTACAGCCGATTTTGTTATTTTGAGCATTAACCCGGCTTCGGTATGTCCCTTATATACACAACCGGAATCCCAAGAACCATCAGTACTTACACCATGTCCACACTGAACCGCAATCGTCTTACTCATTCTCTTCACCTTCTTCGTCTGCTTCGTCCTCTTCTTCTGCCAGTTCGAAATCCTGTACTTCGTCGTCGGTCATTTCAATATTCGGTCGCACATTGAGTCCAAGTGCCTGCTGAAAAGCCTGATTGAGACCTACGGACGCAAGACCGGAAACTGCACCGTATACAGCTGAATCAAAGCTAACACCGTTATAAGCCAAACCACAAACAATACCAACAACAAACAACACTGTTGGAATCCATTTATTGTCCATGGGGAGCCATCGTTTAAAAACAAAACCAAGGCACAAGCAAAATACAAGAATCTGAGGTACACAATACTGAGTAATAGTTGTCTGAATATCCATTAAAAAACCGCCTTTCTAGTGTTAATTAGTGATATTGTTTGTTATTTTATCCATCAGTAGTTCCCATCTAGTCACTACATCTGAATTACCGTTTAATTTTCTGTAGGTGTTGTATTCTGCCCTGATGTTATCAACTGTTTTTAGGCTGATTTCTTCGGCGTCAATTTCCAACAACCTATCTATCCTGTTGAGTAAATCATTTCTCAACATATACATAGTCCCAGTTTTAAGCAATTCCAGTGAGTCAATGATTTCAGATTGCGTTTTCATTTCATCTTCTTTGCTCTTGCGATTCAGAACATCTCTGCTCTGCAAGTATGACCAAAAACCACCACTTGCAAAAACAATCGTAATTATTGTGATAACCATGTCTGACGTATTGTGAAGAACTTGCATTATATAAATTCCTAGCCTTTCTTTTTGTTTGTTTTGATAATTGGCTCTGGTGCTTTAACTTTTGGTGCGGAATTCTTGCTGTTGAGTTGAGACTTTATCTTTGCAGTTTTCTTGCTTGTCCCGCTTGCTGATGTTGCCATACTCTTATAATCGGAATCTGTAATATCAGATTTGAAAGCCGATGTTTTAAGCTGTACAACCTTTCCGGCACCGCCGGAAGAACCGCCACCTCCCCTTCTGCCGTATCTTCTACGACCATAGTATCTGCGTCGTCGGTAGCCCCTCCGATAACCACCTCTACCGCCTTTATAATTAGGATTAAAAGTAGCCCTATCACTCCGCTTATAGGCTTCAAACAATGTGATTGCTTCGTCACCTGTAAGTTCTCCATCTTCAATGGCTTTGTTTAAGTATGGATAAAGGTTTTTCAGCGGATAGTTCTTATACAAAGTTCCGTCCTTGCCGTAACTAGGTTTTACCGCTCCTTCCAGAAAATCGAGAACCTTCTTCTTTCCATCTTGTGTTTTCCCAAGGTCTCCAAGCTTTGCTTTTTTGCTTGAAGTAACCTCGTTGTCATAACGAAAGTCAATTTTTGTTTTTCCATGAGCTTCATAAACCTTCATTGCCCCGGCTTTAACGCTACCTTTTTTCTTAGCTCCGCTACCTTGACCAAGGACAGCCATCTGCATATTGGCTTTATCTTCGTCACTTCCATCTTTCCACGCTTTTGTTGTATGTAACCATTCGACAACTTCTTTTGTATTTTTGAAGTTCTTGTCCATGATTTTTTGCTTTTCATCATCGGAAAGTCTGACGGATTTTCGGTTAAAAGACGCATTTTCCACAAGCAAATCTTTCAATGCTTCTCTTGCTCCCTCTTTAGAGTTTCGAGCTTTATTTATCGTTGAAACATCAACCGCATTGAGCTTCATTTCACTTGCTTTTAATCCGTTCTTTTTCTCCATTCCATCGGAAGAAACCTTTAGGTTTGTATTATAGTAGCTCTTAGGAATAACGCTATCTGCCTTGCTAGAACCGTCTTTTTCAAGTCGCTTATAAAGTTCGGCATTTTCAACATCTACCTTTGTTCGCTTAACATCCTTAACATTTGCTGGGTTTAGCAAGCTGTTAAATGCGGAAACCGCAATGTTTCCACGTTTCCCAGAGACTTCTCCCCAAATGTTTGTTTTTGCGGCTCCCGTATCTCTAAACTCCATGCCGTTTTTAAGATTGTTGAACCAACGCTCTTTAGCCTGTCCACCTTCTGTTTCCGATTGAGTAATATTGTTATAGTCGTATGGTCTAACCGTTTTAGCGATACCACGCAATACGTTTGGATAAAATGAAGCTGTATAAGATTCTGCCATTCCACCTATGGTGTTAATAACTGGACTTACTCCTGAATCGCTATTTGCACCAGAAATGATATTGTCAAAAGTCTGCAACATTGATGTGGCTAATACTGGCTGAACAACTTCGTTCAGGATTTTAACCCCACCGGAAACATCGTCCCACACGCTACCAGTAAATGCGGTATTATCCCCAACACTTTGAAGTAGCTTTCCACAACTTGCACCAAGGAATAGAGATGAAGCGGAAGGGGTCATCCAGTCTAATGTTATGGATTTCTGCTTGTCGCCAGCTTTAATGTTAATTGCGTACTCCTGAACCCCAAGGCTCTTATTCATCCTATCTTCGGCATTACCGGAAAGACTTGTTGTAAGCGAAACAGAGTCGTCAAGCGTGTTCATACCAAGCCACAGCCCAATTGCCCCAATTGCCGTACCAGTTGCACCAGCAGACAGTTTTTCCGCAAGGTCATTGATTTCATAAATATTCTTTTTCGGGTCTTTAATGGCTTTCATGAATTTACTGCCATTATACAAAAGCCCAACAGGTGAATACCTAACACCTTGTTTCATAATGTTTGCTGGTGTATTTGTATAAGGGAATACAGCGTCTACAGCCGTTCCGGCTATTTTATTCAATGTGGTAGCATTTTTTGAATATGACTTATTTCTTATACGATTCAGCTTATTTGCAAATTCATTCGCTTCACGGTATGTGGATTCTTTCGCCTCTTTCATAGCGTGGTGCCGGGCATAATCTTCAAGTTTGGTCTTTTTTACTTTGCACTGTCTTTCTACTGCGTCTATATCTGCAATGTCTTTCTTGAGCTTTAAAAGTTTCTGCTTTAACTCTTTCGAATCATTACCTTTAACTTCTTTTTTGAGCTTGTTAAGCTCCTGTAAAAGCTCGCTTCTTTTTGCCCCGGCTTCGACAAGTTGCTGTTCATTCTTATCAAACCCATTAGCATTAAGGTACTGCAAAAATTTCTTCTTGTAATTCAATGCAACAAAAGCTCTATCGCCCTTTTCAAGACCTTCACCAACAATATCTGAACCCTTTTCAAGCACTCTTAATGGGAGAGAATCGTCTTTGTAATACTCCTTCTTAACGTCTGCGAATTTCTCCGTTGTTTTCATTACAATGTTTATGTCTCGATTGAAATATTTATTCAAAGATTGATACTTTGCTTCTGTTCCTGTAATTGTACCAAGAATGTTAGAAACATCTTTTCTTGTAAGTTTTCCAACGGTCTTTTCATCAATAACACCAGCCTTATACAATGCGTCTTGTATAAACCGTGTTCCAATGTCGCTAATTGCACGTTCGGCAGAGAAAACCACGTTTCCCACAATGTTTCGAACCTGTGTTTTGGGACTGGAAAGCATGGCAAAGTGACGATATGTATTAATAATGCTTAAAATATCCTTATTTCCACAAATCTTATTAACAGAAGTGAAAATACGTGAGTACAACACTTGCAATTCGTCCTCGTCCTTTGTGGTTTTAACTGCTTCAAGCATTTTCCGTAATTCGGTCGGTGCTTCTGCTGTACCAAGCACCTTTTCAACATTAGCATTTCTATCTGTAAGAAGGTCGCTTACGCTCTTAAACAAAGAAGAATATCTTCTTTCCGGGCTAAAAGAAGCAAAACAGCTCATTGCGTTCATGGTATTTCCGGCATATCCACCGAATCGTGCGATATACTCAGACGCAATAGCCATGCCCTTTTGAAATCCTTCACTTTCCGCAACGTTCCTAGAACAGTATGCGTACAATGCTTGTGCCTTTAACATAACCTTATACATATCATCGTTGTAAAATCCTCGTTCTCCACTCAGATATGATGAAAGTTCTCTAACTACAGCGTCAGGATTTGCAACTGTTCTTTCAATTGCTTTTCGTGCGTCATCTTTAGTATGCTTTCGATAGGTGTCTAAATAACCAGTATTTGACATTTCCTTGATAATTGAACGTGCTTCATCAGATTGAGCATTGTTATACATGGTTTTAACTGTTTTACCAGTTTTCATGCCATCATCTTTAATTTTATGCTCAGCATTCAAATCATCAACATGTCCTGCAAACTCTTTGGATTCACCAACGGTTGTTGACACTTGCTGTCTCAGTTCGGAAAGTTCGTCTCCCGATGGAACATGGAAATTCAAGTCTCTTGAACTTGCTTCTTTCCCACTTGCATAAATGTGTGAAATTTCGGTTCCGAATTCATCTGAATACTGTTTAGCTCTATACGTTTTAATTACTTCATCAGCGAATCTATCCGCTTCGACTTCATCACCTCTTTCAACTGCTCTTTTGTAATCATCATATGTTTCGGTTAAAGCTCTATCAAGTGCATTACTCGGTTTAAGTTCGTCAAGATTCAAGCTCTTCACAACTTCATGTTTATCTGGAACATCTGAAACAGTAGACCTAGCATTTCTTTCTGCCATATACAACATTTCATCAGTAGACCCCTCGTAGCCACCAGCCTTTTTAAGCGGTGTGTTTTCGTAAATATAGTCTTCAAGAGACCGCTTTACACCAGAATTTGAACTAGAACTCTGTTCTTTGTTGTTCGGTTTTCCTTTATCCTCAACCGGGAGTCCATCATCAACCATTGCTCCTGTTCCAGATTCAGATTCATTTAAAGCCTTTTCCTTTGCTTCAATGTCCTGTAATTCAGCTTCGCTCTTAATAGTGCTTTCAGCGTCATTATTCTGAATATGCTTCTTTTGCTCTTCCTGAACCTGTTCTTTTCGCTGTTTAAGCTGTTCGAGTTCTTGATTGGTGTCTGTAACCACCTTTTCTGCACTCGGATTCTCTCTATCAAGATTTTTTAAGTGCTGTGCATACTCGTACTGGTCTTTTGAAACCGCTTTACGCTTTCCGTTATTATCAAGAATAAAATGCTGTTTTGTCTTTCCGTTATCTTTAACTTCAAAATCATTCTTGTAATTTCTATCAATGAATTCCTTTTTGGTTTCACCTGTTCCACGGTCAACCATTTTAAGACGGTTTCTAGCCTTTTTATCTGCGTTGAAACCTTTAAATTCATCGTTTTTCAAAAAGTCATCGTAGGTAAAACCGGAAGCATTATTACTTGAAGATTCTTTTACAAGGTTCTTCCGCTGTGCCTTATAAGCACCTAGCTCATGCTCTGTCTTATTGAATTCATAAGCCATTTCATCAGACATTCTATTTTTAAGTCTGTTTGCGGTCTCGATGTTCGCTTTATCTTTAGCTTCAAGCTCTTTAATTTTTGCGTCCAGCTTTTTGAGCTTTTCCGCACGAATATCATTACCGACACCCTTCTTTTTCTGCTCCAAATAAACATCAGAAGAACCATCTTCAATAGCACTATATGGGATACCAGATTTCTGAACAGCGTCTTTAGATACCTTGTTTTCGCCACCAGCCACGCTCTTTACGTTTTCATAAACGCTTTTAGGGGTTGCACTGGTTACTTTGTCTTTCAGAAGGTCTCTAATTTCATGGTTTTTTACATTGTCATTCTTTACAAGTCGTTCTTCATTTCCAGCAAGCCTATCATAGTCGGTTCTTTTCTGTTCACCGGATTTGAACTTCTTTAATCCTGTGGACTCCTTATATTTTCCCGTTGCTGGGTCGTAAGCCTTATCAATCTTTTTTAGCGGATTGTCTTTATTGGAATCAAGTTCTTTATTAACAAAATCATCAATCTTGCTTACAGCTTCTTTTTTCGCCTGACGGTTCTTGAGAACAGCAGACCCTAATTCCAATGCTCCACCAGTAGCAAGATTAATCGCCTGATTTTTAGCAAATTCTTTTGTCCAAGAAGAATCCTTATCCTCATGCTTTGTCGCTGTTGCGTCAAGTGCGGATTGTGCCAAACCAGTTGTTTTATTAATTCCGTAATCTTCTGCAAGCCCACTTGCAAGTTTTTTGGAAATTTCCTTTGCTTTATCTGGTGAACCTTTAGCAAGCTTCTGTACAAGCTTTGATTTTTCAAGTGCCTGTTCTGCTGTTTCGCCCGTCTTTGTAAGCTTTGCGATACGGTTAATACCTTTTTCTCCAATGCCTTTGGTCAGGTCAGAAGTCATACCGTATGTAAGCATATTTCCGGCAAGTTCAGCTACAGTGCCAACTTCTCCACCAGTCACACCCTTTGCTTTTTTACCGCTCATTTCATGAAGGTTAGATGTAGCTTGTAACCGTTTTTCATCTTTCGTATTAGCATTTGACTCAATCGGTTTTACCCATGTCTTATCAGCTTCTTTATCATTCTCTTTAAGGCTTTTTTTCATTTCCTTATCAGAAAGTGTTTCAAGTGCCTTTTCGCCACCAAGGGTAACACCTGTAGCGAATTTTCTTGCGGTATAAAGCGATTTAGGGTGATTCTTTGATTCGTATTCAAGTTCCTTTTTTTCTCTTTTAGCGTCCCCGATTTTCTGTTCTAGCTTTTTTTGATAGTTGGTTTTCCCTGTATCGCCCATGAATTTCTCATGTTTTTTCGAGGATTCTTTAAGCTTCTTAGTAAGGTTTGCACCCTTCCCCTTTCCACTCAAAGCGATTGGAGAAGTTTTATCTTCTTCCATCTCCCACTTTTGGAAATTGTCGGCAAAACTCTTGTATTTAACTTTATTCTCTGTAGACTTTTTCGCCTTTGCGTCAAGCTTATCTTTTATTGGGTTTTCAATTTTGGAATGGTCAACATTTGTTTTAGATGTTGCGTCAGTCCAAATCGTTCCACGCTTGAAAACATTTCCCCAATTTTGTTCGGTTCTTTTCTGTTCACTTTCCTGTTTCGCTTTCCGTTTCTTTTCAGATTCACGGTAAGCATTATAAGCACGCCCAGAAGATGGGTTACTAGGGGCAATCGTCCATGAATTGCCCCTACCGCTACTTCTACTGGAAGAACCGCCACTCTTTTTCTTTTTAGATTCCCCATCATCTCCAAGGAACGTTCTTTTAAACCATTTAAATAAACCCATAGTTCACCTCTAAAGACCGCTAATTCTCCATGCTGGTTGAAACGTACCTTTTGACTTTTTAGACTTCTTTTTGCTTGATTTTTTCTTGCTCTTCTTTGGATTAGATTTTGTGGAAGTGTCTTTATCTTGTGTAGAATATCCAGTGCCACTATAACCGCTTCTATAGCCACCATAGCTACGGCGATAGCCACCACCACCGCCACCGCCACCGCTACCGCTACTTTTTTTTTTAGCGATTTTCCAGTTCGTGAATCCCTGCTGTAACAATGCAACCTTATACTTCTTGTTAGGTTCCTTGCTTTTCTTCATTCTAGCAATCGCTTTCTTCCAAGCCTTCGAACTGTTATATCTGTTTGCGACAGAATTTGCAAAGTATTGAAGGTCAAGTTTATTTTGTTCCTGTTCATACTTCAACTGATTTTCCATCGAGGTCTGATATGCTTTTGAAAGCTTATCTTTATACGCTCTGTCATATTCTGCAACGTTGTTATTGTATGTGGTCTGCAAGTTGTTCAGTGCTGTTGCTCTTCCAGACTCGTTATTGGCAAGGTTTTGTCCGTATGCGTTGTTCATTCGGATAACTGCGGATTCGGACGCTCCACCTGTTAAGCCGTTATTTGCAAGCTGTGATGGCAAAGACTTTTGAGCTTGCATATTCTGAATATAATACTGCCTAGCATTGTTGTTATACTGTGCATTGGTCGTTCCCTGGTCGGCTTTAAGCTGGTTTCCCAAACCACTTACATATGCGTCCCTAGACGCTTTTTCATACTGTGCATACTTGTTATAAATATTTGTGTATGGAGTTTTGCTTGAGCTTGATTTCCAGTTTACACCGCCTAAGTTTAGAGTAGTAGAAGCCATTGTTTCACCCCCTTTCTACACGCTCATTCCTAGCGTGTTTTTATAATATGCAACAACCGAATCATCTATCGTATAATCCTTTAGGTAATCGCTATCCATAAAAGCGATAAGCTGATTCAGTTTATTGGCTAACAAATCAGGGTAATTATCAAATACCTGTTTGTTTTCGGTTGGTGTGCCAACCAGAATATCCGGTTGAGACTTCACCATTACTTTTGAAATTTCGCTGGGTGTTACTCTGAAATTTTGAACTGACATGAATTATCACCTCTTCGCATAATTCCCAATCGTATACGTTTTAACTATATTTGTTATGCCAAACGGCTCGGCTCGTTTATTTTCAAGCACAAATTGAAGTCGTTTGTATTTCTTGATTTTCTTTTTCGGGAACACATCAGAAACAACTGCATTTGATTTGAATGAGAATTTTGTTAAATCAATTCTTTCGAAACTGAGCAAGTTTGTTTCATAAATTCCCAAATGTTGAATATCGTTGCCATCTTTTATTAGCGTTAATTCAACGCTTGATTTTGCATATGGAGCAACGGTAAGCATTGTTCCCTTTTTATTAAGAGTCTTTAGCTTTTGCGGTGAACCGTCATCATCAAATGTACTGCACCACTTACAACATACTGGTGTTCCAGTCCACGTTACAGTACCGATTGTCGGTTCTTCTTTTTCATCAATCATTCTAGGAATAATTTCAGCTTCTTTACCGCTATATACAATTTTTGTCCAGTAAACCGTTTTATTGGTAATCGCTCTTTTGTTTACATTCTCTCTCGTGTCCCAATTATCTTCTGGAGCCTTGTTTGATTCAGATGAATTGAACAGCACCGAAACAACCTCTACCATGTGTGCGTCATCGTAATACTTATAGTATTCTGAAAGGTCGTCATTCCAACGATAAATGAAATCCCCATCACTGAACAACATAACATCGTCAACAACATACATTTCTTTTATACTAGGCATTGAATCAAAGAAATAGCATTCATAAGAAGTGTTATTTCCCCTTACAGAATCTTTGTGTCTGCTGTCAAGAACGTACATTTTTCCGTTTATGGCTATGTAATAATATCCATTCCACGTTATGCCTACAGCGTTTTTCAGGTCAGGCTCTTTGCACAACTTTCGGTTTATTCTTGCACTTCTATTAACAGCGTACTTATCAGATAACCAGTTTGTCAAAACACCGTATACACCGTCCTTTGATAGGAATAATGGTTCATCGTTCAATGTACCAGTACAGTGACCATTAATGGCACCAATACCAGAATTGGAAGGTTTTATAGAATACCTAGTTTCCGTTTCTCCTGTTGTTTTATTAACCGTCTCAGTTGATTCAGAAGCCACATAAATTGTGTTTGCCCCGGTTCCATCAGTGATGATTGATAGATTCGAATTTAATCTTGCAAACGACATTATGTTGTGGTCAACTTCAAGCCAATAGTTATCCGGCACCATCAGCATTCTGGAAGGCTCAGAATAATACGCTTTATTATCAACCCCAACAAAAAGCCTTGTATTGAAAACTGTAAACACCTCGGATTCAATCAGTTCTATAAGCTTTGAATTGTATACCCCACGGCAAATGTCATAGTCGTGAACAGCGTTGTGTTCCTCTTCTATCTCCTTAGAGAATGGAACAAATGTTATGCGTACACTGTCTTGACCTGTTATTGGCGACC
>OLYC01002277.1_pt1 | contig 11570 bp, 8 predicted proteins | sample 1674271 | NCBI WGS metagenome assembly OLYC01 (sample SAMEA103958154, study PRJEB25191) | human gut metagenome
TGCACTCGGCAATTTGAAAGCAAACTTTCATTGCGCTCATTTGCAAAATCTTTAGCCAAAGGGAGTTTTTTCGAAAACCTACCCGTCCTTCCTTACCCTTAAGGAAGGCTCCACCTCTCATCTCGGTCTTCTCCCCTCAGGGAAGAAGAGGGGGAAACCGCTCCTCCTCGTCGCTCGGAACCGCTACGCTCTAAGGTTGGCGGACCATCAAAGGTCTCGCCATATTTTGCGGGATGGGACCGCCTGGGGAAAGCTTGCTGAGGTAGGGAACAGCTGTTTATAGTTTACAGTTAATAGTTTACTGTTTACAACTTATATTCGGGGGATTTTGTTGATTTATTGTGAATTTCTTGGTGTTGTAATTTGCAGATAACTTGCAGATTTATTTTGATTTTCTTTGGCGGTTTCAATAAAAAAGCGGAACTCTGCGGCAATAAACTATAAAATGAATAATGACAATGATGGGAATATTACAAGTTGCCTCTTATATATACAAGCGCTATATGGATGATTTTGGCGTTCGTATTGATGAAATGAAGTTGCAAATTTGAGTGAAGCTAAGAATCAAGGAAGAGGGTGTGGCTTATGACACACCCTCTTCTTTGTAAAACAGCTGTTTTTTATACTTTAATTATATATAAGTAAAAGATGTTATTGTATTTATCACTTATCTGATGTTTATTTCAGAATCAGGCGTATTGGCATCGCCTTGTAGCGGCCATTGTTCATGCCGTTGCTACCACTCACGAATCTCATATTGGATAATCCTATCCTCTTGTTGTAAACATCAAAGTATCTATACCAGAAACCATATTCAGGACTGTTGGTACCGAAGCCCTGCGTACCTGACAGCAAAGTCTTGGTCCAGAGATTTACATGGATAGGGTTCTTATGGCTCTCGCCCTCCAAGAATCCACCCATAGGCAGATAGATGTATGGCAACTCGGAATCCACCGTCTTGATACGCACGCAGTTGTAAGTTTCTCCTAACGATGTGGACTGTGGTACCACCTCCAGATTGCCAGCATTAACTAACTCTTCGAACACGGCATCAGTTGGAATGGTATAGCCTTTTGGTGCCAAGGTGCTGGAGAGATTTCCCTGAGTGGCATCGCTGGTGTTCTTTTTTTCAGAGATACAGAAATAGCCACCAATGGCTTTCTTGTTCTTTTCCAGTGCCACCACATCTGGGGCATAGTAACCATTGTTGGATGCACCTAGGTTGCGGTCTAACATATAATAAGTAGTGGTGGTTTTATCGGTCTTTTTTCCCTGTACCTTTACCACACCATAATAGAACCAGCCCTTCACCTTCTTCGTCTTATCCCCGTTTTCTGCCAACTGATAATCATTATATACCTTGGAATTCTCATCTATCTTATGGAAGATACCAGTATGATAAACAGGATAAGTGATCTCGATGCCAGCCTGGTTCTTGATGGTAAATGAAGCCTTCCACAAATCTTCATTTACCGTAGTATTGGTAAGGCTTACCTTCCACTTACCTTTATCTTCTTCCACTTTGATTTTATCATCCTTTTTAGTAATCTGATCACCATTAAGTTTAGGGATAAGATACGTGATATCGGCTGTTCCCACGCAGAAATGCAAACCATCATTTCTCACAGCCCCTTGCATTTCTTCAGGAGTGATGCCTTGCACAGTGTCCAACCATTTGAAATAGTTGGCAGCTACGGTGAAGTTTTTATACTGCATGGTTACGATTCTAGCAGGATCCTCTCTTCTAAAATCAAAACCAGCCTGCTTGATGGTTATATCCAGAGAAAGGTCGCCAGAAGTAACGGTGATGGTTCCTGTACGTGGATTCTCTGATTGGTCATTCTTTTCAAGCGTAAGCTTCAAGGTATATTTCTTGCCTTTAGAAGATCTGCTTGTCTCTGGTATATCATTCACGGTCTCTTGCTGACAAGCGGTTATCCAAGAATCATTTTTCGTGACACTATATAGCGCACTATCACTACTCGTTGCCTTTGGCAAGGTAGTAACAATGGTTACGGTAGCCTCTGTTGTGTTTGCATTTATCTCCTGATAATCGCTCACTCCCAGTTCATAGTCTTTGCAAGCTATCATTCTGGTGATTTCAGGATTATCGTCCCGCACCTCTACTTCCAGTCTATTCTCTGGCAGACTCTTCTTAGCCTCTTCAAGCGTAGAGAAGCCATAGTCGTTTACCTTGGTTACCTTGATGGTATAATGGTGGTTACGGAGCAAGGCATATTGGGTTGTCTTGTTGGCATCCTTGTAGAGTGCCACCTTATAATATCCTTCTCTAGCATGTCCTACACTATCCTTATAATTCGCCTTGATAATCACCATTGCCTTGCCTGCAGAAGTTTCATTTACTGCCACGGTGGTTGCGGTACCGCCGCCCAATGGGTTGTCCGTTCTGAGATCGGTAGATTCCGCCAAGTCATCGGTCGTTGGCTCGATATAATTGGCAGGAGCTATGGCTGCCTTGGTTGCCGTGTTATAGACATACAAGCCTGCATTAGTGAAATTACTCTGGATGCTATTGTCTATCTCCAAACTTATCTTGGCGCATTGGCGCAACATCGTCACTGAAGGATTAGCTTCCAAAAGTTTATCTATTGAAATTTTACCCCAGCAGATAGGGGCATCAAGCTGAGGGGCTCTCTCCTTAGCAGCAGTGAGAGACTGCAAGTCTTGTGCCTCGGCATCCGTCATGTCGCTGGCATTGGCTACAAGATGTACATTCTTGGTACCAGCAGGTACATTGGTTATCTTTACCTTGTAGCTGCCATCAGGCTGCTGTGATAAGGTAGAATAGCAATCTGTCTTGCCTTTGTATTCGTTATTGTCTCCATAGAACACAGCCCAGAGCGATTTGACTGTCTCCGAGGCCCCCGCTCTTGTACCAATCTGTTGCTTGGTGAAGTTAGTCAATTGAAGGTTCAAGACAAGTCCCTCGGCAGGGATTTCATCCCCGCCGAGTCCGATAGCCTCCATCGTATCCTTGCAGGAAACAAGGCTTAGGAGCAATCCAATCCATATCATTAAATGTTTGATCTTCTTCATTGCTTAAACTGATTTATAACAGTGTTCAAATCTGATTCTAATCTTAAAATGGCTTGCCAGCGTGCCAAGAGGAGCCATCGTAATAGCCTGTGTCATTATGCTTCTCATAGCTGTTGCCATTGAAAAGCAGGACGCTTTTTCCATCCTCGCTTTTGATTCTGATGTCCTTCTCGTGGTCTCCCTTAACAGCCTTGAGAGTAATCACAGTCTTATACCAACCATTATTCAAATTATTGCATGACCAACTTTTACCCGCTGTATCATAGATGGTAAAAGACTCGCGCTCTTTATTATTGTCATCACCATATTTGCCATTGGCGACACCATATACCTTGAACCATCCGTTAGTCGGGAATTTGGTGTAAATGGTAAAGTTGATGTTCTCAATAGTTGGCATGGCATCATATATGTTCCAAGTAGGATCTGATGTTGGATCATAGACAATCCAACCCTCTCGATCCTCATAGTCGAAGAGAGGAATACCCGGCTCCAAGTGGTGAGTGCAACGATGAAGCGTATAACCTACGTTCGTATTGTGATTGTTACTGAACATAATCAATGTTTCACCAGGCTTGATGGTCTTTTCTCCCTTAGCATCATAATCTACAGATATCGACTTGAAATCCTTGCTGAAGTCCTTGTAATACCACCCTACATTCGTATTATCCGGATTCATTTTATCACCAGGCCAGCTTCCTGTAAATTTCCAAACAGGAGAGTTGGCTTGAGTTCCAGTTGTCTCACCAATCTGGGTATAGACATAGACATAATGATTGTCTGGTTGAGATGTGTAAATTCGGTTCTCATCCCATGCAGATTCAAACCATCCATCTGCCCAGTTGGTATTTCCTTCAGTTCCATTATAAGTCTCTTTCTTTTTTTCTTCAAGTGTACCCTCATAATTATCAGTTCCATTACCTCCTTTATAATGTGCGCGGTCGTTGATGGCACGGAAGTTGATACGATAGTTACCCATTGCAGGCTTTACCGTTACCTTGATTTTCTTGACAAAGTTGAAGCCTTCTGCAGATTCCTTTGGCTGCACAGTGAGGTAATGTACTGTCGTGGTAACAGGGTCACTGGTTGCCTCAATCTTGAAGGTTCCTTCTCGGGTATCAGGAGTATCGCAAGATGCCTGAATGGTTGACTTACCTACGGTGGAAGAGGTGTTACCGGTGAAAGCCAAACCGCCGAGGTTGGTCTTAAACTGTACCACTTTGGTATTGTAGTCGCTACCCCAATAGATGGTTACTTCCTGTGGATTTACCTCAAAATAAGGAGAGGCATCATAGGTTACATCGAGATACTTCTTAATGTTACCTGCCTTAATCCAAACCTTTGCCGTACCCTTGTACTTTCCTTTATAGTCGGAGAACTTAATGTCCTCGTTGATTTTGAATGTGATTCTATGATTCTTCACTGCATCTAGCTTGCTCAACACAATCACATCTTTCTCACCACTGGATGTTGTTACCTTTTCATCGCAACCGAAATCTGCCTCTGTCAGCATTACGTTCGACTCATAGTCGATGGAGTCTGTCGTGGTAGATGTTACGCTCGCCTTCGTCTTGCTTACCCACAAAGTAGTATGGTTGAATTCGGCATCTATCGTTACAGGAGTCCAGTCCTTTACGCTCACATTACAGTCGAGAGTCATGTTTCCCAGACTCTTGATGTTGCCGATAATCTCATAATAGGTGCCACGAGGGAAGGTCGGAACTTCGGTGGAAGTTGGGCGATGTCCCAGCTTAATCGTATAGTTGTTCTCAAAGCTACCATTCACAAAGCCATTAACTTTGAGGGTAGACTGCTGAGAGGCATTGACGATATAACGCTCAGGCAGATAGTAAGTGCCTTGGAAAAGCCACTTATCGGCGGCATTCTGTGGAGCAGCTGTAGGAGTAGCACCCTGAACAAGGGTGATGATGTCCTTATTATTCACATTGGCATTGTCTGCTTTCTCTGTCCAGTCTCCCGCCTTATAAAAACCATCCTTATTGCTTGCCTCAGAAGGAGTTGCATAAACTTCATTTTCAAAACCTTTGGCATAATCTGTGCTAACATTAGAATTGCTAAATGCTCCATTCCAACTCAGCGTGGTGCTAGGAGAAAGCTTTTGAGCCAGAATATCCTTGATGCGATAGCTCTTGCCTTTGAATGCAGAACCTTCAGCAGTAGGGTCGAAAAGCAGGTTGAGCTTAATCTTTACGCATGTAAACTTCAGGTTAGCTGCCACCTCGGTATATTTATCACCACTTTTTTCTATTTTTGTATCGATGATATTACCGTTCACATCCTTTGGCTCATAAATCATCGGGATGTTTGTAGAAACCGGCATTCCCGGTTCTGTTCCAGCTACATAGTTCAGTACTATATTTTTGAGATCATTTTCTGTTTGGATAGTCTTACCACTCAACACCGTGTTCATATTGGCAACCACATAGATATGGTAAGTGCCCGGCTCGATATTGAGCTGATAGTTAGCTACATGCTCCTCCAGCATCATCGAAGCCAGTGGGGCAGGGAGCGTCTCTATCAGGAGCTTGCCTTCATTTCCTGTAGGGAAAGCATAGAGGGTCAGGTCGTTGATCTGGCATTCATCTACCGTGGCATTATAGGTAGGAAGGCCGGAAGCATCGTCGGGATTGGTGCCGCGGCTGCTGAGCACGGTTGGCACGAGTACATGCAAGTTGCTTTCTGACGAAATGGGAGTGCGCTCGCCTCCAAGTTCGTCAGAGCAACTTACTGTAACCAACAATATAAACCAACTAACTAAACTTAAAATGAAATCTCGTATTTTCATTGTTTCTCATTTTTAAAGTCAAATACTCTTATGAGCTAAATGCCCGGAAGGGGCTCTGACACCTGAAACGGTTAGAAATCGACACGCTGGATGCGCTTGCTCCAATCCAGGATGGAAATGCTGAGCTGCACATACTTCCACTGGTTGCCCTGGAGGAAGAAGTCGAGCTTGTAGTCGTACTCTCGGTCCAGGAATTCCTGCTCTGAATAATGGCGGGCTTCGAAGGCGCCACGGCCTTGAGCCAGAAAGTCTGCAAGATTGATGCGTGCCACCTCTTCGCCAGTAGTCTTGTTCGTGATGGTGAGGATGGCGTTCTTGTCGTTTTCTTCTGCCGGATGCCAGATGAGTCGGGAGAACATGAGGGCGGCATGAGCGGTGCGCTCCTTTACATTGCCCTCGGTATCCTTAAACTCAGAGGTCCAGGTGTAATATGGGGTATATGTCAACTCCTCGTCGGGGAGGAGAGAGTTGTCGTAACTGATATCGCCGTTGGCATTGGTTATCTGATAACTGAAGTCATCGGCATTGATGTTGGCAGGCTCGTCGGTCTGATGCAGACTGATGGTGAGCTGCTTGGTATCACGAACCAGACCGATGGTATGGCGTGTAGCCTGCAGGTCTTTTACTTCAACCAGTTCGTTGCTGAGTCCTTGCCAGAGTGTATCGAGCGGTTGGCTCTGGTTGTTTACCTTGCCCTGTTCGCGGTCGAGTCGTGCATGGAGGGCGGTGATGTTATCACCCTGCTGTGGCAGAGCTATCTGGAATTTGGCACCTGGCTGCGCGAGTGCATCTTCGTATTTCTTTTGGAAGGCGAAGGTTGCGAATCTGTATTTGCCCGGTTCCAGATTGATTCGCATGGCATAGTTAGGGTCCTTGAGCGGCTGTGATGTCGCATCGTTATAAGCATCATGGCGAGCAATGAAGTTGCCCTGCTCGTCGTATACGAATACGCTGAGTCCGCCCACATGATCATTGAACATGTCGGCACGCTGCACGTTGTAGTCGTACTTGAACTGCAAGTCAACACCCATGTCACAAGGAGGCAGGTCGTCGTGCATCAAGTCGTTGCAGCTTGCTAGCAGGCTGCCGGCCATGATGAAGCCCCATCCCATGCATATATTCTTGATCCAACTGTTAAACTTCTTGTTTGCCATGATGCTTATCTGTTTTATGAAAAAGTAAAGTGTATAAATAGATTCTTATTTTTCCGAGATAGCCAGCCGCTCCTTAGCGCTAGAGCGGCTGAGCTATATATAATAATGTGTTATGGATTACAAATCGACTGTGTCTGAACGCTTAGCCCAAGAAAGGATCTTCACGCTGACACTGATGTACTTGTAGCTCTCATCATCTGGTTCTGCTGGCTTGATGGTTGGAACATCTGGTGTACCAGGACCACTGACACTTCCTATAGTCAACTCATACCAGTTGTTACGGAGTACACCATAACGACCGAGGTACTTGGTGTTATGTGTATCATCGTTATCTCCATAAGTAGCTTCACCTTCGTTCCAAGGAGTATCCGCATCACCGAAGTGCTTGATACGGGCAATATAGTAAGACTCACCACCCTTATAGGTTGCAATACCTACGATAGGGTCTGTACCTGCTTCCTTCAAGCCAAGCTTGGCATTAATCTTATCGATGTTATCTTGAGAAACGGCAGCACTACTATTCTTAATCTTAACATTATCAACTGTCAACAGTCTTGTTCCTGCCTCGTTCAAATTGTTGCTTGCTGCTTCAAGTTCAACAGTAATCTCTGATGTTGCCACGCCAAGAACTTCGGCAGCCTTCGCCTTGATTTGAGTCACCAAATCAACTTCCTTCCAAAGGTCGGTGCTGTTACCAATCTTATAGAATGTTTTTCCCTTAGTGAATCCATTAGGAGTATATGTTGCCTTGAACACAACACGTGTTGTCTGCCCCTGCATCATGTGCTTAATGTCGAAAGTATTCTCAAGACAGTACTGAGGTTCTGTTGCTGTACCATTAATTTCTGCATTTGGATCAAGTATATAGGGTGTCCAGTTCTGTGTTCCAGTTTTTAGTATCAAAAACAATGTAATAACCATCTAAGTCATTGATAATCATTCGCTAAATAAACTATAATCTTGTGCGAATCTACATCAGACTTTTTGACAGTTAAATTTGTCTTATATTTTATGCTTAATTTACTGATTTACAGTGTGCTAAGTTGCTAAAACATAATCAAAAACGAGAACATGGAACTGGACACCCTATCAAGTATATTAAATGCGCCCTTACATGCAGTCTCATCACATAAATCAGTACTATAGTTAGGGTCAACACCCCAATATACACGGCTAAAGGCTGTATTACTAGCATCTACGAATCGGGCAGTAACCGGTGCCGTACCATGGACATTGCCCCAAATAGTAGTGAATTTTTCTGACAAGCCCGCAGTCTTATGGATAGGGAATGTACTCTTGTTAGTAACATCCAACTTCCAAGCAGTAATATCAACCTTATCTCCAGTATATTTTGTACCAGATGGGGACTTGTCTGTAGGAAGATCAGCAACTGTCACCTTAGCCAAACCGCGCTCTACATGAATAGTTGTAGCCGCATTGGTTTCTGCTTTCTGCTTTGTTGCATATACCTTATCAATATTTACAAGAGTAGTTGGTTCTCCACCTGCGATATATACAGGTGCATTTGCCATATAGAAACCCTTTGTGTTATCTTTAAATTTTGTTTCATCGGCGTTACTAGCTACATTCCAGTTACCGTACGTTACGGGTGAAGTTGGTGATGAAGTAGGCAAAGTTATCTTATCTTCATCTGCTGAATTCTTATTATTAAGAATAGCTAAAGCATAATAGTCACTTGTTGAACCTTCACTTGTAAGTGCAACATTATTTAATTTTGCAGTAATAGTAGCTGACGCAGTAATGCCATCAGCTCCTTCTGTCTTCCAAGGAGCCATATTACCCAAATCAGCTCTTTCTACGAATGTGTATTCGTCTTCAGATGCACCAGCCTTCTGGAAGATAAGCAAAGTAACATCGTTTACATCATACTCTTTAGCTGTACCTTGATCATAAGTAGGAGCACCGCCTGCACGAGTGCCGTTTGTAGAAGGCAAGTTGATGGTGAAAGTTGCATAACCAACACCAGTTTCATTAGTACCAGTACCTGGACCTGCGGTTCCCAGGTCCTCATTGCTTGAACAGCTTGCTGTCATAGCTGCGATGACAGCCAAGCCAAATAAATGTTTAATCTTCATAATCTTTGAAAGTTAAGCTTGTTTATAATCGTTATTCTCTAATTTTCTGTTATTCCAATTCCTTTATCTGCTTGAAGACATCTCTTACACGCTCTGCCTCTTTCGAGTTGCCTGCCTTGGCAAGATGCTTTTCGGCAGAAGTAAGATCACCTTTCTGCAAATCGGTGCAGGCGACATTGAGATTCGCTGTCTCATCATCAGGGAAGAGGCGGACGGCAATGTCGAATACCTCGTTAAACTCTGGCGAACCCGGCTCGTAAGTCTGTGCCACCAGGAACATCTCCTGCAGAGAAAGCTGCTGTGGTTTGGTCTTCAATATCTCTTTGGCCTCTTCGATGCTGAACGGACGAACCGTGTAGGTTACCGTATAGTCGCTATGACGGAGACGAGGATAGATATGATCCAGGATATAGCGGTAACTAGTCGGATGGAGCTTTCTGATCTTCAGGTCCTTATCGTCGGGAGCCAGCGAGGAGTTAGCTATCTCGAGAATTGCTTCCTTATCAGCCAGATGACTAGCCTGGATCTTCTTCTTGAATCCTTCCCAGTCTTCCGGTGTAGCCTGATAGGTAAAGAGCTTGCAGTTTAAGGTGTAGAGGCTGCTCACATATTTACGGAGGGCAGCTGCACGCTCGTTGGCAAGGCGCTTGTTGTTGGCATACGAACCATCAGGCGAAGCAAAACCATGGATATCAATATCTGTGATTTCAACGTTCTTGTCGTTCTTCACCAAGTCGATGGTGGAAGTAATCTTCTTCAGCTCAGTAGCATTCTCACGGAAGTTGGCAAGAATATAACTCTTGTTAACCACAAAGCTGAGATAGGCTTCACCCTTTTCGGCTCTCACCTTCTTGGCTTCCGCCTTCGGCTGCACAAAGAAATCCTTCGTAATCTTCGGTGTACGGTCGATATCCGCAATCGGCGTATTGTCCTGTTCTATCAGGTTGCCGCATCCGCAGAGATCTTCTTTCACCGAGAGTTTGAACTTCTTCATCCATTTCTGGTAAGGAACAGACTGGGCGAAGTAAACCTGCTGACTGGTCTTGTTCTTGCGGGTAAGAACCTGTGCCTGCGGATTCTTCTTGCTGTCGGCAAGTCGGCGGTATCTTACAGCCTGGTTTCTACCCTGGATGATGATAGGGTTGAGAGTGATAGAATCAGTTCCTACCATTACCGGTGTGAAAACAATCTGCTGCTCTGATTTCATCTTCAAATCGTTCAGATTCATACGGAAGGCAACGTCCATCCGGTTGCCGTTCTTGCGTGCTAAAACGCTTTCTACCTGAACCTTACCCCCTGCCAGCTGTTGAGCCTGAGCAGGCATGATGCCCTGAGAAAAGAGCATGCAGAGGGGCGAAATGACCGCATAAAGCTTCATTTTATCCATATTATGATTTCCCTAAAATTTTTTGTATTCTGTCTAGTTATTACGTGTTTTTATTGTCAGTTTAAAACCACAGTTAAATTAAATTCTTAGAACACGTATATGAGAGATAGTGCGGCTTTTGTAGGGCCCACATAGTTGCGGTGGTCTTTGTCGAGACATTTTTCGCATCGTCCGTAAAGCTTGTAAGGACTGTAGGCATATCCCAAACCGATAGACCCTTCGAAATTGAGGTGCTTATTGAGTAGCCACTGATAGCCGTAGGTAAGGCCTCCACCTACATACCAGCCTTCATAGTGCCTGCCCTCCAGAGTTTTCGGCAGGATGCCGAAGGGCATGTCAATGTTTTTAATGTTGTATTCACCGCCTAAGGCATGAATTCCGAAGAAATGGCCTCCAAACTTCTGGCAGGTGTACCATCTGTATTCTGGCATAACATTCCAGAATCTCATCTTCTTGTCGCCCGAGAACTTCCAGGGGTTCAGGGTGCCGAAGAGTTGGAAGGTTGTTTTCTTGCCCATGCCGATTTCGATGCCGGCGTTGGCAGATGTGGAAGCCCATCCCAGTAAGTTGGTCTTCAGAGCGACCTCCTGCGCTCGCGTCGTTGCCATTGAAAGGATCAGCAGCAGCAACATAGCTGATTTTATGAATGTTTGCTTCATCATATCTTTACTTTTATATTTGGTTTCGTTTATATTAAACTTAGCCTTCGTTTGTTAGTTGGTATCTATTTTCGGCTGCAAATTTAAGAGGAAATCCAATATGAAGCAAGAAAAAGTTTCAAAAAGGTTACATTTCTATGTGCAAACGTTTGCACGTTTTATGCAACCTGTTTGCGTACACACATCATAAAGCACATGATTATCGGCGTCTGCTTGCCGTCATTGGGAATCAATGAATCTCCTATTAATATTAATGGATATCAGTCTCTTCCGCTGCAGATGCTTTGTTTTCCTTGGGTTGTGGATTGGGTACGAAGCCAAGGATGGCAACCAGACAACTCATCAAAGGACTGATGATATTGAAGAAGCAGAAGGGGAGATAGACAAGTGTCGGGATACCAAGAACCGTACTCT
>OLYC01002281.1_pt1 | contig 11567 bp, 6 predicted proteins | sample 1674271 | NCBI WGS metagenome assembly OLYC01 (sample SAMEA103958154, study PRJEB25191) | human gut metagenome
GCAGGCCCACATGGCTGTCGCCCATCTCGCCCTCGATCTCGGCGCGGGGCACCATGGCGGCAACAGAGTCCACAACAATGGCATCAATGGCACCGGAGCGCACCAGCGCCTCGCAGATCTCCATGGCCTGCTCACCGGTATCGGGCTGGCTGACCAGCAGGTTGTTGATGTCCACACCCAGCGCCTCGGCATACACAGGGTCCAGCGCGTGCTCCACGTCGATGAAGGCAACATCGCCGCCCTTCTTCTGGGCTTCGGCCAGAACATGCAGGGCCAGCGTGGTCTTACCACTGGATTCGGGGCCGTACACCTCAATGATGCGGCCCCGGGGCACGCCGCCCACGCCCAGTGCCAGATCCAGGCCGATGCTGCCGGTCGAGATGGCATCCACCTGCATGGCGGCGTTGTCGCCCAGCTTCATCACAGCGCCCTTGCCGAACTGCTTCTCGATCTGGGCCAGTGCCGTGGCCAGCGCATCCTTCTTGGCACCGGGATCGATCTTCTGGGTCGCCGGGGCAACGTTGTTGTTCTGATTTTTTGCCATAGTGTCATGCTCCTTTGTCATCTGTTCCCGGCGCGGTGCGGCCAAACGCAGGCGCGGGCTTTCCATTTCTTTCGGTACTAGTATAACACATTTTACAGATATTACAACAGGAAGTTGTAGATATTTTTATTGTTTTCTCGCCATCACACAGCGGTCATTGCCGCCAAAGTCTTTTCTGCACACGATCTCCGTCCACCCGTTGGCGGCAAGCAGGGCCGTTACAGCTTCCCGCTGCTGCCAGCCGATCTCCAGGGCAAGGGCACCGCCGGGGCGCAGAGCTTTCTGGTAGTGTTCCGCAATGGCGCGGTAAAATACCAGCCCATCCTCCCCCGCTTCCAGCGCCATGGCAGGCTCCTGCGCCACCTCGGGCTGCAGCGCGCCCATCTCGGCGGAGGTCAGGTAAGGCGGGTTCGACACAATGAGGTCGAGCTGCCCCTCCGGCAGGGTCTTCCAGTAGGTGAACAGATCCCCCTGTACCGGGGTGATGGTCAGTACCGGGGAGAGATGGGCGTTCTGCTCCAGATAGCGGTATGCCGCAGGGCTCTTTTCCAGACTGGTGACCTGTGCCGCCGGGCAGAAGCGCTTCACACCCAGCCCCAAACAGCCTGTGCCGGCACAGAGGTCGAGCACCCGGGGTGCCTCCACCCCAGCCAGCATTCCGGCGGCGGCTTCGGCCACCACCTCAGTATCGGCCCGGGGGCAGAGCACGCCGGGGCCGACAGCCAGCTCAAAGTCAAGGAAGGGCCAGCTGCCGCAAAGGTATTGCAAAGGCTCCCGGGCCGCGCGGCGGGCCGTCAGGGCTTCCAGCCGCTCTGCCTGCTCTGCGCCCAGCGGATCATCGGCAAGGCGGACATCCCCGCCCACTGCCAGCCGGAAGAGCTCGGCCGCGTCAAAATCCGCGTCGGGGCAGCCTGCGGCGCGCAGGCGTGCCTCCACCTCCCGGACTGCTGCCCGGGGCAGCATCCCTGCGGTTACCATCTGCCGTCCTCCGGGTCCTCGGGCAGGACCGGCGTGACGGCGGCAATGGCCACCTCGATCATGCTGTCGTCCGGCTCAAACACGGTCAGATGCTGCACCCAGATGCCGGGCTGACGAATGATGCGGGTCGCAATGTTGTCCGACCGGCCGCACCACTTGAGCAGCTCGTAGCTGATGCCCATGACCAGCGGCAGGAGCAGCAGCTTGAACACCACCCGCAGGCTGGTGCTGGACCAGGGCAGCACGCTGTACAGGAACACGCTGACGATGACCACCAAAATCAAAAAGCTGGTGCCGCACCGGGGGTGGAAGCGGGTATATTTGCGGACATTTTCCACCGTGAGGGGGTCTCCGGCCTCGTAGCAGGCAATGGTCTTGTGCTCGGCCCCGTGGTACTCGAACACCCGGTGGATCTCCTTCATCCGGGAGATGGCGGCCATGTAGGTCAGGAAGATGGCGACCTTGAGCACCGCCTCCAGCACCACCTTGGCCCAGCGGCCCAGCGGCACCAGATGGTTCAGGCCGCCCACCAGCACCGTGGGCAGAACGGTGAAGAGCAGGATGGCAAACAGCCCGCCGATCACGGCAGCTGCCGCCAGCATGATATCTTCGGCCTTTTTGCCCAGATGGTCGCCCACCCATTTTTCAAAGGCGGTCTCCTCTTCGGCGGGGTCGTAGTCATCCCCCATGCTCACCTGTGCCGAGTACATCATGTACTTGTATCCCATGATCAGGCTCTCGATCATCGAGATGGCTCCCCGCACCAGCGGGATCTTTGTCCACACGCCGTGGGTGGGGGTAGGCTCGACCTTGGTCTCAATGGTGCCATCGGGCTTGCGGACGGCACAGCAGATGTTTTTCGGGCCCCGCATCATAATGCCCTCCATCAGGGCCTGCCCGCCCACACTCGTCTTGAAGCGTTCCTTTTTCGGTTGATTCATTGGCTCTCCTATGGGGCGCTGCGGCCCCTCTCTATCGTAAAAACTGCCCCTCTATCTTACCAGATAAATATGGACAATCTCTTATCGTTTATAGATCGGCAGCCCCAGCGTGACCACCGTGCCCCGGCCCAGCGTACTCTTGAGGTCCATGGTGCCGTCCAGTGCGGTCATAATGGAATCCACCAGCGCAAGGCCGATGCCGCTGCCCCGCACCGAGTTGCTGCCCTTGTAAAACTTGGTCTTGACGTTTTCCAGATCCTCCGGCGGGATGCCGCGGCCCTGATCGATGATCTCGATGAAGGCTTTGTACTCGCCCTGCCAGATCTTGACCGTGATGCGTCCGCCGGGGGCCGAATACTTGATGGCATTGTCCAGAATGTTGATGAACACCTGCCGCAGGCGGTCGGGGTCGGCGTAGACCGGGATCATCTCCTCCGGCTCCGCATAGGCCAGCAGAAGCCCCTCCCGCTGGATGCGCGCTTCACAGAAAAGGACAGCGTCCGTCAGCTCGGCCACAAGGTCCAGGGGGCGGCACTCCATTTTCAGGCGGCCATTCTGCAGGCGGCTGAAATCCAGCAGCTCCTCCACCATGTTGTACAGGCGGGCGGTCTCGTTGTTGATGATCTCCAGCCCCTTGCGGTAGTTCTCATCGGTGGGATCATCCAGGGTGCGCAGGGTCTCCACCCAGCCCCGGATGGAGGTAAGCGGCGTGCGCAGCTCATGGGAGACCGAGCTGATGAATTCGTTCTTCATCTTCTCCGTCTCTTCCAGCCCCTCGGCCATCTGATTGATGGTGCCGCGCAGGCGGTCCACCTCGTCCCGCTCGTCACCGGTCACAGGCAGGCGGACATCCAGTTCTCCCCGGGCGATGCTGGCGGCGATCCGCTCCACCTGCCCCAGCGGCACCACGATGCCCCGCACAAAGTACAGGCCAGAGGCCACTGTAAAGCCCAGAATGGCCGCCACCACGATCAGACTGACGATGAAAACGCTCTTCAGCTGCGCCTGCACCAGCGTCAGGCTGGTGACAAGGCGCATGGCAGCCACGTCCTCGGCCGCATAGGGCACCAGACTGCACACAGCCATGACCGTTTCCCCGCTGGCGGTGCGGTAGATGGCCACACCAACGCCGTCCGGTGCATCCTGCGCCTTGTTAAAGTCGTCCTGCACCACGATGCCGTCCGCACCTGTGCCGCTGGACGAGGCGATCACGCCGCCGTAACCGTCCAGCAGCATGAACTCATATTTGTCTTTATCCGCAAACTGCTCCACCATCCGGCGCAGGGCCACACTGCGGTTGGCCGCGGTCTTCTGGGCCGTGTCGCCGGTGTACATTTTCAGCTGACCGTTGATGGAGGAAAAACGCCGCATCATGGTCTGCTGGACGCTGTTGTAGTAGCTGCGGCCAAAGTTGTACACGAACATGCTTTCCACCAACAGCACCAGCAGCACGGTCAGGAACAGGCTTCCCCGCAGCCAGCGGCGGGTAATACCACTGCGCATTGCTTTTCCTCCTTTCTATCAGTAATCCTGGCTCTCCTATTGGGAGAGCTGTCGAGCCACAGCGCAACTGAGAGGTTTTTCTTTACTCCTCCCACCGGTAGCCGTAGCCCCACACTGTCATAATGTGGGTGGGGTGGCTGGGCTCATCTTCCACCTTCATCCGCAGGCGGCGGATGTTCACATCCACGATCTTCACATCGCCGAAGTAGTTCTCGCCCCACACGCCTTTCAGGATCTTTTCTCGCACCAGCGCGATGCCGGGGTTGTGGAAGAACAGCTCCATGATCTGGAACTCCACCTGGGTCAGCTCGATCTGCCGCCCGGCCTTGAGGAGAACACGGCGGTTCTCATCCAGCACAAATTCCCCGCTGACCAGTGTGGTGGGGGCATTTTCGTCGGCAGCGGAGCCGCCGCCCGAGCGGCCCACCCGGCGGCAGAGGGCCTCCACACGGGCCAGCAGCTCACTGACGCTGAAGGGCTTGGTCATATAGTCATCCGCGCCGATGGACAGGCCGCGGATCTTATCCTGCTCCTGCCCCTTGGCACTCAGGATGATGATGCCGATCTTCTGGTCGGTGCGGCGGATGGTCTCGCAGAGCGAGAAGCCATTCATGCCCGGCAGCATCACGTCCAGGATGGCCGCGTCACAGCCCGGCCGCTGCTCCAGAAGAGGCAGGGCCGCTTCGGCGCTGTCCGCCTCCACAGCCTCCATCCCGGCCAGACGCAGGTTCAGCGCTATCATCTCACGAATGCTGGCCTCATCTTCCACTACCAGAACCTTGACCATTTATCGTTCCTCCGTTTCTATCCGGTTTGCCTTATGCGCAAGGCCCGGCATGTTACGAAAAATCATTTTTATTCAGTCCGCTCAGACTCACCCTGCCTGCCAATGGCTCTCCCCTTGGGAGCAACGGCGACGACCGCCGCCAGTGGCGGAAACAGGGAGGAGCTGTTGGGGCCGCGGCCAGCAGGATGCGAGCGACAGCGAAGCAGACGCTGGGAGCCGCAACCCGGGCAGTGGCACCGAAGGTGACGGAGAGGGCGGCTAAGAATAAGCAAATTTTATCATTCGCGCGGTTTTGCCGCTTGCTTTTTGATGGGCAGCGCTCTATTATATCATTTGTACAAATATTTCCCTTTGATTTTTCACAAAATCACCAAATGTAGTTTATCGGACGGAGGTTGTTTATGAGACGACTGCGCAGCCCATCCCCGGGGATGAAACTGCAAAAAAATCACGACAAAGGAGGACGGACGCTTTGAACGAACACGAAAAACCACAGATAGACTTCATGCACAAGCTTGCGCGTCAGATCGTGGAACGCCGCAACCTTGTGTTCCTGTTTGTCATTCTGGCTGCCATCTTCACGGTGTTCTCGGTGCGGTGGGTCAAGGTCGAGACCGACATGACCACCTACCTGCCCAAGACCTCGGAGACCCGCATGGGCCTCGACATCATGGACGAGCAGTTTACGACCTACGGCTCTGCCGACGTCATGGTGGCCAACATCACGCCCGCTGAGGCCGATGAGCTTTCCGACCGGCTCACCGAGCTCAAGGGCGTCCAGATGCTGGACTACGACGACACCACCGACCATTATAATAAGGACGCAGTGTCGGCCCTTTACTCCATCACCTTCGACTACCCCGAGGACGATGACCAGTGCCTCGAGGAATACCTCGCCGACTACGACATCTACGTCTCCACCTCGCTGGGCAACACCCAGCAGGAGACCATTGATGCCGAGGTGCGGGTCATCATGGTGTACGTTGCCGTCATCATCGTCATCGTCCTGCTCCTGACGTCCCAGACCTACGCCGAGGTGCCTGTCCTCATCCTCACCTTCGTGGTGGGCATGATCCTGAACATGGGTACAAACTTCATGCTCGGCACCATCTCCTTCGTGTCCAACTCGGTCACGAACATCCTGCAGCTGGCGCTGTCGCTGGACTACGCCATCATCTTCTGCAACCACTTCAAGGAAGAACACCAGACCATGCCTCTGAAGGAGGCCGTCATCGAGTCCCTGAGCAAGAGCATCCCCGAGATCAGCTCCAGCTCCCTGACCACCGTCGGCGGCCTCGTGGCTATGCTGTTCATGCAGTTCCGCATCGGCTCCGATATGGCCGTCTGCCTCATCAAGTCCATCCTCTTTGCGATGCTCTCGGTGTTCGTGGTCATGCCCGGCCTGCTGATGCTCTTCGGACCCTACATGGATAAGACCAGGCACAGGAACTTCGTGCCGGAGATCCCCTTCGTGGGCCGCTTTGCATGGCGCACCCGCAAGGTCATCCCTGTCATCTTCCTGGTGGTCATCCTCATCGGTTACCACTTCTCGAACCTTTGTCCCTACGCCTACGGCTACGATGTCATCAAGGTGCCGAAGATGAACGAATCCCTCATCGCGGACCAGATGATCGAAGAAAACTTCACCAAGTCGAACCTCGTGGCTCTCGTCTACCCCAAGAGCGACGATTACAGCATCGAGAAAAAGATGCTGGAGGAGCTGGAAAGCTATGATGAAATAGACTCCACCAAGGGTCTGTCCAACATCGAGGCCCAGGACGGCTATATGCTGGAAGACAAGCTCACTGCCCGCCAGTTCTCCGAGATGGCCGACCTGGACTACGAGGCGGCCCAGATGATCTACACCGCCTACGCCATCGAGAACGAGGAGTACGGCCAGATCATCGGCAACTTCGCATCCTATAAAGTGCCGCTCGTGGATATGTTCCTCTACGTCTGCGACGAGGCCGATACCGGCATCGTCTCCCTCTCTCAGGAAGACCTGGACGACCTCCACGACGCCCGCGACCAGATGGAGAGCGCACTGGCCCAGCTGCAGGGCGACGACTACAACCGCGTCCTCATCTACCTGAGCCCCTCTCTGGAACCCGGCCAGACTACTTATGAGTTCACCGACACCATCCGCTCCATCGCCCGGAAGTATTACCCGGACGGCGAGCTCTACATGGCCGGTGACGCCACCAACGAGTACGATTTCCAGAAGTCCTTCGCCATCGATAATGTCGTCGTCAACGTCGTGTCCATCTTTATCGTCCTGCTGGTGCTGTTGTTCACCTTCCAGTCCGTCGGTATGCCCATCCTGCTCATCGTGGTCATCCAGGGCGCTATCTGGATCAACTTCTCGTTCCCGTATTTCATGGGGACCAACCTCTACTTCATGGGCTACCTCATCGTCAGCTCCATCCAGATGGGCGCGAACATCGACTACGCGATCGTCATCGCTACCCGTTTCAACGAGCTGAAGGATAAGATGGAGCACAAGCAGGCCATGATAGAGACCATCAACTTCGCGTTCCCGACCATCCTGACTTCCGGCACCATCATGACCGTGTCCGGCATCCTCATCGGCCAGATGACTTCCGACGCCTGCATCGTGGGCATCGGCCAGTGTCTGGGCCGCGGCACCATCATCTCCATCTTCCTCGTCCTCTTCGTCCTGCCTCAGATCCTGCTCATCGGCACCCGCATCGTGGACCGTACCTCTTTTGCCGTGCCGAAGCTGGTGGCCCGCAGCAGCGGCAATGGCCGTATGCGGGTCAACGGCATCGTGCAGGGCGAGATCCACGGCTCTGTGGCCGGTACGATGAACGCCATCGTGGACGGCGACGTCCAGCTGACCGTCATCTCGGGCAACGTCTCTCAGGAACTGGACGACAACGAAAAACAGGAGGTGCAGAATGAAGACCAGTAACCATCTGCTGCGCCGCCTGACGGCTGCGCTTCTGGCCGCTGTGCTGGCGCTGAGCATCGCACTGCCGGTGTTCGCGTCCGACGACGGCGATACCATTTACATCAACAGCGTCTCGGACCTGCTCTCGCTGGCCAGGAGCTGTGCCTACGACCAGTGGTCGGTGGGAAAGACGGTTATTCTACAGAAAGACCTCTCCCTCGAGGGGATGCTGTGGGAGCCAATCCCGTCCTTCAGCGGACAGTTCAAGGGCAATGGCCACACCATCTCGGACCTGACCATTACGGGCCAGTATTCCCCGGCGGGCCTCTTCGGCATCGTGGAGGAACAGGGCTCCATCGAGTCCCTGAGTGTCCGCGGTGTCGTGTCTGTCTCTGACTCTGCCGACACCACCACCGGCGGCATCGCAGGCATCAACCACGGCACCCTCATCAGCTGCCAGTTCACCGGCGTCGTCACCGGCGACAGCGAGGTGGGCGGCATCGTGGGCCGCAACGAGTCCGAAGGCACCATCGACCACAGCACGGCCCGCGCCATCGTCACCGGCAAATCTTCCACCGGCGGCATCGCAGGCTACAACCTCGGCGCCATCACCGGCTGCACCAATGTGGGCAGCATCAACACCGAATATCCGGAAGCCTCTCTCGACACCGACGGCTTCACCGCCAAGATGGTGGACTACATCAACAACAAGATGGCCGCCGCCAATGACGACGCCACCAATTCCGTCACCAACGTCGCCACCGACACCGGCGGCATCGCAGGCCGCTCCTCCGGCATGATCCTGACCAGCGTCAACACCGGCACCATCGGCTACGAGCATGTTGGCTACAACGTGGGCGGCATCGTGGGCCGCACCGACGGCCTCGTATCCGGCTGTGTCAACCAGGGCCGTGTTCTGGGCCGCAAGGACGTGGGCGGCATCGCCGGTCAGGCGGAACCCTATCGCGAACTCGACCTCTCCAAGGATACCATCAAGCGTCTCCGCTCGGAGCTGGAGGTCCTGCGCGGCCTTGTCGATGACACCACCGGCGTCGTCGAGAACTCCACCACCAGCATCTCCAACTCCTTCAGCGCCATGACCAGCCAGATGGACACCGCCATTGCAGCGGCACGCCAGCTGGACGACCAGGCCAGCGACTACGGCGACGAGGTGGCCGACGAGATCGACCGCGCCTCCACTCTGCTGGCTGATACCCTCACCAAACTCGAACCCGTCATGGACACCGGCGAGGATGCCATGACCAAACTGACCGACGCTACCGGAAACCTCAAGTGGGCCATGCGCGAGATGGCCGCTGAGATGCTGATGGCATCCAACGCCCTCGGCAAGACCAGCTCCGGTCTGGACAAGGTGAGCGACGCGGCCGAGGATGGCCGTGACGGGATGTCGGCTATCTCTGAGGGTATCAAACAGCTGTTGGAGTCTGTCGATACCGGCGATGACAGCGCTGCCTCGCAGGCCATCTCCGGCATCCTCTCCGCATACGACTCCCTGTCCTCGGACAAGAAGTCCGACAAGAACCTCAAGACCGGCATTGAGCTGCTGAAGGTGGCCAACTCCGTGGCCGGCGTCTTCACGCTGGGCAGCGGCATGGCCCCGGCAATGAAGGCCGTCACCGCAGGCATGGGCCTGCTGCGCACGGCGTCCCTCCTGTCCAACGACAGTGACATTGCCCGTGCTACTTCCCAAATCGCAAGTGCCATCGGCACCATCTCTACCATTGCCACCCAGATGGGCGGCATCGTGGGCAGCGCTGCCAAGTCCGTCTCGGCCTCCGACCACCCCGAGCTGGCTGCGGCTCTGACCAAAGCCTCTGACGCGCTGGACGGCATGGGCAGCATCACCGACGGCATCATGGACAACATCAAGGACTGGATCGGCAATAACGGCGGCGGCAGCATCAAGGATGGTCTCGATCAGCTGAGCGATGCTTCCGACAAGCTGAGCGACGCCATGGATGACCTGAGCGACTCCCTCGACCTGCTCAAGACCGACGCCGCCCTCACCAGCGCAACGCTGGCGCATACCTCCGTGGCTCTGGGCCAGATGCAGGACGGCCTCGGCGGCCTGACCGATATGATGGGCCAGACCCGCGACATCCTCCACTGGCTCAACCAGCAGGACCCCATCAAGGTGCCTCGTCCCTCGGCAGAGCTGACCAATACCAAGGACTCCCTCTTTGATGCTGTCAGCGCCCTGACCGACAAGATGGACGACATCAACAGCACCATGCGCACCGCCAGCAACCAGCTGACCGACAAGATGCGCGCCGTGACCGCACAGGTCAGCGTCGTGTCCAACCTGATGCTGGATGCTGTGGAAGAGATCAGCGACCCGGGCAGCAAGACCATCTACGAGGATGAGTCGGAAGACCTCATCGCCTCCCAGTCCGACGGCAAAATTGAGAACAGCATCAACCGCGGCACCATCGACGCCGACATGAACGTGGGCGGCATCGCCGGCACCATGGGCGTCGAGAACCTGCTGGACCCCGAGGAGGACAACAAGGACGAGGGTACCTCGCTGCTGCGCACCTCCTATACCGTCAGCGCCGTCCTCATCGGCAACGTCAACGAGGGCAGCATCACCGCCAAGAAGGATATGGTCGGCGGCATCGTCGGTCAGGAGGAGCTGGGCCTTGTGACGGCCTGCGAGTCCTACGGCGACGTCACCGGCGTCAATCAGGTGGGCGGCATTGCCGGTGCGGCCAGCGCCAAGCTCCGCAGCAACTGGGCAAAATGCGCCCTCAGCGGTGAAAAGTACATCGGCGGCATCGTCGGTCAGGGTACCGACAGCGACCTCACCGACGGCAGCCTCATCGCCATCAACAACCGCGCCATCGTCTCTGTGCTGGAAGGCCAGCAGTACGTGGGTGCTGTCTCCGGCGGACAGGACGGCGACTTCTATGGCAACCTCTTCGTCTCCGACGATCTGCAGGGCATCGACCGCCTGAGCCGCGTCGGTCAGGCAGAGCCGGTCACCTATGAGACCCTGCTGGCGCAGGAGAATGTGCCGGACTCCTTCCGCAAGCTGACCCTGACTTTCAAGGCCGACGGCCATATCATCAAGAAGATCAGCTTTGACTACGGTGCGTCCTTCACTCTGGCCGACTACCCCGAGATCCCCCAGAAGAATGGATACTACGCCGAGTGGAGCGCACCCGTCCTCGACCAGCTCCACACCGACACCGTGGTCAATGTGGAGTACACGCCCTATATCCCGTCTCTGAGCAGCAGCGTCACCCGTGAGAACGGACGCCCCGTCTTCTTCGTGGACGGCTTCTTCGGCGGTTCCAACGCCGTGCAGGTCACTCAGCAGGACATCACAGCCGATGTCCACGGTGTGACAGAGCAGTGGCTGCTGGAGTTCACCGATGACGGCAATGAGACTCACCAGATCCGTTATCTGACCCCCGGCAAGGCCAAGGGCAAGGTCTACGTCAAGCAGGCCGACGGCAGCTGGCATAAGGTGGAGACGGGCAGCTTCGGCAGCTACACCACCTTCACCACCACCGGCACCGAGGTCGAAGTGGCTTTCGTCCCCGCAAAGCTCCCTGTCTGGGCCTTCTGCGCCGGCGGCGCAGCCCTGCTGGTGCTGCTCCTGCTGCTGGCAAAGCGCATCAAGTCGAAGCGCGGCCCCAAGGGCGAAAAGCCCCGCAGGGAGAAGAAGGGTAAACAGCCCGAGACGGCGGACGCCCCCGCCGATGAGCTGGATACCCCCATCTCTGAGACGGATATGCAGTGACCCTCTCAGTCACGCCGCAGGCGTGACAGCTCCCCCAGAGGGGGAGCCCTTGGCAGGCCGGGTCACTTCATGCTGCCTGCTGAAAGCTCAATATAACGCAAAAAAGAGTGCCCTGCTACAGAGATTAGCAGCAGCTT
>OLYC01002295.1_pt1 | contig 11521 bp, 16 predicted proteins | sample 1674271 | NCBI WGS metagenome assembly OLYC01 (sample SAMEA103958154, study PRJEB25191) | human gut metagenome
GTGAATCCATGGTAGAATATAATCTACCAATTTTCTATGATACTAGAACAAAAAAGTTCTAGTCATTTTGTCTAAGGAGGACAAACATCATGGCTAATGAAAAAGTTGTCGAAAGTTTCAATAAGAGTGTAAAAGAATTGACTTTGGCAATCGATCTCAGGATCGAGTCCAAAGATTACACTGGTGCGAGAGACATGGTAGATGAAATGGAAACGATCCTCAAGAGGATCGTGCATTCCATGTTTCTGCATAACCATCTTGATAGATGTGAATCGGAGATGGTTATGATGTTTGTCCACCGTATTGCAGCGGATAAACGTAAAATCATTTGCATCAATGAAAGACTTCGCAGGTTTGAATTCAAAGAAGATTATGAGTCATTCAAGCAGGTGAAAAATGGGTGGGAGGAATATATTACTCCTCCTTTTGATGAAGAAACCAAGACGAATCCCCACCCGAAGAACAAGTGGGCAGATGATGATGACGAGGATGTCCTCTAATTCATTATCTAAAAATAAAAGGTCGAAAGACCTTTTATTTTTTTGTATTTTTTAAAATAATACTTAGTTGTATAATATAATAGTGAATCGAGGTAGAGTATATTTCTACCATTTTATTAAAGGAGGAAAACAACATGGAGAACAACAATATTAGTGATAAAAAAATGGTTATTTTGAAGCGCTTTAAAGATTTGATCTCAATTATTGATGCTAATGTCGATGAAGGTAAGGATACAGCTGCATTGTTTATGCTGGAACAGACTGCTAAATCATTTAACAAGTTCATTACTGGTCTGCAACAGAATGGTATTTTAACGTCTGATGAAATGGTTATGATTAAGTACTATTTTTCTTGCATTGTAGCAAATGAAAGAGAAATTATCAACAGTAAAGAGAAGATTCGCTCGCTGGAATCTAATGAAGCTATTCGTTCCTTCAATAAAGAGCTTCAGGAAGTTCAGGATATGTACAAACATATGATAGCAACTTCATTCTAATCCATGAAAATAAAAGGTCTTTTGACCTTTTATTTTTTTACCTTATTCAAAATAAACAAAACATTTTAATAATTTATGTATTAAAAAAGGAGGTATACATATGCCTATTCATTATAGTGAAGGTGAATTTCCATTAGACACCTATTGTGGTCATTATACTGAGCAATTTCAAAATTCTTATAATTTATCTAATGTACATAATTGCGATTGCTGTCAGCCATATAATATCAATCATGCTGTAGAGAAATTACAAAGAGCTACTTTAATGATTACTAATGTATCTGCTAAAGCTAATTATACTATTGATATTACCATAGACTATTCAGATGGTACATCTAAAACTTATGCTTTAGAAAAAGGAAAAAAGTATAAAGTACAATACTTAGCTAATGGAGAGCTTAATACCTTAGTAGGTGTAATTACTAAAATCGGTAAAGTAAACTCTAACTCTAATTGCTCTTGTGATTGCTGTTCTGGAGTAAATGATTATATTATTAGAGTAGATGCTTCTACTAATTATTCTTCAGTAGTAGAAGATATTAGAACTTCTAATATTAGAGATATTCAGCCATATGTAGAACATGCTGATGAAGATAGCACTATTCTTAATGCTCATTCTAGTGGTGTTACTGTAGCAGGCTTAGTAAACGCTATTGTTATTACTGATGCTACAATAGATGAAGAAGGCAATATCTATTCAGGCACTATCACTAAAGGTATTGCAGATGATAAACAATGTATTATTGTAGATGGTTGTGCTACTGGTGTAAACCCATTAAATAACTTCATTACAGTAACAAATGCTCAAGTAATTGGTGGTACTATTACTACTGGTAAGATAATGAGTGGTAAGATGGAAAAGTATACTATTATTAGTCAGGGTAATTGTACTTGTGATTGTAATGATAGTACTAAAACCATTATGTCTAAATGTATAGTAGAATCTTGTAATGCTACTATAGTTGCTACTGATTGTAATGTAGTTGGTTCTAAAGCATATGATGGAACTGTAATTAATCCAGTTATAGAGAAATCTACTGTAGTAGGAGGAACTAGATCTGGTAAAGACATGGTTACTACTGGTGCTATGGTAATTGGTGATATTGCATATGGTGGTACTATTACTGGAGGAACTTTAGTTGGTGGTACTGCTACTGGTAAGATTAATGATATTCCGTATATAATTCAAAATGGTATTACTGAAGGTGGTACTAGTATGAAGTGCACTATCACTAATGGTAAGATAGTTGGTGGTAAGACTGTAAATGGTAGTGTAATTGGTGCTACAGTATATGGTGGTATTGCTAAATGTGGAGTTACTACAGATGGTACTACAACTATATCCGATAATATAAATTCTTATATCAAACCAGAATCTGTATCTTTGCCTTCTGATATGATTTGTAAATGTCCAGAAGTATATGGTAACTATAAAGATATGATTGGAGATATGATTATTTGGTTTAAGACCAATAATGGATATAAACCACATAAGATGTAATTAGTTATAGAAAGGATGAAGTAATATGGAAGCTATTATTTGGAAAGCTATGATTACATTTATCTTAGTAATTGGTACTCTTTATAGAAGTAATGACTTTAAAGAATTATTAGACTTGAAATATAGATAATAGATATCTCCTACCTTATATAAGGTAGGAGATATTTTGTAATACTTATAATCTATACTTATATACTATAACAATGAATACATATATAAGTGTATTCATTTTATCTATGTTACTGGAGAAGATTACTCCAGTCAGTTCTATAAGGAGGAACTATCATGACAAGCAATAAGAAATTTATGGATTTCATTTCTAACGAAGTAACTAGTAAAAATCTTAACGATCATCCGGTCGTTAAATTTGCATTGAAGGATTTTGATAATACTTCAATGAAAATCTGCGACGCCAAAGATAAAGACGGTGCCGAAATGTATCTGAAGGATATTATTCTTAGGTTAAATTGTTTCCTGTCCTATGCATGGGTAACAGGAATTATTGCTAATGACGATTTTGTCGTCTATAGTCGTGCCGTTGATAATTTCGCGGCAAAGGAAAAGAAGAGGTTTAATGACTACTTCAAAGAAGAAGTAGCTTAAACTTCTAAAAAAAAATAAAAGGTCTTATGACCTTTTATTTTTTTTTGTAACTACTAAAATACTCAGTTATATAATATAATAATGAATCAAGGTAGAAATATATCTACCAATTTATTATGTTACTAGAACAAAAAGTTCTAGTCATTTCCTAAAGGAGGAAAACATCATGAAAAGCGAAAATTTAGCAAACGAAATTATGAAAGAATTTACTGGATTGGGTCTTGCGTCCAATCCAGATGTTCCAATGTTTAAAAAGAACATTGAGAGATTAGCTGCCGAGTTATATGAATTCATCGATGAAGGAGAGTTCAGAAAAGCTCACACAGTTGTTTCCAAACTTGAAACAACTGTAATTACATTTGTGAATTCATTATGGTTTCATGGCCACATCTCTATTGTAGTAGCAACTGCAATAAAAGAAAAATTCTCTGCATTTGCAGATGCAAAGAGAGATGAGCTTTGGGATAAAGCTCGCAGAAAGGATGATGAAGAATTTAATAAACTTGCTGAACAGAAAAGGCATGAGTTTGAAGATGCCTATCAGCGAAATGCCGAAGAAACCTCTATTGACTATGACGAATTTGAACGTCATATCAATGAGAAACTTAAGGAGATTTATAGAGAATGTGATGAAATGCAGAAGAGCATGAATCAGTCCTCTAAACCTTCTAAAGAAAATAGCACAATCATTATCATTATGAAGTAATGATTAAAAATAAAAGGTCTTATGACCTTTTATTTTTTTTTTGTATTTATAGTCTTTAACTTTACTATAATATTGTATTGATAAAAAGGAGGATTTTATGTCTATTATAAATAAACCTTTATCTTTAAAAGATACCATGGGTATAACTGGTGAACGTACTAACTTTAAAACAGTTATTAAAGCATGGTATACTGATACTGGAGAAGTATTATTCACAACTCATAATATTATGACATTAGCTGGTGGTGGCTTTATAGCTAGGTTGTTATTTGATATCGATGAACCTGAAAAGACACCAACTTACAATTCTATGCTAGACTTTACTTTTGCTAATTCTGAAGAATCTAATACTGAAAATAAACCAGAAAAAGTATGTTTGTTCTGTGTAGGTACAGATGGCTGTGGTAGAGAAAACTCACAAGTATACGCAGCTAAATATGCTTCATGGATTAACCCAGCTTATACTGATACTTATGGTGGTATTATTCCATTTAGGTATACCACTCCAGATACTGATTTAACACCAGTACAAAGAGACTATACTAAGACTGGTACTTACTTTGGTAGAAAAGAGAAATCAGATAGAATTGCATATTACTTTAAGAAGTTTGATTCTGCTCCAGTATTTACACAGCAATTTACAGATGGTACTCCTATAGATGCTAATGTATATACAACACAGGAATCTACTGATATGGAAGTAGAATCTATAGTCTCAATGCAGATGTCTATTACTAAAGATGATTGTAGAGACTTTTTCTTCCATGGTACAGGATTGAATGATGCTAGAATTAACTCTATTTCTCTTTGTACAGGATATGTAAAAACTGATGGTAAATTATCAGATACAGTAGATAATGCTGAATATATGAATATCCGACCAGTAACTAGATTAAACATACCAAACGAGAGCTTAATCGATCTCAGGAAGTCCATCACCATTAACTACAGTATTTACTTCTGATAAGAGGTGAAATAAATGGCAGTATCTACTAATAAACGTGTTGCTAGAAAGATTACTAATAAAGATGAAGTAGATTATTTTTTAAATTTATCTCAAAAAGATGTAGAATCTCTTTCTAAACTTATGGAAACTTTTGGTACTTTAAATGGTAAAGAACCAAAGTATAATACATATGATACTATCACTATTCCGCCTAATAGTTATGGTATTGGTAATAAGAAAAATAAAAATGCTTTTACTACTACTTTAGGAAGATGGTGGTTTAATAAGTGCTTTATAGAACAAGACTTATTTGATTTATTTCATTATATTAATAAGCCTATAAACAAAGATGTATTAGGTGATATGAATGACCAGATTTCATATGCTATTATGGAAGATAGATTACCATTATCTGCATTAAAAAGATATTTAATGAGACAGCAGAAATTCCAGCCTTATTGTAATATCTTATGCTCTGGATTTACTACAAACATGCTTACTATTTCTTATAAGATTGATAAAATGAAAAAACAATTAGAGAAGAAATATGCAGATGAATTAGCAGATCCAGAAAGAAATATGTATGCTGCTGATAAGATAGAAAAAGAATTATTAGATTATGCTAAAAAAGAACTTAAAGATGATATATCTATGGATATGTATGATTCTAAAGCTAAAGGTTCTTTTGCTAATAACTTTAAAAATATCTTTGTAATGAAAGGTGCTATTAAAGACCCAGATCCTACTAAGGGCTATGATGTAGCTATGTCTAGTTATATTGATGGTATTTCTAGAGATGATTATTCTAAATTAGCTAAATCGTTAGCAGCTGGCCCATATTCTAGAGCTAGAAAAACTCCTGAAGGTGGGTATAATGAAAAGCTATTTCTTAGAGCTTTCCAGCATCTTACCTTAGCTCCTAAAGGAACTGATTGTGGTACTAAGAGAACTATAGAAATTACATTGGATAAGTATAATATTAAACTTATGATGTATTCTTATATAGTAGAAGGAAATAAACTTATTGAATTGAATTCTACTAATAAAGATAAGTACTTAGGTAAGACTGTTAGAATGAGATTCGCTTCTTTATGCGAATACAAAGAACCTAATAAGATTTGTAATGTATGTGCAGGAAATCTATTCTATAGAGCTGGATTTAAAGATATTGGTGTTGCTATGCCACAAGTAGCATCGGCATTAAAGCGTAAAGCAATGAAGGCATTCCATGACTCTACAGTTAAACTTCATGAAATAGATGTATGGAAAGCATTCGGATTAAAGAAGTGATATTATGAGAATAGAACTAGTAAGAAAGAACGGTAATGAATTTTACTTCTCTAATAACTATAAGTATAGAATGAATGCACGTATTATATCTATAGATATTGATGGTACTAGAGTAAAACAATCAGACTATAAAATGATAGGCCCTAGAGGTGTTAAACTTAATATACCTATAGACACTGAATCTAGAGTATATGCTAATGTATTGCCTATAAGAATCGGTAATATCTTGATGGTTAAATATAAAAATAGATGATGCTATACTGAGCCTAATATTAGGCTCAGTATATTTTAAAAATTAAAAATAATTGTATATTATATTATTGAATGTATATTAATCTGAAATCTTCAGATTAAGTTTTAAGAAAGGAGTAATGTTAAATGATACTTCGTGTTGATGATGATGAGTGTTTATTATTTGAGAAAAATCGAGTCTGTTGTGTTCCAACAACAGAGGAGGAGAAAGACTTTATTAAGAATTCCACTGATGAGAATGGAAATATTAAACCATCTGTGTATGATATGTTATATAATTACAATGATTGTATTGTTGATAACATTTTTCATGATAGCTATGGTGATGGTAACAGGGATGCATATATTGCATCTGAAATTATTAAGGATGAAGTAGAAAGGTTACGTGATAAAAAAGAAGATAAGTGGACTATAAAAACACTACCATTTATAAAGCCTAGCACTTTGTGCTTGATTGATTTATTCTATACTATTAATGATAATCGTGAAATGCAAGCTAAAATTATCAAGTCTCGTATAAATATTTGGTATAAAATACAGAGGGAAGAAAATGGTACAAGTAGCATGTGTTAGATATAATACTGTAACTGATCGTGATTATTCTATAGAAAGTTTAATTAATGAACGTATTACAGAAATTCAAGAAGATTATAAAGGTAAAATTATTGATGTAAAACTTACATCTACTGGGGATCATGTGTATATGAATATTGTAGCACTTATTTTGTATGAAGTAAAGGAGAATGTAAAATGAAATTAGTATTTGATGGAAACGGTTTAATTAAAGGTCATAGGTATTCAAACGTTATTGTTATTCCTACAACAACTAAAGAAAAGAATTTCTTTAGTGAGTGTAAAAGAGATAACGGTAGTGATTATAAACTTTGGGTTTATAAGAAGCTGTACGAATTGGATAATTTAGTTATTGATAATCCAATGGCTGATGGATATGATGAGGATGGAAATCTTATTTATAATTCTGAACCTATTTTTGATATGCTGCTTGATATGACACGAAATGGTGATGATTACGTAGGTATCCCTAAGCCATCTAATTTTTGTATTCTTAGTCTGTACTATACTTTATCTAAAAAGTTTAGAAAAGCAAGAAGAGTTAAACTGCTTTATGAAAAGAAGACAGAAATGTTTTTAAATCAGCCTGTAGTTACTATCAAAGAAAAGGAGAACGCAAATGAAATTAGTATTTGATTTTGAAGATTCTAAGGATCTTTTGCTTACAAAAGTTATTGCTATCCCTACAACAGTCAACGAAAAGAAATTCTTTTATATTTGTAAAGATGCTAATGGTAATTATAAACCTTTTGTTTATAATGCGTTGTACGATTTAGATGAACAGATTACCGATAATCTAATGACTGACATATATGACAATCATGGAAATCTTGTTTGGGATTCTGAGATTATTATGAATATGGTACGTGATGCGAAACAAGAAAGTGATTTTGCTGCCATTCTTAAACCATCTAATCTCTCTATTCTTAGTTTATACTATACTTTAACTAAAAGGTATAACAAAGTAAGAAGACTTAATTTACTTTATAAAAGAATGATTAAGTTGTGGCATAATCAGTCTATTGTTGTTAGTAGAGAAAAGGGTGATAATAATGATGATACAAAATAATACTGATTATGAGTTAAAGATTATCGATGAGAAAGGTAAAGAAGTATATACCTTATATAATGATAATGATATCGAGATGAATGTCGATATAAGACGAATGCTGGATTGGAAAATCAAGTATCCAGATGGTAAAATTATGCATTTATTTGATATCTTTAATGAAGCTTTAACTCATGTAGATATCAATCTTAAAGGAATACCTGAGTGTTCATATGATGACGGTTGTATTTTTGCTATGAATACTATGCCTCATCATATTCAGTAATAGTTTTTATAGAAAGGATGTTTATTATGTCTGATGAAAACAAAGAAATGAGACAGGTTATTGAACCTATTGATAAATCCAATACTCATAGAATTAAGAGAAACTATTACCCTGATGATAGTCCAACAGAGAGTAATGGTATCGTTGGAGTACTTAGTGATATTGCAAACATCTTGTTTGATCTTAAAATAAAATTTAAGAAAGATGATAGCGGTATTCATATTAAGATTGACAAAGATAAAAACAAGTAGGTAATATAAAAAGGAATGAGCTTGTCTCATTCTTTTTTGTTTGTTTAAAAAGAAGGAGAGTAATATGGAATTAAACTTAACTGTCAATTATCCAGTATCAAAGAAGTTTACTTTCCAAACTAGGTTGTTACGATTAAATCTAGATGAAGAGAAAGCAAAAGATTTAATATCAGGGAAAGGGTTTATTATTGATGAACCTGAGGATGACAAGAAGGCTATTGATGTAGGCTTAAAAAGTGATAATTCTATCTTCTCATCCAAGTTTACAAAAACTATGCAAGACCCTGATGCATTTACAGATCGATATTCTTGTAAATGCAAACGAACACAAGGGAAGAATTACGAAGGTATGATTTGTCCTTATTGCCATACCAAAGTAATTTATGTAGGCGAAGATTTTGAGATGACTGGTTGGATTACTCTTAAAGAAGGATATCCAATTATTCATCCGAATTTATTCTATGTATTGGAAAGCTATATTGGTAAAGATCAGTTTGCTTCTATTGTAGAACCAATTATTGATCTTGATGAGAATGGTAAACCAGTGCAAAAGTATTCTTCTAAAATTATTAAATCCACCGCTAAAAGGTCTACTAGAAAAACTAAATTAGATGAAAAGTATAAAGGAATTGGATTGATTGAATTTTATCATAGATTTGATGAGATTCTAGAATACTTTCATAAGAAGAATAAAAACAAGAAACTTGATTATTATCAAGATATCTTAGAGAATAGAGATAAAATCTTTATTCATAGTATTCCAGTATATTCTACAGCTCTTAGACCATTTGATAGAAGAGATGGTAGATTTACATACGAAAAAACTAATGGTATCTATAATATGATGGCTAAGTTAGCAGCTAAGATTAATGATGATACATTGTCTATTTATAGAATTCCAAAACATAGAAATGTATTATTATGGAATCTTCAACAGAGATATTTGGAGCTGTATACTGAAGTAATTAATATCTGCAAAGATAAGAATGGTGTTATTAAAAGATTGATTGGTGGTAGATGTGGGTTTACATCTAGATCAGTTATTGTACCAGATCCTAAACTTAGAGTAGATCAGGTTACATTATCTTATTTTACATTATTAGAGTTACTTCAACAGACTGTAATTAATATTTTAGTAAGAACTTATAATATTTCGTATAATACCGCGTATATGAGATATAAACAGGGATTACTGAAAGAGGATAAACGTATTAGAGATATTATTCAAAATATCATTGATACATCTGGTATTAACGTATTGATTAATCGTAATCCTACGATTAATTATGGTTCTATTATGGCAGTACAATGTGTAGCTATTAATGATGACTATACAATGGGTATGCCTTTACAGATTCTTGCAACTATGGCAGCAGACTTCGATGGAGACTGCTTGAATATTATCTATGTTCCGAATAAGAAGTTTTGGGAATCTGCTATGGAAGTATTTAATCCAAGAAATTCTATGATGATTTCTAGAAATGATGGAGCCTTTAACAATGATATGAATATTTTTAAAGATATGATTATCAATTCTAATGGGTTAATCAATCTTGGTAGAGATTACTATTCTAATGAGCAGAAACAGAAGATACAACAGTTGAAAGAAAAATATCATATTGATTAATTATAGAGGGATGCTGAATATTCAGCATCTCTTTATTTTTTGGACATATCATTAATCTTAGAAAGGAGGAGTTAATATGGGATTTAATCATGATAACCCTCAGTATTTAGTAACTACTCATGATTCTCCAATAAAAGATTTAAAACGATTTAAGAACGAATATGCTATGTCACTATGTATTCCATCGGTTTCTTCATCATATTCTATATGTGTAGAATATATGAGAAAATGGTTTAAAAATAAATTTCAACCTGATTTCTTTAAATCAGAATATATAGCTGGTAGAAATATACTTAGAGATTTTCTATCTAATGATATGATTAATAATATTAGAAAGAATAAACCAGCTTTAGCTATTAGACCTAGAATGGATTATACCTTTAATAGAGAAAATACTGATTTATACTTATTAGGAAGAAATATCATTAATAATAGAACTAGATTTAAAGATTGTTTCTTTGTAAATCCTACTAATAAGAATATGGTTTCTCTTACTCTAGAACAATGGAAAGTAGATTTTGAATTTAGAATTAAAGTATCTTCTTTTAATACTGCTATGGATTTATATAAGTTTATGCAAATTGCATGTAGAGCTAATGCTACTGAAACTAGATATGCAGAAATAGACTTTAATGTTCCTAAAGCATTGATGCTAGCTATAGCTAAAGATTCTGGATTTGAAATAAGAAATGAACAAGTAGTGGATAACTGTAAATTCTTATCATTCTTAAATAAGAATTCTAGATTACCATTTGTTTGTAAGTTTAGAGGAACTAAGGGAGAATATGAATACTTCATCAAACTTACAGATATGTATGTACATCTTAGATGTGGTGATATAGAAGTAGATGAAGGAGAAAGAGAAGGCCAAACAGATAATAATTTTGTTGTATCTACTCAAATAGAGTGCTTATTCCCAGCTCCTAAATTCTATGCTTATTATGCTAAAGATAAACATGATTTTGCTTTAATAGATAAAGCATTAAAATGTACTATCTATAACCTTTATATTGGAGCAATACCATTTAAGAATGAAAAGGGTTGGAATCAGTATATGACTACTGATTATATAGAAGATAATGATATATACGAGCAGCATAAACCTTCTACAATTCACTTTAAAGAACTCATACAATCTAGAAATGAAAATTCATTATTTGATATAGCAGAGTATACTAAATCTATATTTATATCTCCATCAGTATTTATGGATGTAAAACTATTTAATGGATTATCAGAAGTTCCTATACAAATAGATTGGAATACTTATACAATTAATACTAATCAACCATTAGTAGAAAGAACTTCAGAATTAGTATTCTATATAGACTTAGAGTTCATAAATAACTATGCTATAAATACTCAAAAAGGATATTCTAATAGAGTAAAAGACCAAAATAATAATATATAGAATTGGATAGCTCTATATAGAGCTATCCAA
>OLYC01002296.1_pt1 | contig 11513 bp, 15 predicted proteins | sample 1674271 | NCBI WGS metagenome assembly OLYC01 (sample SAMEA103958154, study PRJEB25191) | human gut metagenome
GATATTTCTCCGGCGGGATTTTTTGGAAAAACAGTCTGAGTTATATTTTCACAGAGTGCATAGTAGAGCGTCCGGGCCAGTCTCTTCACCGTCCTAAATAGGGATTTCTCATCATGGATTCTTCCATGTTACCTCCAAAGGTCTTGCCCTCACCTCCTCTATACAGTGTTCGATTGTGCTTTGCTCCTTTCAGCGTCGAATTGTCCCGCATCTTGCTCGGACGTTCTGGTATGCACTCTGTGATTTTTGCAAAAACTACAGGAGGTATTTACTGTGGCTAGCGGAACGTACAATCTCAATTTACTTCCGCATCGGTTTTCAATTGGTCGACAAGGCGAGAACCGCTATCGTAAAGTATCGTTCGATGTCTACAAGTTCGTGGAGCCTGTCCTTCGGGATTCGGCAGAGGGTGTGATGTTCTTGGTTGGCGTTTTCCGTCGACCGGATAACACCGTCTATAATGCGATTGTTGAGAGGATCGATCGAAACGATTTCGATAACGTGATCGATTGGTATCCGACCATTACTGAGACATACTATGCTGGAGAGGGATCTCTTCAGTTTGTCATCTCAAAGATGCCGGTGACTGGGGATACAACAATTCCCGAAGAGTATATTTTGGGCAAGTCCAATGTTGCCCAAGTGACGATTGAAGAATCGTCTACCGAATCTGGCCCACTCCCGCCCACTCCTGATGCCCCGATCCAGGTGACCGTGACTGAGGACGTCGATGCTGCTAAGAAGGCAGCTACGGTGGCGGAGAGTTATGCAACGCATCCTGCACTCCCGGATGAGTCCGGATATTACAAGGTGTGGAATGCCGAGACAAAAGAGTATGACATCACAAAGATTCCGGTTGCACCGGGACCTGCTGGATTGATGGCGCTCTTTGTTCCCATTCAGAAGTTCGAGAGACAGCCGACTGTAGGCCAGCTCTACAACGTGACGAACGCGAACTTCAATCGTGAGCCTCTCGAAGGAGAGGAATCTGTTTGTTACATTGTCCCGACAGACGCAGAAGCAGCTAAGGGTGCGAATTGGTTGTGTATATGTTTCGTACGGGTCGATGTAATTCCTGTTCCTAATCGTGAGAAGAAGTATGCCCTCATGATCGAGGACATGTACTCTCTTACGAGTGGGAGCGGTAGCGGTGACGGAAATCTGAAGAGCGACGACTTCGATCGAATCAAGGTCATGGACCGTGGTGAATACGAAGCCCTCGAGACAAAGGATCCCCGTACCGCATATTTCATTCTGGGGTAATTGGCTATGATTACTATCGATGAAAAGGAAATCACCGAGATGTTTATCGGTACGCAAGGCATTAAAACTGTCATTGTGGGAGAAGATCCAGTGTACGAGCGGAAAGGCGGATATTTCTACCTGGTGCTCGATACCAAAAATTAAATCTATGATGAAGGGAAAGATGCTATATGGCTAGCTTCTTTAATCTTATTCTCGATACCACTGCGCCTGCTGGCGTAACCCTGGCTCTGAACGATGACGCTCGTTATACCACCAGTGCTTCCATTACGGCCAAGATCGGCTGCGAGGATGCTGTGACTACCGGCTATCAGATGAAGATCTGGGGTGGCGTTGATGGCGCCGCTACCGAAGACGAGGCTGCTTGGGTCAACTTCTCTGCGACCAAGGCGATCACCCTCTCCACTGGCGATGGCAAGAAGACCGTCAACCTGAGGGTTCGTGATGATGTTGGTAATGAGTTTATTACTGTTACGAAGGAGATCATCCTCGATACCGCTGTTCCTGTGGTCACCGTCACCGGTCCCGACAAGAGCAAGATCTCGAAGGTCGCGACCTTCAACGTTGCTGCGATCAGCTTCACCTGCGACGTCGACTTCGTCGAGTACAAGGTCAAGGTCGTTCCCACTACCGCTTCCCTGCAGGATGCGGGCGTCGTGATCGGTACCACCAACGGCTCCACCAACATGAGTGGTACCGGCGAGTATCCTGATGCTCAGGCCATCGACTGCACCATCAACGCTGCCGACCTCGAGGCTGCTTCTGCCGGTGACGGCGAGAAGATCATCAAGGTCTTCGTCCGTAACGCTGCCGGCACCTGGAGCGTGGCGTAACAGTCAGGAGGTAACACTCTATGGCTGTACCGACTTTAACGTTCAGTACGACGGGATCTAAGATTTCGTCTGTAGAAGGACATGACCACATTACCGTGACTTTCACGGCGAATGGGCCGTATAAGTCCTTCGAGTGTCGAGCAACGAAGAGCGGCGAATCCTGGGGAGTTGGTATTGGGACGCTCATTGCCTCGTTTTCCCAGACGCCTGCGAACACATCGCGATCTTTTGACATCTATGATGACTATTTGGTTCGCGGTGATGGAGAGTACCGTATTTCGTTGTTTGCACAGGGCACGGACGGAAGTTGGTACACTTTGACTCCTCTCTTTGAGTTTCAGTTTTCGAATGAAAGTTTGAGTGAGAATCTCATTGAGTTTGGAGTACTCTCCTATTGATTTCGCACCGTCAATTGGATACACGGGAGGGGTCCTATGAGTATAGCTACATATTTGTAGGGCCTCTCCTTTGTTAAAAATTTTAGAAGAATGTCCCGCGCCTTGCGTGAGTTGTGTTGAGGGGTTGGGGTCCATCATGGCCCCTCCCTTCTATTTTTAGTTTTGAGCATTGACTAGAATTCGTGGTATGGCTACGCTTACGAGTTCTATTAAGTGCTCAACTCTAAAATAGAAAGGGTGAAGTGTATGCCTATAACTATTTCCTGGCAAACTCTAGTTTCATTTGCAGCCGTCCTTGGCGCAGGTGCAGTCGTATGGAATTACATCACTCGAGTTGTCCACAAATTGGAATACGATCGGGAACAAGACGAACGAATTACTCGTTTAGAAGAAGCTCATTCTCGTGACATTTCCGATTTGCGACGACAGCATGATGAAGATATGGCTGCAACTCGGAAAGAGATGGCAATCATATGCAGAGGTATCCTGGCGTCATTGAAAGATGACGAGAAGGCGAAACAGTCCTCTATCAAGGAGATGGAGGACTATTTAAATACTTCTGCACACCATATTGTCAATCAAAATCAAAAAGTAAGTAAGGAGGAAACGACATGAAGTTCGAGATGAGTGACAAAGTATATGACATTCTAAAATGGGTTGTCATGATCGTACTTCCGGCTTGCTCTGCTCTATACGCATCGCTTGCTCCGGTTTGGGGCTGGGGTAATGTAGAACAGATTACCGTAACGTTGAGTGCGATTCAACTGTTCCTTGGCAGCTTGATTGGGATTTCGACGTCCAACGTGAAAAAAACAAAAACCAACCAAAAGAAAGCATAACGATGTTTCATTCTCGGGATGTGAAGTACCTGCGCGAAGACGTTCGGGTAAATGCTAAGATATTTTTGGATCTTTGTAAGGAAGCTGGTCTGAATGTTCTTATTACTGAAACGGTTCGCGATAAGGCATATCAAGAATACTGTGTTTCTCAAGGTTGGGCCGCCAAGACAGCGACCATTCCAACATTTCATTCTGTTGAAGCCGGATTAGCGTTCGACATTTGCAAGAATGTAAAAGGCCATGAATACGACGATGCCGAGTTCTTCAAGAAAGCATCGGCCATCGGAAAAAAGATTGGCTTTAGTTGGGGCGGCGACTGGAAAAGTTTTGTTGATCGAACCCATTTTCAGTGGGACGACCATAAAAAGTACAGCAGTAGTATGATCAAGGCTGGAAAATATCCGCCTAATATGCCGAAATATGAGGTTGATGTTTCTATGAAGGAAATAACTGGTGCTACATCTGACGAAAAGCGGATGATCAAAGCAATCCAAACCGCTACTGGCGCTCTTGCGAATGGTGTAATTGGCAACCAGACTATGTCTGATATTGCTATTAAACTTAACGCAAAATGCTTCCCGCTGAATGTAAAGCTGTATGGTTGCCCCGCAATCATTGCAAAAGACATCGATCCGTTTAATCCCAACAGTGCGCTTCCGCTTGATTGCATTAGTGGTAGTTTTAATGGTGGTGTTGCTCCCTGTAGCGTCCTTATCCGAAATGGAGAAGTCGTTTGCTGGTCTGCCTGCCATTATACTTCCCTCGATAAGCCGGAAAGCGTTATCTATAAACTTCGTAGCACTGGCGAAGTAAAGATTAAACGTGTCAAAACGGTGAATGACGATCTGCCGCTTTATGACGTTGTCTGGGCGGTCGGTGGAATGGGGCTGATGGATTTCTATGATCCGAAAGCCGAAGGTTTCACCGGAGTCTTTAGCGATGTTCTGCGCAAGACGAATCATACAGTTCTCGGATATCGTAATGGTATGATGTATGGCTTGTACTGTCCCAATATGACGGCAAGCCAGATCAATACGCTCTGCAAATCTAAGATGATGTTTGACTTTGCTATCATGCTTGATGGCGGCCATGTTGCGGCAATCAATGCCCACGATAACAAAATCAACACATCTCTGAAGCAGCTTTACGCTATCAAGTTCCTGTAAAATTCAAAATGGCAGAAAGGAGACCGTGAGACATGGCTATCAGTCGTAAACCGCCGTTGACGGAAGAAGCTCAAGAGAAGCATATGATTGCTCTTGCCATGGATCTTGCTGAAAAGCAGTTAAGAGAGGGCACTGCGTCTTCGCAAGTCATCACTCATTATCTGAAGTTGGCTTCTACTAAGGAGCAAAAAGAGCTCGAACTCCTGGAGACTCAGAAAAAGTTGATGGATGCGAAGGCAGAAGCGATTGCATCGACGAAGAGTCAGGAGGAGCTCTTCAAAAGTGCAATCAAAGCATTTAAAACCTATAGCGGACAAGGGAGCGAAGATGATGAGCCGGAATATTAAATGCTATTCCGAACTAATTACTTTGCCCACCTTGATTGAACGATATGAGTACCTTCGAATTGGTGGAAATGTTGGAGAAGATACCTTTGGTTACGACCGATGGATCAATCAAGCATTTTACAATTCTGAAGAATGGAGACGAGTGCGAAGAGAAGTCGTTCTACGTGATACGATCGGACGGGAATGTTGTGATCTGGGAATCGAGAAATTTCCAATACGTGGACGAATTCTTGTCCACCACATGGTTCCTTTATTGGTTGGTGATATTGCGGAGTCGAGTGAATTCTTACTAAATCCAGAGTATCTCATATGCTGTTCTGACAACACACACCGGGCAATTCATTACGGCGATGCGAAGTTGCTTCCTCAGGATTATACTCCGCGTTCTCTGTTTGATACTTGCCCTTGGAAGCATTAGGAGGAAATATGGCTAAGAAGGCAAAAGCACCGGAAGTCCAGACCGAAGAAGTTAAGGCTGGCCTGGGTGTCGTGGTCGGTACCGACCTCCTCAACATTCGTAAGGGTCCGAGTGTTAATGATCAAGTCCTTTATGTAATCCAGAAGGATACGACTGTTGAGATTGTTTCCGAACCGAATTCCGAGTGGTACGAAGTGATCACTCCTTCGGGTCACGGTTATTGTATGCAGATCTTCATTAAGCGTACTTAAGGAGGATCCATATGACCGATAGCATCCTCAATACGATCAAGAAAAAGATCGGAATCTCTGAGGACGATACTTGTTTCGACGAGGATGTTCTTACGGAGATTAACACAGCATGCTCTTTCCTGTCCCAGTTAGGCGTAACGAGTTTCGATAACTTCACGGTATGCGATTCGAGCAACACGTGGGATGAATGTATTTCTGATCGAGCTAAGTTAGCAGACATCAAGACTTATATTTACATCTACACGAAGCTCAATTTCGATCCACCGACAAATTCGTTTCTCGTTCAGCTTCTGAAGGACCAGTTGAAAGAATGCGAATGGCGAATTAATGTCGCCGTTGATCCTTAAGGAAGGAGCGAATTCAAAATGGTCGTTTATAGCGATGAACTCTGTCATTACGGCATTCTTGGTATGAAATGGGGCATTCGTCGTTACCAGAATCCTGATGGTTCTCTTACCGCTGCTGGTAAGAAACGAAAGAAGCTTTCTGCCGATGATACAAGTCACCTTTCCGAGAAGAGTCGCCGTAGTAAATTAACAAACGAACAGACGATAGAGGAGCTTAAGAAGCTCACCGCTCCTTCGCGAGACCCAAACTTTGACGGTAATAAACCGGAAGAAAAGAAGTGGCTTGAATTAGACAAGGAGATTCGACAATTTAGCGGAGATTGGTACAACTCTAAAGGAGTTAGTAAAGCATTTTCCGATAGGGTCTCTAAGTATAAAAAAGATGCCGATGCAGTATCTAAGAAATACGCTGCTTCTGAAAACAAAGCCAGAGAAAAATATCGCCGTATACAAGACGATGTTATTCTTAGTTCTTTGTCTCCAGCAAATCAAGCATCTATAAAAGCAAGCGGGCGCATCGTCGATTATACAGATTATGGAAAGGCCTATACAAAAGCCTATTTCGATCCCAAAGTCAGTAAAGCTAAGGCCAGTTACGACGAAATAAGTACCGAATATTCTAAGGAGCGCGCAAAAATACATAACCAATATAAAAACGACCTTCTTGGCATCGTTCTCAATGATCTTGGGTACAAAGATACCCCGGAGGCTAGAGAGTTAATTCGGGATACAGTTATTTGGGATTAAGCAGAGAGTGAGGTGATATAATGGTCGTTTATTCCGACGAACTCTGTCATTATGGAATTCGCGGCATGAGATGGGGCATCCGTCGATATCAGAATTCCGACGGTAGTCTCACCACGGCTGGCCGAAAGCGCTATTCTACGGGCAAACATCATTCGATTTTTACTCGTAAGAAAACGACTTCAAAGGCTACAACCAAGCCAGCTGAAGAGAAACCGAAACAGAAGTCTGTAAGTGAGATGAGCGATGCTGAACTGAACGCATTTCTGAATCGAAAGCGTTTGGAACAGCAATACTATCAGCTTATGGCGACGCCTCAGAAGAAATCTGCGGTTGCTAAGGGTAAAGAAATGGTTGGGAAAGCACTGGAAAATGCTGCCCAGGATACCCTGACCCAAATTGCTAAATATGCGATGGCAAAGAGCGTCAACAAAGTGCTTGGTGACAACGTAGTCAATGCAAAGGTAACCGACAAGGAAAAAGAGGCCAAGAATAAGTAGGTGACCTAAATGGCATTATCGAACACCGCGGTACCACGGTATTACGGTATGTTCCGTGATGCCGTAGTTAGAGGAGAAATACCGGTAAATCGAGAAGTTTCTTTGCAGATGAACCTCATCGATGATCTTATCGATGATCCGGGATGTTACTATGATGACGAAGCTGTGGAGGGCTTTCTTGCTTTCTGCGAAAATGAGCTAACCTTGACTGATGGCGGAGACTTAGACCTTCTTGACACCTTCAAACTCTGGGCCGAGGATGTCTTTGGCTGGTTTTACTTTACGGAAAAGAGTATACCGGTTCCTAGTCCTGATGGTCGTGGTGTTCGTTTTGTTCGAAAGCGAATTAAGAAAAGGCTTCGAAATAAGCAGTACTTGATCGTTGGTCGAGGTGCTGCGAAATCGCTATACGATGCATGTGTGCAGAGTTATGGACTTTGCATCGACACGACAACTACCCACCAAATTACGACTGCTCCGACAATGAAGCAGGCCGACGAAGTTTTATCTCCAATTCGAACTGCCATTACTCGTTCGAGAGGCCCACTATTCCAATTTCTCACAGATGGCTCACTCCAGAACACAACTGGATCGAAAGCCAATCGTGTGAAGTTGACCTCTACCAAGAAGGGTATTGAGAATTTCCTGACCGGTTCTTTGCTCGAGATTCGTCCTATGAGTATCGCTAAGCTTCAGGGCTTACGATGCAAGTATGCGAGTATTGATGAATGGCTTTCCGGTGACATTCGAGAGGATGTTATTGGCGCTATAGAGCAGGGCGCATCTAAGATCGATGATTATCTCATCTTAGCCACAAGCTCGGAAGGAACGGTTCGAAATGGTAGTGGCGATACAATCAAAATGGAGCTGGAAAGCATCCTAAGAGGAGAGTATCGCAACCCACATGTCTCCATTTGGTGGTATAAGCTTGATAACATTGATGAAGTTGCTGATCCTTCCATGTGGATGAAGGCGAATCCAAACCTTGGAAAGACCGTTACCTATGAAGTATATCAATTGGATGTAGAGAGAGCGGAAAAGGCTCCTGCTGCACGCAATGATATTCTTGCAAAGCGTTTCGGCATTCCAATGGAGGGTTATACCTACTTCTTCCCCTACGAAGAGACCATTCCCCATAAGCATCGCGAGTTTTGGAAAATGCCTTGTTCCCTTGGCATGGACCTTTCTCAAGGCGATGACTTCTGTGCATTTACGTTTCTGTTTCCTTTACCGAATGGAACGTTTGGCGTGAAGACTCGAAATTATATTTCGTCGACCACGCTTAACAAATTGCCTCCGGCGATGTATCAGAAGTACTGCGACTTTATTCGAGAAGGTAGTCTGATTGTTCTCGAGGGTGTAACTCTGAACATGATGGTCGTGTATGACGATCTCGATCGATTTATCTCTGAAGCGCAATACGATATCCGATGCGTTGGATTTGACCCGTACAATGCTAAAGAATTTATCGAGAAATGGATTTCAGAAAATGGTCCATTTGGTATCGAGAAAGTTATACAGGGTGCAAAAACCGAATCTGTTCCTCTTGGCGAGTTGAAGAAACTCTCGGAAGAGAGGATGCTTCTCTTTGATGAGGAACTTATGTCCTTTACGATGGGTAACTGCATCGTGATCGAGGATACCAATGGCAATCGAAAGCTTCATAAGAAGCGCTACGATCAAAAGATCGATGCCGTTTCTGCAATGATGGATGCATTCGTTGCTTACAAGTTGAATATCGAAGCTTTTGATTAAGGAGGTGACCATATGGTTGTCTATTCCGACGAACTTTGCCATTATGGAATTCGCGGTATGAGATGGGGCATCCGTCGTTACCAGAATCCGGATGGAACATTGACAGAAGCTGGTCGAAAACGAGTATCGAAACTTCACGATTCGAATTCTCGATTAATTGGGAGACGAGATAAGTTAACCAAACGGATGGAGTTTCAAACTCGGAAGTATGCCAATTCGATTTCCAAAGCAAATCAGAAGGCTGCTGAACTTCGAGTAAAAGAGTACGGTCTTTTCACAACCAAAGCAAGAGCTGATAAATTAGAATACAAAGCTTCTAAATTAGAGGCTCGAGCGGCACAAAAAGCTATGAAAATTGACCGGACAAAAGCGAGAATTGCAAAGATAGATGCTCTCGTTTCTAAAAATAATCGTAAAATTTCTGAATTAAACTCTGCAGAGATTTCGAAAGGAAAAGACTATGCAGAGAAAATGACGAAAGCATACGATTATTTTGCGAAAAATGGTGGATCTTTTTACAAGTCTACATTGAGTGACCCATATTCTGTGAGAGATGCAATGAACGACTTTGCGTTACATGATCCCGAGTTTCGAAAGCTCTATCAGTCTTAGTGAGGTAATTCAAAATGGCAGAAACGCTCTTCAGTAAAGTGAAGCGTGCGTGGAATGCATTCTCAGATTCTGACTGGGATCGTTATGTTCCGGCAGGTCAGATGATCAGTTCATCTCGTCCGGATCGGGTGATTCTGTCCCGTGGTAACGAAAAAACGATCGTAACCGCGATTTACAATCGTATTGCGATGGACGTTGCTGCATTGGATTACCTTCATGTTCAATTGGATGAAAATGGTCGATTTGTTAAAAAGATTGACGATGACCTGAATCATTGTCTTGAAGTCGAAGCAAATATCGATCAGACCTCCCGAGCATTTGTGCAGGATGCAATCCTAAGCATGTTCGACTGGGGTACGATTGCCATTTGTCCAATTGATACAGACCAGGAACCGGATCAAGAGGGTGACATTGTCACACGCTACTATACGATGCGCATTGGTGAAATCATCGAATGGCGTCCGAGACAGGTGTTGGTTCGTTGCTATAACGATCGTACCGGTCAGTTCGAGAACATCACATTCGATAAAGCCAATGTTGGCATCGTTCAAAATCCCTTCTATGCGATAATCAACGAGCCCAATAGCATGATGAAGCGTCTGGTCCATAAGCTTAACTTGCTTGATGCCATAGACGAACAGTCTGCTAGTGGTAAACTCGATCTGATTATACAGCTCCCCTATGTCATTAAGACAGAAGCCCGTAAGACCCAGGCTGAATCTCGTCGAAAACAGATCGAGGAACAGCTCATGGGTTCGAAGTACGGCATTGCTTACACGGACGGTACGGAGAAGATCACACAGTTGAATCGTGCTGTGGAAAACAACCTTATGACTCAGATTGAATACCTTACGAGTATGGTATACGCCCAGTTAGGTATCACTCAGAGTGTATTGGATGGAACTGCAGACGAATCGACGATGCTGAACTACAACAACCGCTCTGTGGAGCCATGTGCTTCTGCTCTTACCGATGAGCTCTCTCGTAAATTCCTTACGACATCTCAGCGAAAGAAGATGGAATCGATCTCCTTCTTTAGAGATCCCTTTAAACTCGTACCGGTTAGCCAGATTGCTGAAATTGCGGATAAGTTTACTCGTAATGAGATTCTTACCTCCAATGAGATCCGTCAGCTTATTGGTATGAAGCCGTCTAAGGATCCGAAGGCTGATGAGCTCCGTAACAAGAACTTGTCACAGTCTAAAGTGGATCAGCAAACCCCTACGGTCCCAACCAAAGCGGACCAAACCGTATCGGTCAAAAATTCTAAAGAAGGAGGAAAAACATAATGCCCGATATTGATCACGTTCGTCCGGGTCCTGGTAATTCCGATTTTCAGGGCTGGGCGTCCAAGAACAATCTTCTGTGCACGGATGGTCGAGTAATTCGCGAGAATGCATTCGCACATCAGAACGGTGCTGTTGTTCCGCTCGTCTGGAACCATCGTCACGATACACCGAGTGCCATTATCGGCAAGGCTACCTTGGTCAATAAGCCCGATGGCGTGTATTGCTATGGTCTGTTCAACAATACCAAATTTGGCAAAATGTGCAAAGAGCTTGTCGCTCATGGTGACGTCACCTCTCTGTCGATTCTCGCCAATCAGCTGAAGCAGAAGGGCCATGACGTTATGCATGGTATGATCCGTGAAGTCAGTCTTGTTCTGGCTGGTGCAAATCCCCAGGCCTTTATCGAGGACATGGATCTGGCGCATGGAGAAGATGCCGAGTATGAGGCTCGTATCTACCCTCAGGAGCCGATCATTTGTCATGGCGACGATGACTTTGAGGAAGAGGAACCGGAAAATACGCCGGCCGAGGAGAATCCGGAAGGAAATCCAACCAACGAAAGTGAGCCGGAATCCGATCCGACTCCTGCAAATCAAAATGGGGAGGAAAATCCCGTGGAAAACAATCCCGCTACGAATCCGGAACTTCAGCACGCTGACGGTTCCGAAGAGACCATTCAGGATGTCATTGACTCCATGAATGAGAAGCAGAAAAACGTTATGTATTATCTGGTTGCAACTGCCAGAGAAGA
>OLYC01002298.1_pt1 | contig 11507 bp, 9 predicted proteins | sample 1674271 | NCBI WGS metagenome assembly OLYC01 (sample SAMEA103958154, study PRJEB25191) | human gut metagenome
AACGGTGCTGACGGCGGAAGAATATGCGCAGGGAACCTATCTGTTCAATGCCAACGATTTGTGTATGATTGAACATATTCCCGCGCTGGTTCGCGCCGGAGCGGTACGCCGCCACCGTCAATAAGGCGTGGTGGGGCAAGTTCGTCTACCCCGTGGCGTTCTGCATCATGGGGCTGGTCGATTGGCTCTACCGCCCGTTTATCCGGCTGGCGCTGCCCGCGACCCGCGGGGAGTACGACGCCGTCATCGCCTTTTCCGGTCATGTCAACGACTTGACGGTGACAGCTGACCGCATCATCAAGGGCAAGAAGAAGGCCGCATGGCTGCACGGCGCACTGTACGGCTACGCGGTGCTCTCGCCGGCGTACTGCCGCTTGTACACCAAAATCATCAACCTTGTCTGCCTGTCGGAACTCTGCGACACTGAGTTCTACCGCTATTTTCAGGCAAACCGCATCCACAAGCAGCGCATCTATAACCCCATCTTCATCGGCCAGCGTCCCATCGATACGGCGCTGGTGGCCGAGCTGAAAGAAAAATACGGCGACTTCTGCCTGATGGTCGCGCGGTTGGCCGACGACAAAGACCAGAAGACTGCAATGGACGCCGTCGCACTCATGAATCAAAAATACGGCACAGCGAAGAAGCTGCTGCTTGTGGGCGATGGCCCCAACCGTGCCATGCTGGAAAACTACGCGCGTGAGTATGGTTTGGCGGAACAGGTCGTCTTCATCGGCAACCGCACCGATGTGCAGAACTTTTACACCGCCGCGACCGTGTATGTCCATTCCAGCCCAGCGGAGGGGCTGCCGACTGTGCTGCTGGAGGCCATGAACTACGGTCTGCCCATCGCGTCGACCGACAGCATCCCCGGTGTGCGGGAGATTTTGCAGAACGAGCGCTGCGGCCTTATCAGCGCGGTGTACGACGCGGACGGTCTGGCCGAGAATATCCACCGCCTTTACACAGACCCGGCACTGGCCGGACAGTTGATCCAAAACGGCCGCGCGCGCATCCGGGACTTCCGACCCCGCGCCCAGATTGACGCCTTCTTGAAGGAATTGCAGTAAAAGGGGTATGAGCATGAAATTTATCTCTTGCGCCAGCTATTACGGCACAGGCTCCAGCGCCATCACCGACCTTGTGTCGGAGTACGAGGGCGTTTTCAACTTCGCGAACGAGGAGTTCCGCTTTCTGCAAGACCCCGACGGTGTGTCGGAACTGGAATATAACCTTGTGGAAAACTGGAACCGCCACAACTCCGGCCACGCGCTGAAGCGCTACAAAAAGCTCGTGGATTTCTACTGCGGCAACATTTTCGGCCGCAAGTTCGAGGGGTATTTCCACGGCAACTGGAAAAAGTATTCCTACCAGTATATCGACGAGCTGACGGATTTTTCCTTCCACGGCTATTGGATGTACGATTTCTACGACCGCGGCAAGCTGTATCACCTTTGGAAGCGCCTGCCCAACAAGCTGCTGACAAAGACGATCTGGCGCAACCAGCCCGACCGTCAGCTGAACAACATGAAAAACGAGGTCACCCTTTGCAGCGCGCCCGGCGAGGAAAAGTTCCTCGACTGCACACGCCGCTATGTGGATAACCTCTTCGCGTCGGTCTGCGGCGACAGCCAGACCGTTATGGTCGACCAGATCGTCCCGCCGAACAACACCCGGCGCTTTCTGCGGTATTTCAACGATCTGCAGATCATCGTCGTTGACCGCGACCCGCGCGACGTCTGGTCGCTGGAAAAATACGTCTGGAAGGACGGCGTCATCCCGCACGAGGACGTCGAGACCTTCTGCAAATGGTACAAGTACACCCGCGCCCACCGCAAGCACGAAAACTTGGAGACCGACCGCGTGACCTTTGTGCGGTTTGAGGATTTGATCTTCCACTATGACGAGACGGTAGCGCGGCTGGAAAAATTCCTTGGTTTGGACGCCGCCGTCCACACAAAGAAATTCACCCGCCTTGACCCGAAAAAATCGGCGGCTAACACGCAGGTGTGGCGCCGTGTCAACGTCCCGGCAAAGGAGATCGCCTACATCGAAAAGGAGCTGGGCGAGTATCTTTACCCGGATTTCCCGGCGGCGGACAAGATGGCCGAGGGCAAGCCCGGCTATGTGTAAAGAGGGAACAAAAATGCTGAATTTTACCGTAGGCCCCGTCATGGCCGACGAGGCGGTGCGCGCTGTCGGCGCAGAGCAGGTGCCGTATTTCCGCACGCCGGAGTTTTCCGCCGTCATGCTGGAAAACGAGCGTCTCATGAAGCAGTTTGCCAAGGCCGGGGACGACGCCCGTGTCGTCTTTTTGACCGGCTCCGGCACGGCCGCGATGGAAGCGGCGGTCATGAACTGCTTTGATGTGCGTGACCGTGTCCTTGTCATCAACGGCGGCAGCTTCGGCCAGCGGTTCGCACAGATCTGCGAGATCCACGGCATCCCGCACGAGGAGATCAAGCTGCACCCCGGCGAGGCGCTGAAAGACGAACATCTCGCCGCCTATGCGGGCAAGGGATTCACCGGCCTGCTCGTCAACGTCCACGAGACCTCCACCGGTGTGCACTACGACATGGAGCTTATCAGCCGCTTCTGCCGCGAGAACGGCGTCTTCCTCGTGGTCGACGCCATCAGCTCCTTCATGGCGGACGAGTTTGAAATGGAAAAGCTCGGCGTGCAAGTCATGCTGACCGGCTCGCAGAAGGCGCTGGCCTGCCCGCCGGGCATCTCGGTCGTCGTGCTGTCGGCGCAGGCTGTGCAGCGCGTCGAGAGCCGCGACGTCAAATGCCTGTATCTGAATCTGAAGATGGCGCTCAAGGACGGCGAGCGCGGCCAGACGCCGTTTACCCCGGCGGTCGGCACGCTGCGGCAGATCAACACCCGCCTGTGCGCCATCGAGGCAGCGGGCGGTGTCGAGAGCGAGACGCGGCGCATTGCCGCGCTGGCGCAGGATTTCCGCGAGAAGATCGCGGGGCTGCCGTTCGAGATCGTGTCAGAGTCGCTGTCCAACGCGGTCACGCCGCTGCACCCGCTGCACACCTCGGCCTACCGCATCTTCACGACGCTGAAGGACGAGTACGGCATCTGGGTCTGCCCCAACGGCGGCGCACTGGCCGAGACGGTCTTCCGCGTCGGGCATATCGGGGCGCTGACGAAGGACGACAACACGACGCTGGTCAACGCGCTGAAAGATTTGCAGCGCCGCAGCCTGATTTGAAAGCGAGGAAAGCAGACCGATGGTAAAGGTCATCACCTACGGAACCTATGATCTGCTGCACTACGGTCACATCCGCCTGCTGGAGCGCGCAAAGGCGCTGGGCGATTACCTGATCGTCGGCGTCACGGCGGATGACTACGACAAGACGCGCGGTAAGATCAACGTGCAGCAATCGCTGATGGAGCGTATCGAGGCCGTCAAGGCCACCGGTCTGGCTGACCAGATCATCGTCGAGGAGTACGAAGGCCAGAAGATCGACGATATTCGTCGCTATGACGTGGATGTCTTTGCCATCGGCTCGGACTGGCAGGGCAAATTCGACTACCTGAACGAATACTGCCGGGTCGTATACCTAGACCGCACCGAGGGCGTTTCCAGCTCTGAGCTGCGTGCCGAGCGCGGCAAGGTGCGGTTCGGCATCATGGGCAACTCGCGCGTGGCGGAAAAGTACCTGCGCGAGAGCCGCTGTGTGAACGGGTTGGAGGTCGTCGGTGCCTGCACGACTTGGCCGGAGACGGTCGCCGAGCTGCCGTTTCTGACGACGGACTACGATGCGCTGCTGGCGCGGGTGGACGCTGTCTACATCGTCTCCGCGCCGGAGCAGCACTATGCCCACATCCGCCACGCACTGGAACAGGGCAAGCACGTTCTGTGCGAAGCGCCCATTGCGCTGTCGCAGGCGCAGTGCCGCGAGCTGTTCGCACTGGCGAAGCAGAATGGCTGTATCTTGATGGACGCCATCAAGACGGCCTACGCCACGGCCTACGCGCGGCTGATCCTGCTGGCGAAGGAAGGGCTGCTGGGAGATATTTACGCCGTCGACGCTACCTGTACGAGCCTGCGCACTGCGATGGAAAAATCGTGGGGGAGTATGTACGAGTGGGGGCCAATCGCGCTGCTGCCGATCTTCAACCTGCTGGGCACAGAGTACCGCAGTCGGCAGATCGCTGCCCACCGTGACGCCGACGGCATCGACCGCTTCACGAAAATCGACCTGCTCTACGACCACGCCGTCGCCACCGTCAAGGTGGGGCAGAGCGTCAAGTCGGAGGGTGAGCTCGTCATCAGCGGCACGAAGGGCTATCTCTACGTCCCCGCGCCGTGGTGGAAGACCGATTATTTCGAGGTGCGGTACGAGGATACCTCCCGCAACAAGCGGTATTTCTACCAGCTGGACGGCGAGGGCATCCGCTATGAGCTGGTGGCGTTTGTCAAGGCCATTGAGAGCGGAAAGAACCTCTCCTGCATCGACGAAAAAATTTCTGCCGCCATCTGCCGCCTGGCCGAGGATTTCACCACCGCCAAGGACGTGGCGGTGATTTGAAAGGCCAAAACGCCGCACTTCCCCCTATAATATTTTCCCTCCGCCATTCCCGGCGGGGGATTTTTTATACCAGCGAATCCTCGACTACGTCCAGCAGCTGACAGGGCTCCAGCTGTTCGGCGTTGCAGCGCTCGGCCAGCTGCTGCACGGCAGCACGGTCAGGTGAAACATCTGCCACAAAGCCCACCTGCTGCCGCTGCCCGGCCAGCACCAGAAGCGCGGCAATGCCATAGGTGATGTAGCGGCCAAGACCCGGCGCGGCCAATTCCTGCCGGATAACACGATAGATGTACACAAAACTCCCCCCTACTTTTCATTGCGTTGCGTAACAAAATGTATTGACAAAAACTTCCAAACGGCGTAAAATTTTACCATTGCAGGATATTTTGATTATGGCTTCTATAAATGTAGCACGAACTGCTATGCAAAGTACACAACCGCTGCACACCAAATTTGGCGGTGCATTTTGCGCCGCCAAATTTACGCAAAAACGCGCAAAATTTACACAATGGGGGAAATTGTATGTCCGAATATCGATTACGTGTGGCCGAAGCGATCACATCCGCGCGGGAGACTGCGGGGGTGTCACAGCGTGAGCTGGCTGACCGCCTTGGCCGCGATAAACGCACGATCCAGAAATGGGAAAAAGGCGAGATGAAGATCGCGCAGGAGGATTTCTTCGCGCTTTTTGATGCACTGAAAGTCCCGGTCGAGGCCTACTCCAAGTGGATACGCCACCCGGAGCTTTTTCCCAAAGGGCTGGACGATATACGGAATTTTACCACCGACCAAAAGCGCAGCGCGCTGGCGGACTACTACCGCGAGCAGGCCACCCCGCTGGAGGTCGAGCAGGAATACTACTTCCTGTTTGCGAACCACGGCAGCAGCATCGACGGCATGTACCAGCAGTGGATGGCGAACCTGATGACGCCGCTGCGCGATCGCAAGCGCATCTGCAGTCAGGTCATTGACAACTACAACGAGGCCAAGCTGACCGGCACCATCGCCGACCCCGACGCGCCCCAGCCCAACATGGAGATACTGCTGGCCTGCTACGAGGCCATCTTCCAGAGCATCCAGAACGGCGACGCTGGTTACGCGCTGGCAACGATGGACGACCTGAACGACTGACGGCATAAAATCCCCGCCCCCTGCGTACACTCTGCGCAGGGGGCGTTTGTTATGGCTGAACTTGTGCGCAGGGTGCGGGCGCGGACGGCGTCGCTGCCGACGTTCGACGTACCGTTTTTGCTGATTTTATTGTTGCTGCTCAGCTATGGGCTTATTATGCTGTTTTCGGCCGGGTATGCGGTAGCGCTCTACCGCCGGGGCGACGCCTACACCTACATCCGGCCGCAGCTGTTGTTTGCGGCGCTGGGTGTGGCGGCGATGTACGCGGCCAGCTTGGTCGATTACCACGTCTGGCACAAGCTGGCGTGGCCGATCTTGGGCGTGTCGCTGGCACTGCTGGCGGCCGTGCTGTTCATGCCGGAGTACAACGGCTGCAAGCGGTGGATCGTGCTGCCGGGGCTGGGCACGCTGCAGCCCAGCGAGATCGCGAAGTTTGCGGTTGTACTGGTGTTTGCGCATATTATCTCGCTGAACCACGATCAGATGAAAACTTTCACGACCGGTGTGCTGCCTTTCGCACTGATTTTGGGCGTCGTCACGGTGTTGATGCTGCTGGAGCCGCACCTGTCCGGCACGCTGCTGATCTTATCCATCGGCGCGGTGCTGATGTTCGTGGGCGGCACAGGGCTGCAGTGGTTCGCGCTGGCGGGTGGCATGGGCGCGGCGGCCATCGCGGCGGCGGTCATTGCGCTGCCGCAGCTGGTGCCCTACGCTGCCGACCGGCTGGCGTCGTGGCGCGACCCCTTCGCCGACCCGCTGGGCGAGGGGCACCAGACCATCCAGAGCCTTTACGCCATCGCGTCTGGCGGGCTGGCCGGGCTGGGGCTGGGCAACAGCCGCCAGAAATATCTCTATGTGCCGGAACCGCAGAACGACTTCATCTTCTCGATTTTGTGCGAGGAGCTGGGCTTTTTCGGTGCGGCGCTGGTGGTGGCGCTGTTTTTGCTGCTGCTGTTGCGGGGTATGTCGATTGCGGTGCGCGCACGGGATAAATTCGGCGCACTGCTGACGGTCGGCTTCGTCGTGCAGGTGACGCTGCAGGCAATTTTGAATATGGCCGTTGTGACGAACACGATCCCCAACACCGGCATCAGTCTGCCGTTCTTCTCCTCCGGCGGTACGAGCCTGATGATGCTGTTGGGGGAGATGGGCATTGTGCTCTCGGTGTCAAGGCAGGCGGATATGGTGTAGGGCTTCCACAATTTCCCGTCACGATTTTTTCACACTCCCGCAGTTGAATCTGCGGGAATTTTGCTTTATAATAGAAGCTGTATTGCTATGGAAAAGAGGTGCCCCTGTGGCTGCATCATCCACCCGAAAACCACCCTTCGCCCTGCGGGCACTGGCAGCGTTTGTCATCACGCTGACGGCGCTGTTTGTGCTGCTGCTGGCAGCCTACGCGCTGCCCGGCGCGCCGGTGCGGAACCATGTCTACGACTCCGCCGTGACGATCGCCGACGAAGGGCTGTACCCTGAATATTTCGGCTTCAAGCTGTTCCAGATGGACAACTACACCGACACGATCATGCTGTTTGAGGCGGCCTCTGCCGACGAAGCACCGCCTTTGACCGCCATGATGACGAACACGGCCTACAACGTCGACAACTTCGAGACGCTGGCCGACGACCTGCAATGGTACATAGAAAAAGATTGGTCGACCGGCGCACAGCGCACCGATGTGCCGGAGTTGGAGCCGTTTTCCTACGCGCGGTACTGGCACGGATATCTGATCTGGCTGCGGCCGCTGCTGCTGGTGATGCCCATCACCGGCGTGCGGGTCGTGCAGTATGTGACGCTGGCGGCGCTGCTGGCGGCGGTTCTGTGGCTGCTGCGCCGCCGCTGCGGGGTGCGGGCGGCGGTCTGGTTTGCGGTCAGCCAGCTGCTTGTCACGGTATTCTGGGTGCCGCATCAGGTGCAGTATTTCACCTGCTTTGCTCTTGGCTACGCGGGCTGCATCTGGGTGCTGGCAAAGCCCCGGCGCAGCGATGTGCTCTGCCTTGAATTGCTAGTTTTTGGCGTTGTGACGGCGTTTTGCGACTTGCTTGTCACGCCGATCCTGACCCTCGGCCTGCCGCTGGTCTGCTGGCTGCTGGAGCCCCAGCAGCGGCTGCGGGCGGGCGCGCCCCAGTGCGGCGTCGTTGTGGGCGGCAGCCTTGCGTGGGGTGTGGGGTATCTGCTCTGCTGGGCATCCAAGTGGGTGCTGGCGGGGCTTATCACCGGGCAGAACGTTATTGCCGACGCACTGCATCAGATCGGCGTGCGCACCGCCGCCGACACGTGGCACGGAATCGAATTGACATGGAGTAATATTTTTGCGTTTATATACAAAACGTTGAACGAAAAACGTCTGCTTCTGCCGCTGCTTCTTGCGGTCGTTCTGCTGGTCGCGCTGTTTGCTGCCAGCATCCGGGACAGGCAGCAGCTTGTCCGGGCGCTGCCGCTGGGGCTGTGCGCGCTGATGCCCCCCGCGTGGTTTGTCGTGCTGCGCACCCACAGCATCCAGCACGGTTGGTTTGTCTGGCGTGCGCTGGGGCTGACTCTTTTCGCGGGGATGGCGTTTTTGTATTACAGCTGCGATCTGCGTTTGATTGCGAAGCGCGTGAGAAAATGATATGGGATCTATAAGGGAACATAGGGGAAAGTAAACATGAACGAAGTGAAAACCAAAACCGAAACTGCTGCGGCCAAAAAGCCGAACCCGTGGCAGCGCTTGCCGAAGGGCGGCAGGATCGCCCTCATCGTGGTGGGTATCCTTGTGGTGCTGGCGGCGGTGGTCGGGCTGTACGTCAACGGCAAGCTCGACCTGCTGCGCTACAACGACGGCAGCGTCAGCGAAGTCGGCGACATCGGTGCCGAGGAAGATCAGGACTTGGACGGTACCGGCCTTGTCCATTCCGACGACGAGATGGAGATGCCGGAGGGCAGCCCCTTCTCGGACGATAACGTGCTGAACATCCTGCTCGTCGGCACTGACGAGCGCACCGAGGCCGTCAACGACGCCGACGCCTTCACCCACCTGAACCAGCTGGACGGCACCGAGGACACGACCGAATTCAGCGACAATGCCCGCGCCGACAGTATGATTCTGGTATCGTTGGACATTAAGGATCACATCATCCGTCTCGTCTCCATCGAGCGCGGCACCGCCGTGCCCATCCTGCTGGACGGCTACGAGGGACAGTACGACTGGATCACCCATACGTTCCGCTACGGCGGCGCGAAGCTGACGATGAAGACGATCGAGGACTGCTTCAACGTGCAGGTCGACCACTATGTCCGCGTCAACTTCAACTCCTTCGTGCAGATCGTCGACGCGGTCGGCGGCGTCGACATCGACATCACCGATCAGGAAGCCAAAGCGCTGAACTGGGAGGTGCCGTCCAACTCGATGCTGATCGTGAACCACGTCGATCCGGGGCTGAACCATTTCGACGGCTACACGGCGCTGCAATACGCCCGCCTGCGCAAGATCGACAACGACTGGAAGCGCGTCGAGCGCCAGCGCACCGTCATTCAGGCCGTGCTGAATCAGGTGCAGAACGCCAGCGTCGTCGAGCTGGACAACCTGCTGAACACCGTCCTGCCGCTGATCCAGACGAACTTCACAAAGTCGGAGATCGCCGCGCTGCTCGTCCAGCTGCCGGGCTTTTTGGGCTGTGACGTGCAGCAAATGTCGATGCCGCTGCAGGGCACCTACGGCATCCGCACCGGCATGGACAACCGCCTGATGTACGACCCCGATTGGGTCGTGAACATCAAGGCGCTGCAGGACTTTTTGTACAACGACAAGACCGCCGACGAGGTCATTGCCGCCACGCCGGAGACCGCCGCCGCCGAGGCTGCGGGCGAGGCGGTTATTGCCACCCGCGAGACGGCGGACAGGGACGACCCCGTCGAGACCTACAACGAGAAAAATCTGCACCGCGTCGACATGGCCTACCCGCTGGACGCCTCCGACTTCGGTGCGGACGATTACCGCGTCTTTGTGGCCGACACCGACAACCTGCGCGGCGATGAGCTGCGCGGTGCATTGATCCGGCGGCTGTACACCTCCGGCGTGCGGGTCGTGGCCGTGCCGGACGGCGTAGCCGCCGGTGTGCTGCTGAACAACTATTTGCAGACCGGCAGCGCCGAGAGTCTGGACAGCTACCTCGCCGTGCTGCCCGCCGCCGACCGCGACAGCGCCCGCACTCTGTGGCAGGGCGTCTACCAGAGCTACCCCGGTGCCTTCCACGCGGCGGGGCTGGGCGCGGATGCCCGCAGCGCGACCGTCGGCAAGGCGCTGACGACGCTGGCAAATGCGAGCCGCAACTACCCCGAAAGCGAGATCACCGAGGCCGTGCAGGCACTGCGCAGCGGCACGACCGCCGACGCCGTCTACTGGTTCAAGACCGCGATGGCGAAGCATCCGCGCCAGATGGAGCGGTACTTCGGCGACAACTACGCCGTGCTGTCCCGCCTGTACTACGCGATGGCGGGCACGCTGAACGTCAGCAGCGACGACGAGCTGCCGCTCTACGACGCGAAGCAGCTGCTGAGGCGCTACCCAGACAGCGGCATCCTGATCTTTACCGATGAGGCCAGCGCGATGCAGACCGACGGCAGTCTGGCCGCCGAATTGCAGGCCGTGCTCGACAAACAGGCCCAGGACGACGAGGAGCCGGGCAAGGTCTGCTCCATCGCGTCGGTCTACGGTACGTGGAGCAACGCCGGGGACTTCACCCCCGACGAGGGCGAGACGGCGTGGGACGCCGACAGCCTGACCGAATACTTAGGCAGCGACGCGCTGCGCGGCAAGGATATGCTGCTGGCGCTGGACGGTGAGGACAGCCCTTACGCCACGGAAAACTGCCTGCTGAAGGACAGCACCGCGCCGATCGGCACGCAGGTGCAAAAACTGTTTGTGCTGGACAAAAATAACATGGCAACGGAAGAAACGGCGGAAGCAGAATAAAACTTTTCAAAAAATGCTTTTTGGGTGTTGACAAAGGTCCGCTGTTGTGGTATAAATGCTTTAAACCAATGAAGCGAAAGTAAAGCACACAGCGCAGTCACAGAGAGTCCCCGTTGCTGGGAAGGGGATACAAAGCGGGTTTGCACAATGGTTCGCTGAGGGCACGGGGAAAAGGGCTTTGCCCCCAGTATCCGCTGACGGAACGCCTCCGTTACAGGGCAGGGGAATGTTGGTTCCCTACAGAGTGGCCGTGTTATCAATAGAGCCCACGGCAAGCAAGGTGGCACCACAGATTTGATTTATCTGCCCTTGCACAGAAGATAGTTCTGTGCAAGGGCAGTTTTGTTTTTGATCTGAGGGGAGAGGGAAACATGGAAATGAACCTGATGAAAGAGCGATGGCAAGCCTGAATTTGTAAAGCATCCGCAGGTGGCCGATGACCGGCCCACACATTCAAACTGATATTTACAAATTAAGGAGATATTACCATGAAAAAGTTCGTTGCTGTTCTGTCCGCCGCCGCTATGATGACCAGTCTGGCCGCTTGCGGCTCCACCGCTGATACCGCCGCCGCTTCCACCGAGAGCACCGCCGTCGAGAGTACGGCCGACACCGCCGCGTCCGAAGCCTCCGCCGACAGCTACAAGATCGCCATTGTGCAGCAGCTCGACCACGCCAGCCTCGACGAGATTCGCGTTGCCATCGAGGCCGAGCTGGACGCCAAGGCCGCCGAGAAGGGCATTACCATCGAGTACAAGGACTTCAACGGCCAGAACGACGCCACGACGCTGAACCAGATCGGTACGCAGGTTGTCTCGGACGGGTACGACGCCATCATTCCTATCGCGACGCTGGCTGCCCAGTGCATGACTACCGCC
>OLYC01002311.1_pt1 | contig 11447 bp, 11 predicted proteins | sample 1674271 | NCBI WGS metagenome assembly OLYC01 (sample SAMEA103958154, study PRJEB25191) | human gut metagenome
CCCTCATAAACAGCGGGAACATAAGCCAGATTCGGTGCTTCTTCCAGCTTTAGTTTGGGATTCGCCGCGAGCCGCGCCTGCTTCTTTGGATTCTTTTTATAGACTGCTGTAAAATCGACAGAATACACCAGCCTTATATGCTTCTTATCTCTGGCATAAGGTGTTCCCAAAAAGCAAGTTTTTGAAAGCTAATATGCTTCCTGATATGCCCTTGACAACCATGCGTGGCATCAAGATACAATACAATCCATTCTTCAGTAAGCGTAATTCTATAGTGATTTATCCAGAAACTTTATATGGTAATCCTTTAGAGGCAGAGAATGTGGTCAGATGGTTACTCTATTTCCATCGCTTTAAGGATGTAGAAGGTGCTTTCGGAAAGAATGACTTTTTTGTATGTTACCGTGATATCTTTAATGATCCAGAATTGAATCCATCAGAAGTTACTTTGAAGGTCAACTATTTCGATGACCAACTTTATCGTCAATATAATTTCGGTCCTCGTTCAGGTAAATGCTATATTTTGCGTAAGGGTAAAAGCAGAAAGGACTTGCCTGAGCATTTTGATGGACCTATATATGATGATGATATGTCTCAAGAAGATCTGGTCAAGATGCTCAACGAGCATGAGTATTGTTACAGCTACGATACCCAGTCATTCTATTCTGATATAGCTGCGATTTGTGGATGCAAGTCGGTAGTTGTGATGGAACCAGGTAAAACAGAAAAGGACTATTTGGGTAAAGGTGAAACTCATTATGGCATAGCTTATGGTGACACGCCTGAGCAATTGGAATATGCAGAAAAGACAAAAGAATTGCTGATAAAATCCTTGGATTATAAGGATAGAAATGAAGCAAGCGTCAAAGCTTTCATTTCTGTCTTAGAAGAAAAATTTGGTAAAATTAAAAGGATATAAGTTCTATAAATATGGTAAAATATACATTTCTTCTTCCTGCCTATAAGCCCGACTTTTTCGAGGTGGCATTGAGAAGTATAAAATCACAGACTTATTCAGATTTCAAGGTGTTGGTATCAGATGATTGCTCACCACATGATCTGAAGTCAATTTTTGAAAAGACTTGCGGCGATGATCCACGCTTCGTCTTTCGCCGTAACGAGAAGAATATGGGAAGCAAGAGTCTTGTGTCGCATTGGAATCTTCTGGTGGATATGTGTGATACTGAATATTTTATTCTTGCCAGCGATGATGATGTCTATGAACCAACTTTCTTGGAAGAAGTGGATAAGTTGGCTGTAAAGTATCCTGAGGTAGATTTGATAAGGGCAAGGGTGAAGTTGATAGATGAAAATGGAAGCTTATTGGAGAAAGACGCTCTTTTTGAAGAAAAAGTAACTTCTTTGGAGTTTATTTCTCAGCTTTATGGTAATCATTATATTAAATGTATTGCCAATTTTGTCTTCAAGACAAAAAAACTTCAAGACAATAGCGGTTTTATAGATTTTCCCTTGGCATGGCATAGTGATTCGGCAACAGTGATAATGATGGGAAAAAACGAGGTGGCTAATACTAAAGATTTACTTTTCTCATTTAGAAGTTCAGAGGTAAATATTACTTATGGGAAGAATAGTGAACGAAGATGTTATTTAAAGTTGGTCGCAACATTCATGTATGATAGATGGTTAAAAAATAATTTGGATGCAATTTCTCAAATGTTTGAGGAAACTGCCTATAAATCCCATTTAATGTATTTTATTAACCGATATTATAAAGCGACTTTTGAAACAGATTTATACACATACATATCAGGAGTTAGTTTCTTGCACTTTTTAAAAATAACAAGAAGTATCAAAAGTTTGTATGTTAATCTGAATTGTTTGTATTTATTTCTTAGGGGGAAATTTAATAGATAGCTATGATTTCAGTTATATTAAATGTCTATAATGGCGAAAAGTATATAAAGCGTTGCGTTGAGTCAGTTCTCGCCCAAACTTATCAGAATTTTGAATTGTTGATAATTGATGACGGAAGTACCGATTCTACGGCAGAAATTATAGATAGCTACCCACCTTCTTTTGTCAATGTAAAAGTGTTTCATACAGAAAACAAGGGCCTCAGTGGTTCACGTCGTTATGGTCTGAGTAAAGTCAGTGGTGAATATTTAATCTTTATAGATTGTGATGATTGGGTAGAGCCGAATTGGTTAGAAAGTCTAATTAGTAATTTGCAAAAACAGAATGCAGATTTGGCAATCTGTAATTATTTTGAAGATTATTCGGGACATAGCAGTCATATTGAAGTTTGTAAACGTGAGCAAATTAGCGATTATGTGAGTGACTTGATGCATGGTCGCACATGGTGTGTTGTATGGAATAAATTGGTTAAAACAGAAATCATTCGCAAGAATGGCATCGATTTCTTTGAGCATTTGCGGTATTGGGAAGATGTGCCATTTTCTGTTTCCTATGCCTTATATTGCAATAGAATAGTTTTTGTACAACAACCTCTATACCATTATGTCAAAACTAACGAGGAATCACTTACGGCAACAGACAAGCATCAAATATCGTTCAATGAATGCAGAGTGAAGGCTGTAAGAATGATAGAGAAACATTTAAAGCTTTCTGGAAATCCGCAAATATATGAAAGTGATCTGTTATGGCTTAAGTTTTGGATTAAAAATGAGTTTGTAATTCATATAGTCTCGAAAGAAAGAATTCGGTTATGGCGAAATTCTTTCCCTGAGGTGAACAAGGATTGGAAAATGTTTGCGGGAAAGTTCAGCTTTAAATATTGGGCATTGCAACATGGTTGGGATTGGTATTTGCTTGTTAATGGAAAATATTGGCAGCTTAGGCATAAACTTAAGGCATTATTGATGAATGGAAAATAGAGATTCTACGATAGATATAGCCAAAGGCATATGTATTTTTTTGATGGTATTGGGACATACGTTTTTTTATTCTTGGTTCAATGATAGAGTATATCTGTTCCATATGCCTTTCTTCTTTTTTGTTTCTGGTTTTTTCTTCTCTACTAAGAAAAACTTGAAAGATTTTGTATTAAATAAGACAAAAAGATTATTGGTTCCAATGCTTATTTATTGGGCTTTTGGTGTGTTGTTGACGTTGCCAATTGCATTGCGAAGTGGAAATTTGCCAGGATTGCAGATAGGTGCATTATGGTTCTTATTGTCCTTATGGACTATATTTCTTTTGTCCTATTTAATATCTAAATTTGCAAAAGGATATATCTCTAAACTTTTGTTAGGATTCGTGTTTCTGGCGGTTGCTTATGGCTTGAAAGCTAATGATATTCAAATGCCTTGTCATTTTGTACAATCTCTATTTATGCTTCCGATATTTCTACTCGGTGTGATTTTCTATCAAAGTAAAATTTACCGGATAAAAGATGAGAATTATGAAGCAAATAGGAGCTTTTATCAGCTATTCTTTTTAAAAAGGAAGTCTTATCTGCTTATCGGGTTACTCGGATTAGTGATATTGGCTATTGGCAACTTAGATTACCTCAATGTTGAGAAACTGATAGTTCCTAATCCATTTTCTCTATTCGTTGGTGCATTTTCAGGAATATTCTTGATATTGGCAATTTCAAGAATCTGTCGTCGATTATTCCCTAAGATAACTAAAGCCCTAAGTAATTTAGGAAAAAAGTCATTGCATGTCTTGGGCTTTCATTTTGCTATATTAGAAATATTGTATTTCTTAGTAATAGCTTTGGGTATTCGTATGGAAAAGTGGTTAGGGTTAGATGTACACACAGGATTAGAGATTAAAGAAGATATGCCATTATTAGCTTTGTTGTTAGCGATAGTAGCAACTTGTATTAGTTATTGTTTAGGGCAATTTTTTGAAAAAACTTGCCCAAGTTTGTGGAGTAATAAGAGAACATAATATGGAAATAACAGTTTTAATGCCGATATACAATGCAGAGCGATTTCTGCATGAGTCAATTGCTTCACTTTTGGCTCAGACAAGCAATCAATGGAAATTAATTTGTATTGATGATGGATCTACGGATTCTTCAAAAGCTATTGTTGAGGAATATTGCAAGAAAGATTCACGTATCAAATTACTCTGCCAGGATAATGCAGGTCCAGCAGTGGCCCGTGCAAGAGCCATTGAAATAGCAGATACGGAGTATGTGTCTATTCTTGACAGTGATGATGCGTATGCTCCTGATTATGTGGAGAAGATGCTGGCAAGAGCGGAAGAAACTAATGCTGATAGTATTGTACCTGATGTGGAGTTTGGATATGGCAACACCCAAAGGTTGCCCAATATGTTTGTACAGCATCATCTGTCAGCTGATTTGGTTATAAATGATGGCAAAAAAGCTTTTGCAATGACACTGCCATGGCAACTTCATGGATGGCAGATGATAAGAACTTCGTTGGCGAAGAAATACTATACAGTACAACAGGCATCATATAGCAAGTTTAATTCTGATGAGTATATTACACGCTTATTGTATTTAAAGAGCAACAAAGTGGCTTTATGTTCTGCTTGCTATCAATATCGTATTGATCCGAACTCTATCACGAGGAAACCGTCATTAAAAATGATGGATTATTTAGTGACCAATGAAAAGTTGCTTTGGCTTGCAGAATATGAGCATTTGGATGAAGAAGTTGTATTGAATATCTATAACGATTACTATGTAACTTGTCGGGATATGAAAAAGAATCGTATTCCACAATTAGACGAAAAGGATCAAGCTGTAGCAGATAAACTGTTGAATGACAGTTTGCTTAAGTTTAAAAAGAATTTTAAATGGAGATATCTGAAAGGGGCATCGGTCAGAACAAAGATTAAGTTTAAACTATTTTTGATAAGTATCAGATGCTCTTTAGTTGATGAAGCAAGATCTTCTTATTATGCAAGTAAAGAAATCCTGCGCCATCAGGCTATACGCAACAAGCAGGTTACAATTATAAGTAATAACTGTTGGGGAGGCTTTATGTATCAGTCTTGTAGGATAAAGTATAATTCTCCTTTTATAGGTTTATATATGTATGCTCCAGAATATATAACTTTACTCCGTAATTTGGAATATAATTTATCCCAACCTCTTAGATTTATCAAACATGAACAATCAAAATACAAGAATATAGTTCCAACTCAATATATTTTAGGAGTATTAGGAGATACAGGTATCGAAATTGTATTTATGCATTATCATTTGGAGGAGGAGGCGCTTGAAAAATGGAATCGCCGAATGAGACGTATAAATTGGAACAATATGATAGTTAAGTTCTCTGATACAGATTTCGGGTGCTCTGATAATTTGATAGAAGAGTTTGATAAAATGCCATTTGAACATAAGGTATGTTTTACAGCTAAGAAACATCCGAAGTGTAATTCTGTAATATATATGCCAGAATTTAAGGATCGACCATTTGTTCTCTATGAGTGGGCATATAGTTATAAATATTACGATTTTGTGAAAGAGGCTAATAAAATAATTGCTGATTCTAAAAAAGAACACCTAACACTTTGTTAAGTAATTAATTACCTATTTGATATATGGTACAGACAAAAAAAAGAAATAGTTCGATAGAACTGCTAAGAATCATAGCAATGATAGATATTGTTATGTTCCATTATCTTTCTCGTAATTGCAACTTATATGCAGTAGAAAATTCTCGTATAGCGGAAGATGTTAATTTATGGAAAGAAATGATATTCCAATATATAGGATATCTTGGAGTCCCTTGTTTTATGTTTATATCTGGATATTATGGCATTAAGTTTAAATGGGGTAGATTTGGGGGAATTGTGGAGCAATGTTTCTTTTATGGTATTGTTTCTTTTATCGGGCTTTGGTTTATAAATGGAAATCGTCCATCATTTTATGAATTACTGGCTATCAACAATTATTGGTTTATGGTGGCCTATTTAATGGTCATGTTAATTTCTCCTGCATTAAACTCTATGATAGGAAGTTTAGATTCTAAACAACTTCTCCTTGTAATCTTAAGTCTCTATGCTGTAGATTTTGGAGGTGTTATTTCCAGTCATTCTGTTGGTGGAGGTTTTGCAACGCTCATGATGATTTACCTTGTTGCACGTTGGATGAGATTATTTTTGCCGGAGCAGCTAAAGAAACATAGTGTCTGGTGTTTCTTGATTTTGCTTTTAATTCAGGTGAGTCTTGTTTCTGCTTGCTATCTTTTTCAACACATAGGAATCAAGGTTATTATAGGAAGTTACGATAATATAGTGAATATTCTCATTGTTGGTTTTTTGGTCATTACGATTGAAAAATATCACTTTCATAATAAATTCATCAATTATGTTGCATTAAGTACCCTTTCGGTTTATTTGCTTTCTGAAAGCGGTTTTGGTCAGGTCTTCTTTAATGATTTGTACATTGCGTGGGGAAATGAATTTCAAGTTCTTCCATACTTGTTATCAAGCGTAATTGTTTTTGCAGTTATTATAATTATCGATAAAATACGTATTCTAATAAGAACCTCAATTTTTAAGGTCATTAATTTGATTAAAAAGTGAAGAAAGTTTCAATTGTTACACCTGTATATAAGGTGGAAAAATATATAGGAGACTGCATACAGTCTGTTATTAATCAAACTTATCCATCCATAGAGCTTGTGCTTGTTGATGATTGTGGCGGTGATAAGAGTGTGGATATTATAAATGATTTTATCTCAAGCACTCATAAGGATGGATTAGAAATCAAACTTATCCATCATGAGCATAATCAGGGGGTTGCTGCTGCTCGTAGTCATGCGATGCAAGCTGCGACAGGTGATTATATATTCTGTTTAGATAGTGATGATATGCTAAAACCTGAATGTATAGATCATCTGGTGAAGCGTATGGAAGAAACTGATGCAGATTTTGTCGTCTGTGCCCATTACTCTGACATGGAGAACTCGGCGTTAGGAGGGCATTTGTGTGCACCTGTTGCTCTTATCGAAAGGAATGAAGAGTGTATTCATGCTTTGGCAAAATGCTGGTTTAATGTTGCACCATGGTGCAAGTTGCTGAAACGCTCTTTTATAGAAAAGAATCATTTATATTTTCGTGATGGCATCATCAATGAGGATGTCCCTTGGGCATTTCAACTCTGTTTGAACGCAGACAGAATTGCTTTCTTGAACGAGGATTTGTATTATTATCGCTATAATGACATTTCCATTATGTCCTCTTCTAAGAAAAATGCAATTTGTTCTTCTAGTAAGGTTATTTTGGACATATATTCTCAGGAGATTCAGAAACGTCCGTATTTATGGAACAATCGGGAGGTGTATTTATTATGGATGCGGCAAGTCGTCTTGTATTTTACCATTGTTGCTAAATATTATACTTTTCATACGTATCTCCAAAAAATACGGATACTTCAATCATTGAAATATGATAGCATTTGGTTTAAAGCTCAAGATGTCCCGAGAAGTTATAAAATGTGGAATATAGCTCAGAATATGCCAAGTTTGTTGGCTGGAATATTTACATATTACTTAATAAAATTTCAAAATAAATAGAATGCCGTTTTTTAGTATAATCATGCCTGCCTACAATGCGGAAAAGTATTTGGATAAGGCTATAAAAAGTGTTTTGGATCAATCTTTTCGTGATTTTGAATTGATTGTAATTAATGATGGTTCGCATGACCGAACTGCTGATATTTGTCGTGCATACATAACTAAAGATGCAAGATTTAAATTTATAGATAAGGAAAATGGTGGAGTAGCTGCGGCACGAAACGATGCTTTGGATGTAGCCAAAGGTGTTTTTATAATGTTTGTGGATTCTGATGACGTTATTTATCCTCACTCTTTGCAAACTTTATATGAAGTGTTGTCAAAGGCACCATACGATTATCTTCGTTTTGAATATCAGACAATAGATGAAGAAGGCAATTCCTTATATCCCAACTATGAAGCAAAAAAAAGAAAGAAGTTTTCTGGTAAATGCGTGGATGCAGCAAAGTGTATCCAACAATTGGTAAGAGGAGAATTTTTCTCTTGTGTTGGTACATATAAGCGTTCTATAATCGAAAATAATCAACTGAGATTTTTGAAGGGTTGCACATATAATGAGGATACCCTTTTCATGACGGAATACTTTACCCATAGTAAAACGCATTCTTATGTTTCAGATGTGATGTATGGTTATAGAAAAACAGGAGAAGCAGTAACTTCAAATTTTACAGAAAGAAATTATCAAGATGTTAAAAGAGTCGTAGAAAAGATGATTCTTATGATTCCTTGTGAGAATCTTCCTTATTATGTTATAAAGGTAATTATAGAGTCTCTCTGTCTCCGTTTGATTTTATTTTCAAAAAATACAGAAGGTAAAGTGTTTGATTTCTGTTTGAAGAAACCAATAAAAATAGAGTGGAAAGTTATAAAATATTGTGGTATAACTATTGGACTTAAAATATTTCCTTTTATAAACTTGTATAAGAAAATTCTTCGAAAAATGTATTAACTAAAAGTTTTTATCATGATAAAAGATAGAATCAATTATGGTCATTTGTTAGCATGTTTTTTATTCTTCTTAATTTTCCCACCAATTATAGCATTGCCTGTTGTTATTTTTATGGTGTGGATGAAGAAAACTCCTAAATATAGCGACTATTTGCTTCTTATGGTATGTATAGCAGCTTATTTGGGAGCTATAAATGCGACAAAACAGCCAAGTGGTGATCAAGTAAATTATTATGTGGCATATATGAATGTTCCTGATATTGGATTTTTAAAGTCACTTATTTATATATATGGTATCGATTATTTTGTTGAATCTGGAAGAACACAGATATCTGGAGAATTTATGAATGGAGTCTATAACTATTTTGGTTATTATCTAACCTTTGGTTATTATCCTTTATTTGCAGCTTTATATACATTTGTAGAATATCTTATGATATATTTGGGACTTTATAAGGTGTTCCGTAAAGCACAAATGCCGAAATATCCGATTGTTTGTGGAGTTTTGACTTTGTCTTTTTTCTACCTGTTCTTCCAATATACTTTGCAAATACAAAAGCAGTTTTTTGCACAAGCAATCATGATGTATGTCCTTGGTTCTTATGCAGAAAAGGGAAAAATGACAATCAAATTATGGTTGATAGCCTTGTGTTCAATATTGACCCATGCCTCTACTGGATTATTTTTACCATTCTTGTTGCTAAAGCCTTTGCGAGGCCGTTTGAATAAAAAGTGGATGGCTTTTATCGCCTTAATGTTGTTTGCATTTATTCTTTATGGACCACGCATGGCAGAAAATGTAGCATCAGATAATTCTGGTGTTGCAGGATATGGTATGAAACGTTTTGCAGAGTCAGAAGGACAGGCTGACTTGGCCAGCGGATTAGTTATGTCGCAGGTATTAGTCATAGCAGTTCCTATGTTTATGATTGTATTTAGACAATTGTGGCTGAAAAGACATGTGTTAATTGATGAGGCACAAGCTTTTATCTTAAATATTACTTTGCTGTTGCTGTTGTCAGTGGCATCTATGTATAGCAAACCTTTAGCACAGATTCGTTATTTTATGATGTTATTGGCATTCATGCCATTTGTTTATCCTTTCATTTCTTCAAGGACTATTTTGAGAAATAAATGGTTGTGTACAATTTCTTTTGTTATGGTAGTTTGGTTTTATTTTCAATTTAGCAAAATTACCTGGCATTATGCACCAGAATGGCAAATTTTAGTTTATCCTCCTGTTGGTTTAATAGCAAAAGGTTTTTAATTTAAGAGGAAAAATGATGAAAAATTATAATTCAATAGACTTGATTAAGTTCATAATGGCACTTTGTGTTGTGACTATTCACACATACATTGTAGATAGTATGAAACCGTCACTATTACAAGATACTTTATATTCTCTTATCCGAAGTGCTGTGCCTTTCTTTTTTATAACTTCTGCTTATTTTGTAATGCAGCGAAATGAAAAAGATGGTATTCTTAAATATTGGAAAAGAATTTTTCAATTATATCTTTCTTGGAGTGTGATAAACTTTATTTCAGTAAGTCTGCTAAACCATAGTCTGTGTATAGAAAATGTTCTAACTTATATAAACCAGATATTCTTCAATGGCTATAGTGTATTATGGTATCTTTGGGGTATTTTAATAGGTTTGCCTTTATTGATAAAACTACGAGACGGGGGGGCAAAACCTTGGTGCTTTCTTGTCATAGCAGTATTGGCTTATCTTTTTAACAGAGCATATACTCACTATGGTTCGATGGAGAATCCTGGTACAATATGGTCGTGGGCAGTATATTTGTATAAAGGCAATTATTTTGGAATAACAAATCTTTGTTTAGCGATTACATATCTTTCTATAGGCTCCTTCTTTAGTATGTACAAGTATAGACAATATACGGTTATCAGTGTTGCATTAATAATTCTTGGCTCTATAATGATGCATTTCGAAACCCATAAGGATGTTGCTTTGGGCGTTCCTGTAATTGCATTTGGCTTGTTCCCTTTGATAAAAGAATGGCAGTTGAATCTTTCGAGAGTATCGTTTAAATGGCTGAGAAAAATGAGCACTCTGATATATTTTGTTCATATCATAATTATAACCAGCATAGACTTGGTATATCCTGGTATGGATGTCATAAAATGGGGTGTGATTATTGCAAGTTGCATATTTGTTTCTGCTCTTTTATTAGCCCTAAGAAAAATGAAATATATGTCTTGGATGGCAAGATTATATTGATAAGCTGAGGTGTCCTGTAGCTTTTTCCCTAAATTCAGAAAATTTATGCATATTTGTTTTGTTTGTCGTGAGTATCCACCATCTCTTCGGGGCGGTGGTATTGCTTCATATATAAAAGAGGTGGCTCATGGGTTGCATGATGCTGGGCATCGTGATCATGGCGGACGGATTCTTCAAGCTCCAATCGTCTCTGGACGCCCGGCGCTTCGGCCTTCGCTCCTGGTGGGCAATGCTGGGGCTTGGCGTATGCGCGGGGCTGATGGGCGCTGCGCTGCTGGTCTGGCCGGATAAAAGCGCGCAGGTGATGATGATTCTGCTGGGCGTTGGCCTGCTGGTGGAAGGAATTCTGAATCTGTGCATGGGGCTGTTTGCCATCAAGATCATCAAGCGCCAGCAGCCCGAAATTGCGCAGACCGTGGAATACTGGATTGACAAGGACGAATAAGAGAAAGGCAGGGAGGATCAATCATGCGTTTAGCCAATGCGGTGGTGAAGCACCGCGCGCTCATTCTTGTTCTGGCGCTGGTGCTGCTGGTTCCGTCCGTGCTGGGCATGGTAAATACCCGCATCAATTACGACATGCTGGATTATCTGCCCGAGGACATGGACACGGTGATCGGCCAGAACGAGCTGCTGTCGGAATTCAACAAGGGCGCGTTTTCGCTGGTCATTCTGGAGGACATGCCCGCTAAGGACGTATCCGCGCTGAAGGAAAAGATCGCGCAGGTGGAGCATGTGGACTCGGTGATCTGGTACGACGATCTGGCAG
>OLYC01002315.1_pt1 | contig 11411 bp, 13 predicted proteins | sample 1674271 | NCBI WGS metagenome assembly OLYC01 (sample SAMEA103958154, study PRJEB25191) | human gut metagenome
ATACGCTGCATGACCGACTCCTCTACATTGCACTCTGTATCTTCGAGAACATCTTCTCCGTAAATTTCAGACTCTTGAAAGGTCATGGTGCTGTAAGACATGACTTGGAACGGTGTTTCGGCGTCTCGGCTTCGGATGTACTGCTTGCGATGGCAATCCTTTTTCAACTCTTTGCTGACTTTTTCATTGCACTCCATGAAAATGATAGAGTCGTCTTCACTACAAGCCTCAAACTTTCCAAAGACGATTTCCCGATTCTTGCCTTCATCCGTTTCTCTCCATGCCGCATACTGGCGATAATCCATGATCAGCCAATTGTCCTGTGCTTCAATCGTGGGGTCCTTCTTTACCAAAAATGTTCTTTTCATTACTGTGATCTCCTTTGAATTTTTGAATTTGGGTGAAAGTCAAAAATTCGGAGATCACGGGTATTCAGCGATATAGCAGAGCCAGGCGTATAACATAACAAGGGCTTCCTTTCAGAGATTTCTCTGCCGGAAGCCCTTTTGTTCGGTTGTTCTTGCCGAAAAAAAGAAGCCACCGGCAAGACAGGGTAAGCCTATGGCTTACTGTCTTGTCGGTGGCCTCTCATATCTGCATAGCAAGTTTGGTTTAACCAACCGAAGTGTTCAAAGCAAGTGACCTGGAGATGGAATTACGCAGTCTGTTTCACCTCAACCATTCCGTCGTTTTGCCGTATTCAGTTTTTAGCCGATCAATAATATCGGATTTGCCCTTCCGGGGCATAAAGGTCAATCTTGTCGTGTCGGCGTCCTTTTTGGACTCGAACCGCTACGGTTCCGCACCTTTTACACTCATACTTGATTTTCCCCTCATCATTTCTATATCCGTAGAGCAATGCTCCGCAGTTAGAGCAATACATCGGTATAGGTGTCCAATTATCTTTTGTCACGCACATCACCTCATTAAGTTCCTTGACGCTCTCAGGGCTGATGAATGGTGGCCTCCTTAGAGAACTGCTCTTTTCTTGCCTTCAACAAACCACTTTCCGTTTTCTTCATCGAAAAGGAAGGTTTCCGTGCCGCATATCATTATCGTATAACGAAGCCCTGTTCCACCGACCTTGGTCGATGCCGCACGACAGCAGTGCCTTACACGGTCGATCTCGTAGACCTCACCATCTTCAAATTTGATTTTTCGGGGTCGAGCCGTTCCATCCGTCTTATGGGTAACATCGACTTCCACATATACCTTGCGCCGTTCTTCTTCCATCCTTACACCTCATAATTCTTCATACTGGCAACCAGCCTACCAAAATGGCGATAGCCATCCAATGGCTTGTCAGAAACTTTGAACTTAGGACGATCATCGCTGGAACTGTTCAGATAGCAGGAAAGGCGTCCTTCCTTGAAATCTTTGCTGACATCAAAGATAAGAAACATCCCCTCATAAATGCCGTAGTGAGTGAAGTGGTTTCCTCCATCTGCACGGAAAATAATCAGATCATTACTGCACCCCTGCAACAAACAGGACGGCATCGAAACATAGGTTTCGATCTCATCAGGCGCAACAATTTCATCAATCTTGTTACTGCTTGTACTAATCATACTGACCTCCTTAACAAAGCACCCCGGTCGGCATAGTAATCTCAGGCTTTTCACTCGGCATCCGGAGATTTTGAAAAAGAATGCCGTTGCGGATGCTGTTCTTGCCGAACCGCTGGCGAATGGTTTCAATGCACTGGTCGAGCCTTTCTGCTTTCTCAATCTTTTCGATGTTCATAAACAAATCGACTTGTCGGGGCGTGTCCTGTGGCACCAAGTTGATTGCCTGAATCGTGACTGAGCGAATCGGGTTCCTCCAGTCGTATCTTTTTTCAAAGAGGGCAAAAGCCGCTTTTGCGATCAGCATTGGGGATTGTGTGGGCATATCCAATGCCGTTTGCCATTGCTTTGAAAAAAGTGTGTTGTCCCGTATGTGAATGGCGACTCCATCCGCACACTTTTTGTGGACACGGAGTTTATGTCCGATGTCCTGCGTCAATTCGAGAAAGACGGGCCACACCTGCTCGTCGTTCTCCAAATCTTCGATGGTAGTAATTCCGTGTCCCACGCTCTTAACCGGAGAAACAAAGTCGGCGTTCATAACACGGGATCGGTCATTACCGTTTGCATACTGCCAAAGGGCAATTCCGTTTTTACCGAGCCGTCGGTTCAGAAAGTCAGGATCGGTCTTAGCCAAATCGCCAATGGTCCTAATGCAATAGCTATCTAATACACGCTGCGTTGCCCGCCCTACACCGAGCAAATCCGCTGCGGGGAGTCTCCATATTTTTTCTCTGAAAGTGTCTTTTGCTATGACCGTCACAGCATCCGGCTTTTTCATATCCGAGCCGAGCTTGGCAAATATTTTATTGAAAGACACCCCAACGGAAATTGTCAGCCCAAGTTCAAACTTGATTGTTTCCCGTATGTCGTTTGCCACCTTTTCGGGTGAACCGAAGATGTTCTCTGTACCACTCACATCCAACCAACACTCGTCCATTCCGTAAGGCTCGACCTGATCGGTATAGCGGCTGTAAACGCTTCTTGCCAGCTTGGAATATTTGATGTACTCCTCAAAGTGCGGAGGCACAACAACAAGGTTTCTGCACTTCTGCTTCGCTTGCCACACTGCATCGCCTGTTTTTACATCAAATGCTTTGGCGGCATAGTTTTTGGCGAGGACTATACCGTGCCTTTCTTCCACCGAGCCGCAGACAGCGACCGGATACTTTCTCAAAGCTGGGTCGAGCATACATTCAACGCTGGCATAGAAGTTATTCATATCACAATGCAGTATTGATCTGCTCAACTAAATCACCTTATTTCTTGGAAATTCTGCGAAACCTCTTGACAAACCAAAGTGTCGTGTTGTATCATATGAACACGACATAAGTGTCGTTGTTGTGATTCAGATTATAGCACGACACCAATGTCGTGTCAATAAGAAGTGACGAAAAAAGTGTCGTGTTGCTAAAAATAGAAATCTTATGGAGGGAATTGATAATGAAGTTCAGCGACAGATTAAAAGGGCTGAGAGAAAAAAATGATATGACGCAGGAGCAGCTTGCTAAGGTTTCCGGTGTTTCCCCCCGTACCATACAGAGATATGAATGCGGAACCTCTCGTCCTCGCTTGGATGCAGCGGAGAAGCTGGCAAAGGCACTTAATATTTCCGTGGATCAGCTTCTGGGTACGGATGGTATGCTCGTTGCTCAGGCTGCGGAGCAGTACGGCGCACGAGGTGCCAAACAAGCGCAACAGCTCACAGATGAAGTAACCGGTTTGTTTACCGGCGGCGAGTTGGCACAGGATGATATGGATGTTATGATGCAAGCTATTATGGATGCCTATTGGCTTGCTAAGGAAAAGAACAAAAAATACACCCCGAAAAAGTATCGTTCCAAGGACGCACAGAAATAAGTCCGTTATATGGGACACCACTTTTGATAGAATTGTAAAAGAAAAGCCGAAAGGGGTGAAGCCGATGTATGTAAGCACTTCGGAAATCGTACAAAAAGCAAACTCCATCGTTGCTCAATGCGGAACCCGTGATCCTCTCAGAATAGCAAGGGACTTAGGAATCGAGGTAATGTATTATCCGTTCAATGAACAGCGTGGAGCATATAAAGTCTTGATGCGTAATCGCTTCATCTTTGTCAAAAATGATCTGCATCCGGTTATGGAGAACATCGTGCTACTTCACGAATTAGGGCACGATGCTTTACACCGGGAGGAAGCCACGAAAGTCGGGGGCTTCAAAGAGTTTGAGATCTTCAATATGCGGGACAACCGTATGGAGTACGAAGCCAATCTCTTTGCCGCACAGATTTCCCTATCAGATGAGGACTTCCTTGAACTTGCAGAAAGAGGATACGACACGCAGCAGATCGCACGGACATTGAACTCAGATATTAACCTTGTCGCTCTAAAAGCCGATACGCTGATTTCTCAGGGCTACCGTTTGCGCCAGCAGGAGCATTGTAACGATTTTCTAAGATACGACAAATAACTAAGATGCCACCCTTTCGGATGGCATCTTTTTTATCACCTTTAATCAGCGCAAGCCGGTTTTGTTTTTTTAGCTCAAACCCGAAAGAGAGCGCATCACCAAGTCGATGTCTTTGTTTTCAAGTTCCTGAATGATGTGCAGATAGGTTTTTTGCGTAGTGGTCATACTCGAATGTCCAAGACGGCGGGCAACGCTCGCAATGGAAACGCCCGTAAATAACAGCAAAGAGGCGTGTGTATGCCGTAATCCGTGGACAGAGATGATAGGGATGTTACAGGCTTTGCAATGCCTGCCGAGAATGTCGTTCACCGTCGAATTGTAGACAGTGGAGTTGACAAAGATGGGCTTATCTTCGGGAAGGTGCTTTACCAATTCAGAAAATTGAATGACAGTTTGCCAGTCAATTTGAATTTTCCGCACAGACGACTTGTTCTTCGTAGGCTGGAAGCCGCCCTTTCCCTTGTAGTCCCAAGTCTTGCTTATGGACAGTGTTTGATGGGCAAAGTCGAAGTCTTTCGGGGTAAGAGCCAGTGCTTCAGAAAAGCGCATCCCCGTCTTTGCTACCAACAGGATAAAGTAGTCCCAATTCACCTTATCCTTTAGGTCAAGCGAGATCAGCAGCGTGTGTAGCTCAAATTGATTGAGATACTTGATTTTCTTAGCAACCGGTGGCTTCCCCTTGATGATTGCCTTGCGAGTAGGATCTCTTTCAATCAAGCCCTCATCAACAGCATCAAGAATAGCTCCCTTGAGCTGGTGGTGAAAATCCATCGTGGTTTGGCGCTCGTGGAACTCAGCATAGTCGTTCAACAGCTGCTGATAAGCGATCCGGTTCATATCACATACTCTCAGGTTCGGGACGAGCTTAACGAGCCATTTCTGCGTCATCAGGTACTTGTCCATCGTCACCTTTCTGATTGCGCCCTTCTTATACACCGTAATCCATTTTGCATAATATTCACAGAACAAGTCTGTTCGTTTGGTTTCTGTTAGCATCAGAAGTCCTCCATTTCATTAAAAATGGCTTACGCTGATGAAGGGTGATAAGGTGGTCGAGTTGGTCTAAATAAGTACCGATCTTCCGTTGTTCCTCATCTGACGGTACAGTTATTTCAATTTTCAGAAAATCGGACTCGTGTATTCTCCATTGTCCATAGATGACACCCTGACGCCATTTGACCATAGCATTTATAAAGTCCTTTCTGACCAATCTTCTTCCTAAAAAATCCGAGTCAGCTATGCCAGTAGGCTCAAAAATGCTATATACCGGTGAAATGCAGGCTTTTCCGTACTTATTCAGACCTATGGAGCCGGTTTCAAGGTTGTTGGAGCTATATATGAAATCGCCTTTCTCTGTTTTCTTATATAGCTTGTTTACCGTGTCCGTAACTAAGGCGCTTCGGTCATAACGCTCACCTTTAGGGGCAACACCTTCATTTGCTATGAATGCCATTAGGGGATATTCGTCGCTCATTGGTGCTTGTTGATTACGCTCTATGAGCAAATCCCCAACCTTACGCTGTTCCCAAGCGTCTGAGAATCCTTTGAAGCGAATTGCGGGAGCATCTGATTTTTTCGTCATTCTGCACTACCTCCCAGCAATTTCTTCAACTCATTAAGTCCCAGCATATCGTACTCATTACCCTCAAGGTCATCGATCATTCCCGAAAGCGTTGCTTCGGTTTCACTGATCTGCTGTTCGACCTCGAAGAAAGTTGTAGCATACTTGTTTTGAAGGGCTTGAATTTTGCTTACCAAGCTGTCGATTACGGTATCAGGTAGTTTGTGAATGCTCTCAATGAGAGGAGCAATCCACTTCTTTTCGAGCAAATCCAAAGCCTGTTCATCGCTCAGACTTTCAATCGTATCCTTTGTTTTTGCCTGCAACGCAGCACTCTTTGCCTTGATCTCCGCCTTTATTTCTTTCTCGCTCTTGACCAAAGACTCTACCTTTTCTAAGAGTGTACGAAGCGCAACGCTTTCAGGAGAACGGTCTTTCTTCAGTTCCTTAATCTTTTTGGATACTTCTTTCGGAACGAAAGCATCGCCTTCCTCGGTGAGAACATCGTTGCAGCTCTCTTTATCCTCCTCTGTCATTTCATCAAGGATAGACTCATACTCAGAGGGGATTTCCGCCAAACGGCTTTCCAAACCGTGAAGCTCGTCCGTTTCTGTGGAGAGCAAAGTCGCCTGTACCAAGTCGAACGGGATAATATGACCTATCCAGCCCTCTTGAACTTCCTGATCTTTACCGTCCTTTTTCTTGATGACAAGGTTCGGATCGACCTTCTTTGTTGCAGCAAAACCTTCGGTTTGCAACATTTCGAGGTCGATGGAAATACCTGTCCAATCGTCATCAAGAAGCTGGAACGCCGCATATTTGTCGATAAGTGGAATTTCCTTCAATCGCTCGAAAATATCAGCACTCAGAACGGTTTCAGCCTTAGAGATTTCGATGCTTCCCATCCGGTCGATAAGTTCTTCTTTCAGGAATGCCGGGAAAGTGGAAAAGGCAGCGTTAAAAGCATTCTCAAACCCGACCACATCAGGGTGGCTCTTGATGGCACTCTTAATATCAGGGGTAGACACATTCACATAAGGAATGCCACTCTCGGTAAACAACGCCTTTTTCAGCGCAGGGAACGCCGTCCAGAATTCGCTCATCTCGTCAATTTCTGCTGTCGGGATACCGCCAAACATAGACGCATAGACATCCCAATGCTCGGCAGCTTCGGAGGAATCAACATAGCGAGGAATGTTCAAGTTATAATCATTGCTGCGGATTTCTTCACGACTGACGACTCGTGAAAACTTCGTAACGCTTTCACGCTTGATAAAGGTATCTGCTATGCGTTTAATGTCAGACGCACGGAGCTTGTTATTTTTACCCTCTTTGATAAAGCCCTTGGATGCATCGATGATAAGAACATCGGTGTTCTCACGCTTTTGGCGCAGCACCATAATGATGGTGGGAATTCCTGTCCCAAAGAAGATATTTGCAGGCAGCCCGATAATGGCGTCGATATGGTTATTCTCAATCAGGTTCTTTCTGATTTCACCTTCCTCACCGCCACGGAACAGTACGCCGTGGGGAAGAACGATTGTCATAATGCCGTCCGGCTTGATATGGAACAGATCGTGCAAGAGGAAAGCATAGTCGGCTTTCCCTTTGGGAGCAAGTCCAAAACGAGCATAACGAGGATCACCCTCTTTGTTGGACGGGTCCCAAGCCTGCGAATACGGCGGATTGGACACGACCGCATCCACATAGAGAGGATTATAGGTATTTACCGGATCATTTTCGTCAAAGTACGGCCAATCCTCCTCAAGAGTATCGCCGTTACGAGTGACGATATTATCCGGTTTGATGCCACGCATAACCAAATTCATCCGGGTCAGGTTGTAGGTGTTCTCCTTCAACTCCTGCGCGAAGTATTTGATGTTGTTTTCATCGGTCATATACTTGGCAACGCTCTGACCGATATTGATAAGCAACGATCCCGAACCGCTTGTCGGGTCGTAAATCTTGATTTCGCTTTTACCCTTCAAGTGGCTTGCAACGATTTCAGACATCAGCAGAGATACCTCGTGCGGGGTGTAGAACTCGCCTGCTTTCTTTCCGGCATTAGCCGCAAAGTTACTGATAAGGTATTCGTAGATAAAGCCGAGAACATCGTAGTCCTGCTTACCGTCCATAGGAATATCCTTTATCAGCGTCAGAAGTCCGCTGATTGCTTTTGTTTGTGAACCGGAGCTATCGCCAAGTTTGGAAAGACCCGTTTGCAAAGTATCGAATACCTTATCAAACACCTTTTTGTGCGTGTTGGAAATCAACCGGCTGAACGCAGAGAGCGCATCACGGACATTTGAAACATCAAAGTCCTTACCCATCGAGAGCCAAGTAGAAAAGAGGTCTTTATAGGCAATAAAGTAGCCGATATTCTCTTGAACCCACTTAACCGTTTCGTCATCTTCTTCTGATACGGTTTTCAGAAGTTCGTCGTCATAGTCATTTTCCTTCAAGAATTTGATTTCTTTATCAGATAGATACTTGTAAAAGATAAAGCCAAGTATGTAATCCTTATATTCATTCGCTTCGATTTTGGAACGCATTTGGTTTGCGGAAGCCCATATTTTCTGAGCAAGCTGTTGCTTATTCATCCTGTGAACCCATCCTTTTTCTTTTTTAAGGGCAATATACTACCCCACTGTTATGATACAACAATTAGTGTCCCTTAAAACGGACTCACTTCTCGTCGGGAACAAACTCCATAATGTCGTCAGTCGTGCAATTCAAAGCTGAGCAGATTTTTCCCAACACTTCAGTGCTTACATTTTCATCACGACTGAGCTTATTGATTGCGTATTTAGTGAGTCCAGCAGCTTCCTGCAAATCTCTTTTCTTCATATCTCGATCAAGCAGAATGTGCCAAAGTTTTTTATAGCTTACAGCCATCGTATCATTCCTTTCTCTCAACCTGCGAGTAAGTGCTAAAACACATCTTATATTATAGCATATAATCCCGAATTAGCAACAATAAATCCCGAAATTTCAAACTTACTTCCCATATTTCACACCTGAATAAGCTCGACTGCGACCGGATAGCTTGGGAACAGCGTAAGGTTCAAGATGTTGCTGACCGCTTTGATAATCTGCGTATCCCTGTTGCAGCAAATCTTCGAGTTCACGGAACAACGCCGTATTATGGAGCAAACGGAATTCAGGATTATGTGGAGGGATTTACCCACGATGGAGAATTTGTCCTTGTTGCTGAAGATGGAGCGAATGACTTAAAAAACTACCCTGTAAAATGCGTAAACGGGCGTATTTGGGTCAATAATCACGCTCACGTCCTTCAAGGAAAGGCGGGAATTTCCGATAATAGTTTTCTTGCCTTTGCCATAAGTCAATCAGATATTGAATCACTTTTGGTAGGTGGCAGTCGAGCAAAGTTGAATGCAGAAACCCTAATGAGCATTGAGTTTAAACTGCCCTGCTTGCAAGAACAGTATCGAATTGGCGAGTATTTGACACAGCTTGACCACCTTATCACCCTTCATCAGCGTAAAGGAAAAGCAGCCGTTTCCGGCTGCTTTCTTAATTGTTCCAGTTTAGAAAAAAGTTCGGCGCAAAGCCGAACTTTGGAGTTATTTGGACAAACCTCTAACCAAGAGATCAAGTACATCATAGACGGTCTTTCTATCCTTGGTGGAAAGCTGAGAAACTTTTGCGTCAAGCTGATTATTCTTCTCAGTTACACCCGCATCAATGACATCGCAAAATATCATATCAGCAGAAACACCGAGTGCGTTCATAATATCAATTAGCGTTTCGACTGACGGTATCTTTACGCCTCTCTCGACAGCACTGATATAATTTGAACTCACATTCGCTTTCTGTGCCAAATCTTCCTGACGCATCTTTTTTGCGTTTCTGCATTTTCTGATATTCAGACCAATCGTTTCGATGTCCACGGGAACCACCTCCTTCAGCGTTACTATCGTACTATAAGTATTATAATCGACAACACGCACGCTATACACGGTCGTATAGGCGTAATCCAACTCTGCTGGTTGTAGTTTTCTCGATTATCTGCTACAATAATTACACCTATAGCGTTAATTTAGGCCTGTTAGCGTTTGTGTGATGAAGATGGAGGGGTGGCTATGACTGTTATTGTTTGCTTAGATAATGCGAATGGGATGATGTTTAATCATCGTCGGCAAAGTCGAGATGCTAATGTTGTCAAGGATATTTTGAAAACTATCAATGGGGCTTCTTTATTGATTGCACCTTACTCTGAGTCATTATTTTCTCAAGCAGAATGTAGCGTTTCCATCAGCGAAAGCTTTTTAGCTGACGCCGATGCCAAAGACTATTGTTTTGTTGAAAACACATCGGTTGCTGAGTTCAAAGAAAAGATTTCAAGGTTGGTCATTTATAAATGGAACCGAGATTACCCGGCAGATTTCTATTTTGACATTGACTACGCAAGCGATTACAAGCTCGAAACTACGCTTGACTTTGGTGGCACCTCTCACGAAAAGATCACGAAAGAGGTGTATGTCAGATGAGCCTCTTTTCTAAAAAGCCGAAAAGCATAGCGGACTTTGAGAAAGAGATTGAGAAGCTCCGCCAAAAGAAAAAACTCTCTGCCCGCAATTCTGAGCGTTTAGAAGAATACGAAAAGCAATTATCTACTCTTAAAACTGCGGCAGAAGCAGAGCAGAAAAAGAAAGCACGGCAAAAGAAAATTGCCATTGGCTCTATCGCAGCTTCGTTAGCCCTCGTCACTTGTATTATCATAGCCGGATGTATCTCCGAAAGCGGTACGGTTGAGTCGCCAGCGGTATCGCCGGGATATACCATTTCGGATTCCGCTAACGGAACGACAACACCATCCGACACAGGCTCAGACAACTCATCCTCCTCAGAAGCATCTGCATCGCCGACAACAAGCAATGCAACCACTCCCGCTAAAGAAAGCAATTCTTCTTTTTCCATTAGCGATGTACCTGCTTATTCCGGTTCGCCATATGCTGTAATCAATAACAACATTCCGTATTTTACCGAGAGCGACTATACAACCAGCTCATATGAGTATTACAGTGATCTTGACTCGTTGGGGCGATGCGGCGTTTGTGTTGCTTCCATCGGAAAAGATTTAATGCCGACCGAAGAGCGAGGCTCTATCGGAAGTGTTAAACCAACAGGTTGGCATACTGTAAAATACGATAATGTGGATGGGAAGTATCTGTATAATCGTTGTCACTTGATCGGCTATCAGCTCTCTGGCGAAAATGCCAACACAAAAAATCTTATAACAGGTACTCGCTATCTGAACATTCAGGGGATGCTGCCATTCGAGAATATGGTTGCAGACTATGTTAAAGAAACCGGAAATCACATTCTATATCGCTCGACGCCAATTTTTGAGGGCAACAATCTCCTTGCAAGCGGTGTTTTACTGGAAGCATACTCTGTTGAGGACAATGGAGATGGCATTTGCTTTAATGTATATTGCTACAATGTCCAGCCAGACATTTCGATAAACTACGCAACTGGGGATAGTTCATTCGCTGGTACTCAACAAACAGAACCGCCGAAGCAAACCGAACAACCTAATCCTCCAGCCCAAAATGTTGAAAGTACCTACATTGTGAATGTCAATACGAAAAAGTTCCACTATCCTTCTTGCTCGTCTGTCAAACAAATGAGTGACAAGAATAAGCAGACTTATACCGGAAGCAGAGATGATCTGATGTCACAAGGTTATGACCCCTGCAAGAAATGCAACCCGTAAACAAAAAAAGCGCCACCGACCCACATCAAAAGTGAGTCGGTGGCTTTTTTGTTAGTAGTTCGGAACTCCGTATCCGAGGATTTCGTAGTGACC
>OLYC01002318.1_pt1 | contig 11402 bp, 7 predicted proteins | sample 1674271 | NCBI WGS metagenome assembly OLYC01 (sample SAMEA103958154, study PRJEB25191) | human gut metagenome
AAATCACCCAAACACAGCTCTGCATGAGCTGCATTTGAGTGATGCTTCGATTGATGTATTAAAAACGGGCAAGTTCAACCACCGGCTGCTGTCGGAACTGATTTGCCACAGGGATTTCCAGCGTTTCATGCTGGATGCGGAAATTTACGTTGACCGGATCGCAGATATGCGGATCAAGGATATGAATACGGTTCTGGAAGCTACCCGCCAGATAGTTCTGATGGAGCATGGCGAGGAAGCTAACGATCTGTACCTCCATACTCTGAAAGCGGCGCAGATACAAGAGGAAGAATATTTCGGGCATCTCGTTGCGGACGATCTGAGCAGCATCCTGCGGGACATCCGGGAGGAACACAGGACAGATGCTCTGACCGCGGACGATGACCTGTCCGCTGTCGCTGTGCAGAAGCAGTTGATGGAGGCCGTACATTTTGAGGGCAGCTCCGAGGAAAAGAAAATCCGCGCGTACCTTGCAACACTTGGAATTGATTACGACACGCTCACGAAAGAAGAGTTTGTTTCTCTGATTGGAATCCTCAAGAAGTCCAAGCACATGAAAAGTCCCATCAGCCAGCGAGGAAAAACGACCATGACCCACGGCAAGGGAAAACGAAAGAAACGCTGAAACGGGGAGCGTCGCTGCGGCGGGACGAGAGCTGTATATACCTTCACTTCCTTTTCCGGCCAGTCGGATTTTGCTTCTCAAAAATCCTGCATTTGCGCCGTAACCCACGTCACAAAATCCGCCTGTCCTACTGACGCAGAAAAGTGTCTGCCTACCACTATCTGCCCTCATAGCAGATGGCGAAGCCAGCCCCTTTCCCGCGTCAGCCGGAAGCAAAAGTATAACACACTAGACTTTCCTACGGAAAATCGTGTGCCAACAGGGATGCTGCGCGCCCCTATTGGAAACCCTGCGTCAAAGGGAATATTCCCCTCTGAACTCCCCATATTTTCTTCGCAGACGGGTACCCAAACTGTAAAAACGCAGTTTGGAACACCTGCCCAGAAAATGCAAAAGGAAGTCCGTACCGATGAGTGGCGGACTTCCTTTTTGCTGACAATCTGAAATCGTTACGATACAGCTTTCGATTGTCAGCGCCTGCGAGGGGACATGATGCGTAGCAGACGACAGCCAAATTCTAATTTTATCATTAATGCAAAAATGAGAAAATTGATATTGACAGCGATGTAATTCAAGGATATACTATAATTGCATCATTCGATGAGATTTGATGAAATTGAAATTCAAATGAGGGCAGTGCATGAGAGCGTTCGACTTCAAAACAGAATACAACAAATTGCTGACGCCAGAGGTCGTGGCCTACCTGACGCAGATTCACGAATACAAGGGGCAGCAAAATCTCTTTATCGAGGCTAAAGCGGATGCGTTGTCTGAACTTCTGGAAGTTGCGAAAATTCAGAGCACAGAGGCATCTAACCGCATCGAGGGAATTATCACCACGGATGACAGACTGAAGAAAATCGTGCGTGATAAAACAATGCCAAAAACTCGCAGTGAAAAAGAGATTGCCGGATACCGCGATGTGCTTGCAACGATCCATGAAAGCCACGATTTCATTCCTCCAAAGCCATCTATCATTTTGCAGCTTCACCGCGACTTATTAAAATTCAGCGGAAAAACTATCGGAGGAAACTACAAAAACTCCGACAATGTCATTGCAGAAGAACTGGCGAATGGTGAGCAGATTACCCGCTTCCAACCGATCCCTGCGTGGGAAACGCCGGAGGCTATTACGGCGCTGTGCAGCGCGTTTGAAGCGGCTATGCAGGATGCTGAACTCGACCCGTTGCTGCTGATTCCCATCTTTATACTGGACTTTCTCTGTATCCATCCCTTCAACGATGGCAACGGCCGCATGAGCAGGCTCCTGACACTGCTGCTCCTGTACCGCTCTGGCTATATCGTTGGCAAATATATCAGTATTGAGAAACTGATCTCCGATACCAAGGAAACCTATTACGAGACTCTGCGAGCCAGCTCCTATAACTGGCATGAGGGAACCAACGACTATGCCCCCTTTGTCACCTATATGCTGGGTGTTCTGGTGGCGGCGTACCGGGATTTCGAGAGCCGGATCGAGCTGCTGACCACCAAGGGCCTGTCCAAGCCCGACCGTGTGCGGGAGATCATCAAGAACCACCTCGGCAAGATCACCAAGAGTGAAATCATGGCCAAATGCCCGGATATCAGCCAGATCACCGTCCAGCGCGCACTGGCGGATTTGATAAAGTCTGGAGAAATCTTGAAAATCGGCGGCGGACGCTACACTTCTTATACTTGGAACAGGGAGAGAGAATAAATGATTACAGGTGAACTGAAAAACAAAATCGACAGCCTCTGGGATATTTTTGCGGCGGGCGGACTGGTGAACCCGCTGGATGTTATTGAGCAGATCACCTATCTGATGTTCATCCATGATCTGGATGACACCGACAATCTCCGGGCCAAGGAAGCTGCCATGCTGGGGCTGCCGTATCAGAGCATTTTTGCGGATGAGGTGCAGGTCGGTGACCGTACCATCGACGGCCAGCAGCTTAAGTGGAGTGTATTCCACGATTTCCCCGCCGGAAAGATGTACAGCGTGATGCAGGAGTGGGTGTTTCCCTTTATCAAAAATCTCCACGGAGATAAGAACAGCGCTTACTCCAAGTATATGGACGACGCCATTTTCAAGCTGCCCACGCCGCTGCTGCTGTCCAAAGTAGTGGATGCGCTGGACGAGATTTATCGCCTGATGAACGAATCTCAGGCGGTGGATGTGCGGGGCGATACCTATGAATATCTGCTGAGCAAAATTGCCCAGTCTGGCCTCAACGGTCAGTTCCGCACCCCGCGCCATATTATCCGCATGATGGTGGAGCTGATGGACCCAAAAGCGGACGATGTGATCTGCGACCCGGCCTGCGGCACTTCCGGCTTCCTTGTTTCTGCGGGTGAATACCTGAAGGAGCACCGCAAAGAAGAAATCTTCTTCAACCGCCAGAAGAAGGATCACTATATGAACCACATGTTTTTCGGCTACGACATGGACAGAACCATGCTCCGCATCGGTGCGATGAACATGATGACCCACGGCATTGACAATCCCTTTATCGAATACCGGGACAGCTTGTCCGATCAGAACCCGGACAAGGAAAAGTATTCTCTGATTCTTGCCAATCCACCGTTCAAGGGCAGTCTGGATGCCGACACCGTTTCGGCAGATCTGCTGAAAGTCTGCAAGACCAAGAAAACCGAGCTGCTGTTTTTGGCTCTGTTCCTGCGGATGCTCCGCATCGGCGGACGCTGCGCCTGCATCGTCCCAGACGGTGTGCTGTTCGGTTCATCTACCGCTCACAAGGCCATCCGAAAGGAGCTGGTGGACGGCAACCGGTTGGAGGCCGTGATCTCCATGCCCAGCGGCGTGTTCAAGCCCTACGCAGGCGTGTCCACCGCCGTGCTCATCTTCACCAAGACCGGCCACGGTGGTACAGACAAAGTGTGGTTCTATGATATGACCGCCGACGGCTTTTCGCTGGACGATAAGCGCAGCCCGGTGGCCGACAATGACATTCCAGACATCATTGCCCGCTTCCATAATCCGGAGGCAGAAAAAGACCGCCAGCGCACGGAAAAATCCTTCTTCGTGCCCAAGGCGGAGATCGTAGAAAATGGCTATGACCTGTCCATCAATAAATACAAGAAAACCGAGTATAAGTCCGTGGAGTACCCGCCCACCAGCGAGATCATGGCCCAGCTGCGGAAACTGGAGAAGGAAATTGGCACAGCGATGGATGAGTTGGAGGGGATGCTGGAAGGAGACAGAACATGACAGAGAATGATAAGCTGCAAATGTTTGAAGATCAAATGATCCGCACTGCATGGGATGAGACTAAGGAAGAATGGTACTTTTCAATTGTAGATGTTGTCAAAGCCCTGACAGAACAATCGACACCAAGAGGTGCAAGCAATTATTGGGCAAAACTAAAAGAAAGACTAAAGTCAGAAGGGGCATCAGAACTGCTGACAAATTGTCAGCAGTTGAAATTGAAGGCGGCTGACGGCAAGCGCCGTCTGACTGATGTAGCCACCACGGAGCAGCTTCTTCGCATCATCCAATCCATTCCTTCCAAGAAAGCAGAACCATTTAAGCTGTGGCTGGCTATGGTCGGTCGTGAGCGCATTGAGGAAATCATCGATCCAGAGCTGACCATCGAGCGCGCGCTGGATACCTACGCAAAGAAAGGTTATTCTCCCGAATGGATTAACCAGCGGCTGCAGACCATTCGCGCCCGCAAGGAATTGACAGATGCATGGGATGCCCACGGTGTCAAAAAGGGAACGGAATATGGGATTTTGACCGATGAGGTCACAAAGGCGTGGTCTGGTATGACGACCCGGCAGTATAAAAACTACAGGGGCCTGAAAAAAGAAAATCTGTGGGATAACATGAGCACGCTGGAGCTGGCGCTGAACATGCTGGCCGAGGCCACCACGACGGAACTTACCAACGCGCAGAATCCACACGGATTGGAGGAGAACCGTGCCGTTGCCAAACAGGGTGGTAAAGTTGCAGGAAACGCCCGGAAGGAGATCGAATCCCAAACCGGGCGGTCTGTTGTTACTTCCGGAAATGCGCAGACGATGCTGCTTGGAAATGCAGTGGTCGGAATGATTGAGAGCGTTACCGAAGAAAATGAGAAGGAATGACAATTCGGATTTGTGGGGATGAAGGATGAGAGTAAAACTTGACAAAGTATGCAAACGGATATACGCAGGTGGAGATGTCCCTAAAGACAGGTATTCAACGGTGAAAACCGCTGAATGCGCTATCCCTATATACGCTAATGCGGAAAAAGACAATGGCTTATATGGATATACTGACACTGCACGAGAAAATGAATTGAGTATCACCGTTGCAGCAAGAGGAACTATTGGTTTTACAGCTATACGGAGAGAACCTTTTTTACCTGTAGTCAGGTTGATTACAGTCGTGCCTGATTTGTCAACGGTTTCTGAACGCTATTTATACTACGCGTTGAGAAATTGCAAGCCTGCATCCAGTGGAACATCAATTCCTCAATTGACTGTACCGGATATTAAGAAAAACGAAATTGAATTGTATAGCTTATCTGTACAAGAGACGATTGCAGATAAACTAGACGCTGTTGGCAGGGTTATTGAACTGCGCCAACAACAACTCCAAAAGCTGGATGATCTTGTCAAAGCCCGATTTGTCGAGATGTTCGGGGATCCAGAAAGGAACCCTAAGAAATGGCCAGTTGTTAGCATAACGGAAATCATCCGAGGTAAGGTCAGCAATGGTTTCTTTGCAAAAAGGGATGCATACAGAAATGATGGCAATGTGCAAGTTCTCGGCGTGGCTAACATCGTCAATAGAATGTATTCTAATATAGAAGGGCTGCCCAGAACAAATGCAACGCAGGCCGAGAAAGAAAAATATAGGGTAAAATATGGCGATATGCTTTTCTGCAGATCATCGCTTGTAGCAGAGGGCATCGGTAAGGCCTCGATAGTTCCACAGGATACCCCTCAAAATGTTCTTTTTGAGTGCCATGTAATTCGATTGCCGTTGGATCAACAGAAATGTGTCCCTGAATTTGTGCAAGCGCTATCCACCACGCCGTATTTTAGAAAGCAGATCATTGCACAATCCAAAACCGCAACTATGACTACAATCGGACAAGACGGAATACTGAAAGCGGCAATTATTCTGCCACCAGTTGAGCTCCAGCAAGAGTTTTTACGCTTCGTCGAACAGACCGACAAATCAAAAGTTGCCGTACAGACGGCGTTGGACGAAGCACAACTATTGTTCGACAGTCTGATGCAGAAATATTTCGGGTGAGGAGGGGTGACATGAACATAAGAACCAGCAAAATAGAGAATAAGCGGTCTTTTGCGGAAGAGCATCCAAAATGGAATCAAGCTATCGGTACGATAGCAGCCCTTACATTAGTGGTTTTGGCGATTTTTATTGTGGTAAAAGTAATCCAGTATGCAATAAAAGCTGGAGCCAGTTTGCTGACATGGGTATCACAGACGCTACCAAAGATGGATGCCGTAGTTATCGTGGCACTTATAACAGGAGCAGTATCAATCCTTGGCGTCGTACTGAGCTCAATTGTTGCGAAAGCTGTGGAATATAGGCGCACAAGAAGGGAGTATCTTACTCAAAAACGTGAAGATCCTTATAGTGAATTTATTGAAATGGTCTATAAAATACAGCAGAGTAGCAAACCTGGCAAAGAATACCCTGAAGAAGAAATGATTAAAGACTTAACGCGGTTTTCTAAAAAAATCACTTTATGGGGGTCTCCCAAAGTGGTGAATGACTGGGTAAAGTTTAAAGAAAATGCATTGAAAAGTAACGGAATGGACAATCTGTTCTTGACAGAAACTATAATGAACGATATGAGAAAAGATTTGGGAATGCCTAGGGTAAAAAAAGGGCATCTGCTTGCTTTTTTTGTAAATGATATAAAAGACGCAATGAAGAACAAAAAGCGTTAAATAGGTGAGGTATTGACCATGACCAACTTTGACACATTCCTCTCCGCCCCACAATTTTCCTCCTTCGCCCCCGTTGCCGTCTCCGCCGAGCGCATCCTACATATCGACCCGTCTGCCTGCGTCTTGAACTGCCGCAGGGCGATGGAGTTTGCCGTGAAGTGGATGTATTCCGTGGACAAGGCGCTGGTTATGCCTTATCAGGACTCTCTGGTGAGCCTCATGAATACCGAGGACTTCCGGGACATTGTGGGCGCAGACATCTGGCGGCGGATGGATCTGATCCGCCGCATGGGAAACAATGCCGCCCACAACGGCAAGAAAATCACCGAGGAGCAGGCGGCGCTGTGTTTGGAAAACCTCTATGTCCTTCTGGATTTTGTGGCCTATTGCTATGGTGAGAGCTACACAGAGGGGCATTTTGACCGTTCCTTGCTGATGCAGCCCGCCGAAGCGCCCGCAGTTCCTTCGCAGACGATACCCGATGTGGATTTTGCAGCCCTCATGGCGGAGAATGCCGCCTTGAAGGAAGAACTGACTGCCCGCCGTACCGCGCAGCAGCAGACCTATGTGCCGAAGCCGCTGGATTTGTCCGAATACAAGACCCGGAAACTTTACATCGACACCATGCTCACCGACGCCGGATGGATAGAGGGGAAGAACTGGCTGAACGAGGTGGAGTTGCCAGGTATGCCAAACAAGTCCGAGGTAGGTTATGCGGACTATGTGCTCTACGGCGATGATGGCCGCCCGCTGGCAGTAGTAGAAGCAAAGCGCACATGCGTGGATGTGGCCAAGGGACGCCAGCAGGCAAAACTCTATGCAGACCTGCTGGAAAAGAAGTATCACCGCCGCCCGGTCATTTTCCTGACCAATGGCTTTGAGACCCGCATTACGGACAATATCTATCCCGAACGCAAGTGTGCCGCTATCTACTCCAAGCGGGATCTGGAAAAACTGTTCAATCTCCAGGCCATGCGGACAAGCCTGAAAAATGTCATGGTGGATCGGAAGATAGCCGGACGCTATTATCAGGAGGGCGCCATCAAAGCTGCCTGCGATGCCTTTGCACGCAACCGGCGCAAGGCGCTGCTGGTCATGGCCACCGGCTCCGGCAAGACGCGGACAGTCATTGCCTTGTGCGATGTGCTGCTTCAGAACGGCTGGGTGAAGAATATCCTGTTTCTTGCTGACCGCAACAGTCTGGTCACCCAGGCAAAGCGCAGCTTTGTGAATCTGCTGCCCGATCTCTCCGTTACCAATCTCTGCGAGGAGAAGGATAACTACACAGCGCACTGCGTCTTTTCTACTTATCAGACCATGTACAATGTCATCGACAGTGTACAGGACGAGGATGGCAAACTCTTCACCTGCGGGCATTTCGATCTGGTCATCTGCGACGAAGCTCACCGCTCCGTTTACAACAAATACAGGGATATTTTCAACTACTTTGATGCCCCGCTGGTGGGGCTGACAGCCACGCCGAAAGACGAAATTGACAAGAATACCTATGAGATTTTTGAGTTGGAAAATGGCGTGCCCACCTATGGCTATGAGCTGGCGCAGGCGGTCAAGGACGGGTATCTGGTGGATTTCCTGTCTGTAGAAACGAAACTGAAATTCATTGAACAGGGCATTGTCTACGATGACCTTTCCGACGCGGACAAACGGGCCTATGAAGATACCTTTGAAGATGAAAACGGCGAGCTGCCGGACAGCATTGCATCGTCGGCGCTGAATGAGTGGATCTTCAACGAGGACACCATCCGACAGGTGCTGAACACACTGATGACCCACGGCTTGACCATCGACTACGGCAACAAACTGGGCAAGACCATCATCTTCGCAAAGAACCACATCCACGCCGAGAAAATCCTTGAGGTGTTCAACAAAGAATATCCGCACTTGCCCGGTTTCGCCAAAGTCATTGATAACTATATGACTTACGCCCAGAGCGCGATTGACGAGTTCTCCGATCCGAAAAAGCTGCCGCAAATCGCCATTTCCGTGGATATGCTGGACACCGGCATCGACGTGCCGGAGGTGCTGAATCTGGTGTTCTTTAAAAAGGTCATGAGCAAAGCGAAGTTCTGGCAGATGATTGGGCGTGGCACCCGTCTGTGTCCGGGGCTGATGGATGGTAAGGATAAGGACAAGTTCTATATTTTTGACTTCTGCGGCAACTTTGAGTTCTTTCGCATGAACAAGGGCAGACCTACCGCCAATATGATTGCCCTGCAAGGCGCAATCTTTCATCTGAAGGTCCAAATTGCCTTCAAATTGCAGGACTTGGCGTATCAGACGACGAACTTGATTTCCTTCCGCAAGGCGTTGGTAGAGGATATGGTAGGCAAGGTGCAGGAGCTGAACAGGGAGAACTTCGCTGTCCGGCAGCACCTCAAATATGCAGAGCTTTACTCAAATGCGGACAACTACAATGCGCTGACCTATGAGGACACCCTGCTCATGGGACAGGAGCTGGCACCGCTCATCACGCCGGAAGAGGACGATGCTAAGGCGCTGCGGTTCGATGCGCTGATATACGGCATTGAGCTTGCCTATCTCGTCGGAAAGAAATACGGCAAAGCCCGCAGCGACCTGTTTAAGAAGGTTTCCGCTGTTGCATCTGTGGCGAACATCCCGGAAATCATGGCGCAAGCCGAATTGATCGACAAAATTCTGCATACAGACTATGTAGAGAATGCCGGAATCAACGAATTTGAGCATATCCGGGAAGATCTGCGAGACCTTATGAAGTATATCCCGCAAACCAGCGTGCGCTATGATACGAATTTTGATGATGAGATTCTCTCTGTAGACTGGAATGAATCAGATTTGGAAAATGATGACCTTAAGAACTACAAGGCTAAAGCAGAATTCTATGTGCGGCAGCACATGGACAATGTGGTGATTACCAAGCTCAAAAGCAATGTCCCCCTGACCGCGGAAGATGTACAGGCACTGGAGAAAATTCTTTGGAGTGAAGTCGGCACCAAGCAGGACTATGAGGCCGAGTATGGGCAAAAGCCGCTGGGCGAGTTCGTGCGAGAAATCGTCGGGCTTGATATGAATGCAGCAAAAGAAGCCTTTGCTCAGTATCTGAATGATGCCAGCCTCGATAGCCGACAGATTTATTTCGTAAATCAGATTGTGGAGTACATCGTCCATAACGGCATGATGAAAGACCTGTCCGTTTTGCAGGAAGCACCGTTTACCGACTACGGCAGCATTGTGGAAGTGTTCACAGACCTGTCCGTGTGGGCAGGCATCCGACAGGCGATTGAACGGGTCAATGCCAATGCGCTGGCGGCGTGAATGCGGTGGAAGATAGGGGGCTGAAAGAATGAATGCACAAGAACGAGAAGCGTTCTGGAAAACTTTATGCGCATTACCCGGACTTGACCTATCACAGGATGCAAAACAACTGATGGCAGCGATACGGTTTCCGAAACTTTTATTTCGCTATCGTCCTGTCAATCTTAATAGCTTGGAAGCACTTCGTACAAATAGGCTCTATTTTTCTTCGGCAAACTATTATGACGATCCCTTTGATACATTTTTACATATTGATATTGACTCTATTCACCAAGAATTTCTGACGGCATTTCAAACTCGTGAAAGCACAGAAGCAGTCACAGAAGGTGTCAAGGACATTCTTGGCGGCATGCTGACTGAAGATCAGAAAGCCTTTTTTACAGCTGACAATGTGACAAAGATGCTTTCAAATGGACTCGTCGAAAATTTTCTTAGTTCTGCGCTTGCATTGCGAGATGAGATAAAGAAAGACACTTGGTCGATTTGCTTTTCCGAGAATGGTTTTAATGAGGTTCTCTGGCTAAAATACGCAGACCAACACAGAGGCTTTGTTCAGATTTATGATCTTGAAAAGAAAGAAAACTATTTATGCGGGAAACGGGAAAAATGTCAAAACTGTGGAATCAAAAATTTCGGCACACCGTTATATCCCATCTACTATTCGAACGCTCCGTATAATGCTACTAATTTCGCAAAACTTGTAATGCTGAACAAGATCGGCGAAATTTCTGATACGACAATTCCCAAATATCTGTATGATAGCGTGGGGAATGGTACATGGGAAAGAGAAAGAACAACGCTGATCAAGAGGAAATGCCATGAATACGATGAAGAATGGCGTATGATAACTGCTTGCCCAATGAAGCCGCCAGTTATGATGGAATGGATTCCAAGCGGGATTATCCTGGGTTTAAGAATGGGAGTAAAGGAAGAAAATCTTGTTGTCAGCATGGCAAGAGAAGCTGGAATCAAAGATATTTATAAATCGATCATTGATTCCAAAAACAGGCTAAATGCCGTACCAGTGACACTTAAGTAGTGCAAAGGCGCGTATAACAATTACCCTTACTAACCTTATTGACACAGAGAAAATCGCCCGAATCCGTTGCGCTGCAATAGATTCGGGCGATTCTTTTCCATGATTCATCCCTCTCGGATACCTACGGTCGCCATTCTTATTTTCGTCATTATGTACTACTTCCACCCCTGCCTCTTAGCCAAATCGTCCATCACAAAGCAAAACGTCTCCCACTGTGTCAATGCTATCTGCAACGGGTCGCCTTCCCGTATACGCAGCGTCCTCCGTATCTCTTTGGGTATAACTACCCTGCCCAGCTCGTCTATTCGCCTCACTATTCCTGTCGCTTTCATGGTTCCTCCTGTGGTGTGGTAATCTTTGCTTTGTTTTCATAGTATCCGCAGCTTTTCCAAGGGTATGCAAGACTTTGCCATGGTGGATTTTGCCATGTTTTCACAAAGGTAATCCTTCAGTTATGCTACCATCAGTTGACAAGAGCACACAAGCCCTAAAGGCTTGTTTTGGGACGCTCCT
>OLYC01002321.1_pt1 | contig 11384 bp, 9 predicted proteins | sample 1674271 | NCBI WGS metagenome assembly OLYC01 (sample SAMEA103958154, study PRJEB25191) | human gut metagenome
ATTTGAACCTGCGACCTCTGCGTCCCGAACGCAGCGCTCTACCAAGCTGAGCCACATCCCGTTAGAAAAACCCTCGCTGCTATCTTAAACGGCGAGGGTCTTTGTGGTTGCCCGACTAGGATTCGAACCCAGACAAACAGAGTCAGAGTCTGTCGTGCTACCTTTACACAATCGGGCAATAGCAACATGAATAATTATAGCGGTTCTGCCGAAAAAGTCAAGCCCTATCGTAAAAAAATGCCGTTTATTTTTTGCTTGGAGAAAAGTTCCTCTAATATACCGCCTGCTGGCGCACACAATACACATTGCAAACGCCAAATTAAGAAAGAGAGGAATAAACCATGTCTAACAAGAAAGCCAAGGAAGCACTGAACCAGATGAAGCAGGAAGCTGCCAACACCGTCGGCGTTAACCTCAAGCAGGGCTACAACGGCGATATCTCCGCCCGTCAGGCCGGTTCCATCGGCGGCGAGATGGTGAAGCGCATGATCGAAAGCTACGAGAACGGCCATTCCGCCAAGTAACTTTCCCCATCCCCACACCCGCGGCTATGCCCAGTGCAGGCCGCGGGCGTTCTTTTTGCTTAAGTACAGCCAAATTAGCCAAACCTACGCAATGAAATTCTCCACCGCCCCCCTTGCGCTTGCCCTGGTACTGCTGCTGCGCCGCGAAGAAGAATAATCCGCACCGCCGGGGGCTGCCTCCGGCGGTTGTCCTTTCTCCACAAAAAAGGCCTTGCGCATCTGCCTCATGCTTGGTACAATGAAATCGGCATTTCGCCCGATTTTTTGTGATAGAAAAGGAGTGACCCAATTTGGCAGAAAAAAAGAAGGTCGAGCGTGAGTTTGTGGAGGCTTCCACCGGCAAAACCGGCAAGCGCCCCGCAGTCGTCACCGCCGCCAATAAGAAAAGCGCCACCGGCAAGCGTGTAGCCGCTGTCATCCTGTGGGTGCTGGCCCTGGCCGCTGAGGTCGGCGCCATCCTGATGCTGAACGGCAGATGGTACATACCGGAGGAGCAGAAAATGTACTGGCTCATCGGGGCACTGGTCATCGATCTTATCCTTGTCATCATCGGCAGCCAGCTGTGGAAAAAGGCCAACCGGCTGGACCCCGCCAGCAAGCAGAGCAGCATGAAGTTCTTCCTGTGGAACAACATGGGGCTGATCGCCTCCGTTATTTGTTTCTTGCCCATTGTCATCCTGCTGCTGGCCAATAAGGACCTGGATGGCAAGACCAAGAAGATCGTGACCGTAGTGGCGGCCATTGCCCTGGTGCTGGCTTCGCTGTTCTCCATCGATTTTAACCCCGTTTCCGCTGAGGAGCTGGCCGAAGCCCAGCAGACCGTCAGCAACGGCTCGGTTTACTGGACGCAGTTCGGCAAGAGCTACCACCTTGACCCCAATTGCCACACCCTGATGCGGTCCAGCAAGGTCTATCGGGGCACCATCGAGGAGGCCTTTGAAGCCAACCGCACTGATCCCTGCGATTTCTGCGCATTGGAGCAGGAATAAGGAAAGGGGCGCGGACAGATGAATTTGACTGATCTGCTTTCCGGCAGTGTGATTTCCTCCATAGCGGGCCAAACCGGCACCAGCGAAAAGGACACCCAGAATGTCCTGGCCAACGCGCTGCCGGCTTTGGTAGGTGCCATGGCGCAGAATGCCTCCACCGAGGACGGGGCCAACAGCCTGGCCAAGGCCCTGGATGACCACACCAGCAGCAAAGGGCTGGCAAGCCTTTTGCAGAATGTGGATACGGAGGATGGCGCCAAGATCCTTACAAAGATTCTGGGCGGGGAGACCGAGACCGTGCGGAACGCCGTTGCCAAAAAGAGCGGCGCCAGCAAGGTGGATACCTCCAAGATCCTGGCCATGGCGGCCCCGCTGCTGCTGGCAGCCCTGGGCAGCCAGAAGAAAAAGACCAAGACCCAAAGCGACGGGCTCGGCGGGCTGCTCACCAGTCTTTTGGGCGGCGGGGATGATGACGAGGATGACGGCAGTACCCTTATCTCGCTGGCTGGCAGCCTGCTGGGCGGCAGCAATAAAAAGTCCGGTAAGAGCGACAGCGGCGACATTCTTACCAGCCTGGCGGGCGGCCTGCTGACCAGCGCCCTGGGCGGCAGCGGCAAAAAGAGCAGCAAAAAGAGCGATAGCAGCGATGTGCTGAGCTCCCTGGCCGGCAGCCTGCTGGGCAGCGCGTTGGGGACTTCCACCAGCGGGAAAAAGACCACTTCCTCCGGGAAGAAAACCACCTCCAGCGGGAAAAAGACAACTTCTTCCGCAAAAAAGACCGCTAGCGGTAAGAAAACTACCTCCGCTAAGAAAACCACTTCTTCCAAGAAGAAATCGACCGCCCAAAATGACGACGCGGCGGAGCTGCTGGGCAGCGTCCTAACCGGCCTGCTGGGCGGCAAAAAGTAAACTGCATAAGAAAAATGGGGCGGAAGAAGCGAACTTCCGCCTCTTTTTTGCGCGTTGGGGAGGGACCATCACCCATTCTTCACGCTCTGTTCATATCCTACTGGTAGACAAAACTGATTCTATTCTGTATAATAGGGACAGATTATTACAAAAATCGCCCGAAAGGAGGGGCTCTTCATGCCGAGATCGCTGAAAACCGGCCGCGTGCTGGCCGCCGCTGCTGCCCTTTTGCTGCTGGCTGCCTGCGGCAGCACCCCCACCGGCGCCGAGAACCTGCCCATCTATCCCACAGTGCAAAGCGGACAGGCCCTGCTGCCGGATTGGGAGCATATCCCGCAGAATGAGGTGCTGCCGGAGGAGAATGAGGAACCCGCCGAGAATGACGGTCAATCCGGGGAGAAGCAGCCGGAAAAGACGGACGCCAAGGCCGAAAGTAAGGCTGATGATAAATCCGGGGATAAAACCGATTCTAAAACAGAAAATTCCTCCGGGCAGACCGGGGACAACAAAAACGGTAATACCGGCAATGACAACCGGAATGACACCACCGGTAAATCCGATGGTTCGGGTAATTCCGGGAACGCCGGCAACAGCGGCGCCGTAAAGGCCCCGGAACCGACGCCTGCTCCGGCTCCAACCCCTGAGCCAGCCCCTGAGCCAGCCCCCGCCCCGACCCCTGAACCGGAACCGGATAACAGCGGCAATGATACCGCTGATTATGGCCAGCTCAGCGTTATTGATGGCAGTACCCCGGTAGTTGGCGATACCTATGAGATTCTGTGCCGCGTGGTGCAGAATGAGGTGGGCAACAGCACCGAGTGGGAATCCACCAAGGCCATGGCGGTGGCCTCCTACAGCTACATCAAGTATTACAATGACTACCTGGGCCGCGCGCCTACCCTGCGCCTTAGCAGTGTGGAGCCCGGCGACCGGGTAAGGGCCTGTGTGAAGGAGGTGCTGGGCCAGGCAGTTTATTATAATGGCCAGTACGCCAACTGTACCTATTTTTCCATCAGCTGCGGCGTGACCACCACGGCCCAAAGCGTCTGGGGCACCACCCAGTACCCCTACCTTGTTTCGGTGGATTCCTCCATCGAGGAGGGCTATTCCTACAGCTGGTCGCCTTTTTCCAAGGACTATACCTATACCCCGGAACAGATGGCTGAAAGGATGAACAGCGCCCTTGGGACGAGGCTGGACCCCGCCAATGATGACCCAGCCACCTGGCTGGAGATCACCTCCCGTACCGATGGGAAATATGTAGGCACCGTGCGGGTGGGTAATACCACCACCACGGGGCGGAAGATAAGGGAGAGCATCCTAGGACTGCGCAGCCATGCCTTCGATATCAGCTATGACGCGGACAGCCGCATTTTTACCGTTACCACCTACGGCTACGGCCACGGTGTGGGGATGAGCCAGACCGGCAGTATGCTGTACGCCCGGCAGGGCTGGACCTATGTGCAGATCCTAAACCACTACTACCCTGGTACGACTGTGGCATAATAAAACGCAAAAAGGATCCCCGCCACCGGCGGGGATCCTTTGGTGTATAAGGGAAAAAATTACGCCTTGCCGGAGCAGCCCAGGACATCGTGCATCTTGTGGCGGACCAGCTCGCGGATGTGATCGCGGGCGGGGGTGAGATACTGCCGGGGATCGAAATGATCGGGATGCTCGAACATGTGCTGACGGATGGCGGCGGTCATGGCCAGGCGCAGGTCGCTGTCGATATTGATCTTGCAGACGGCCATTTCGGCGGCGTGGCGCAGCATTTCCTCGGGGATGCCGATGGCATCGGGCATCTTGCCGCCGAAGCGGTTGACGGTCTCGACATCCGCCTGGATGACGGAGGAAGCACCGTGCAGCACGATGGGGAAGCCAGGCAGGCGGTCGCTGACCTGCTGCAGGATATCAAAGCGCAGCTGGGGCTTCTGGCCGGGCTTGAACTTATAGGCGCCGTGGCTGGTGCCGATGGCGATGGCCAGGGAATCCACCCCGGTGCGGGAAACAAATTCCTCCACCTCGGCGGGATTGGTGAACTGGGCATCGGCTTCGCTGACATTGACCGCATCTTCAATGCCGGCAAGCTTGCCCAGCTCGCCCTCCACCATAACACCGTGGTCATGGGCATATTCCACGACCTTGCGGGTCACAGCAATGTTTTCCTCAAAGCTCAGCTTGGAGCCGTCGATCATCACGGAGGTGAAGCCGCCGTCGATGCAGTCCTTGCAGATCTCAAAGCCATCGCCGTGGTCCAGATGCAGGGCGATCGGGACATCGGTATCGGCCACAGCGGCCTCCACCAGTTTGGTGAGATAGATGTGCTTGGCATATTTGCGGGCGCCGGCCGAAACCTGCAGAATGACAGGGGCCTGCTCCAGCTGGGCCGCTTCGGTAATGCCCTGTACGATCTCCATGTTGTTGACATTGAAAGCGCCGATGGCGTAGCCGCCCTCATAGGCTTTACGGAACATTTCCTTGGTAGTGACCAGTGGCATAATATTGATCCTCCTTCAAAAAATAGAAGTATAAAGGGATGGTGCGTTCAGCCCTATTGTAGCAATATTGCCCGCCAAATGCAATAAGATACCGGCAGATTCCGCAAATTTTTGTGAAATAAATAACGATATTTTTCCGACCGGCGTTTAGTTTTCATTTGTGAAAAAATCCGGAGCGGGGAGCAAGGCCGGTAAACTTTTTGTAGTGTCCATTTACTGTAAATTGTGGATAAAACAGATGTTTCCACCGGTGACAAGAGAGAAAAAGGGACGAAATGGGGACACTTTTTCACATTTTCCACCGAGTTTTCCACACTGCCGGGGGAAAAGTGTGTGGAAACTGTGCAAAAGTAAAAAATACGGTCTGTATATCTCTCTGTCGCTTCCGCCAGGTGGGACTGCATAAATTCCACAGCAGGAAGCAAAATAACAGGGAATTGAGGCCGCAAAAGGAGGGCTGCGTGATGCTGAAGGGAGTCAATAAGCAGGTGGTAGAGGTAGTGGAAGTGGATAATGAGTTTTTTGAGCGGGCGATTTTATTCGTAAAGCCGGAAAAGCAGCAGAACGGTGAGGAGGCCCTACGGGAGAATGCCCGGCGGTATGTAGGTTCGCTGCGGTGGCGGCCCCGGCAGCCCGGCGGCTGGCGGCTGTGGGGCGTCCGGCTGGCCCAATGGGGCAGCGCCGTGGGGCTGGGGGCCCTGCTGGGCGGACTTCTGATAAAATAGGGTCGATTTTTGCGAAGGGCTGTGTTATAATGGTACCATTCATAGGCATGCACAGTGCGCAGCGCGGGAACCGGCCCCCGCCTGCCGGCCCTTATAGGACCGGTGGCCCGCAGCCGTAGGCTGCGGGTGGGCGCGCCGAAGGCGCGCAGGCGGGGGCCGGTTCCCCGGCGGTGCGCACAGCCCTAATAGAAGAAAGGAACTATGACCATGCAGGAAAAAAAGCAGACTGGAGAGCAAAACCAGGTGCTGGCCGGGCGCAACCCGGTGCTGGAGGCCCTGCGCAGCGGCAGGGAGCTGGAGTGTATCTACATACAAAGCGGCAGCCCCAAGGGGCCGGTAGCCGCGATTCTCAATAAGGCGCGGGAGCAGGGTATCCCGGTGAAGGAAGCGACGCGGGAAAAGCTCACCCAGCTTTCCGGAATAGAGACCCACCAGGGGGTTGCCGCCATCTGCGCGGCGGCCGCCTATGCCGAGATGAAAGACATCTATGAGCGGGCAGGGGAAGAGCCGCTGTTTGTGGTCATCTGTGATAACATCGAGGATCCCCACAATTTAGGCGCCATTATCCGTACGGCGGAAGCCTGCGGGGCCCATGGGGTCATCATCCCCAAGCGGCACAGCGCCGGTCTTACTGCGGCGGCAGTCAAGTCCTCCGCTGGGGCAGCAGTGTGCCTGCCGGTCGTCCGGGTCGCCAATATCGTGGCCACTATGCAAAGCTTGAAGGCCGAGAAAAATGTGTGGTTCACCTGCGCCGATATGGATGGGGTGAATTGGTGCCAGCTGGACTTTAAGGGTGCAGTAGGTTTGGTTATCGGCTCGGAGGGCAATGGAGTCAGCCGACTGGTGAAAGAGGAGTGCGACTTTGTGGCGGCACTGCCGATGCAGGGTCAGATCAATTCGTTGAATGCTTCGGTGGCGGGCGGCATTATTCTGTACGAGATCACCCGGCAGCGGCTGGGGCTGAAAGCCCGGTGAGAAAAAACGGCTCGACAAGTTATTTGACATGATCTCTCCGAGGGTGTTTCCTTGGGAGAGAAAACCAAAAAAGCGGAGGGAAAAAGATGGCAGAAAACCGCTATAATGTAGACGATATCCTGCGGGAAGTAAAGGAAAAACGCGCCCGGGAGGAACGGGCGGCTCAGCCGGAAAAGCGGGCCACCACCACTACGGAGGACCTGCTGCGGCAGTTGGATGCTGCTCAGACCGGGTTGTCCAGGGCGGCGGGGGCAGCGTCGGAAAGACCGGCACCCGCCAAGACTGCACCCCAGCCGGTAAAAAAGGCAGAGCCTTTCCCTGGGGAGCTGCTGCAAAAGACTGAAGCCCCGGCGGCACCGGCCCCAGCGGCCGAACCGGAATTTAAGTGGGAGGAGCCGAAGCGGCCAGAACCGGTGATGCAGCCGGAGGAATGGACCCCGCCCAAAAAACAGGAGGCACAGCCTGCCCCAGAATTGGGGGAGGAAATGCCGATGGGCCGGGAGATTCCCGTGGCCAGAGCGAAAAAGCCGCTTTGGGAGGCTTCTGCTGCCCGTAAGAGTGCTGAAGCCCTGATGCAGACGCTGAAAAAACGGCAGCGAAGCCTGGCAGTCACCTTGATCCTCAACCTGGTGATGCTGCTGGGGGTTATCTATTTGGCGTTGGCACCGGTGTATCACCTGCTGCTGCCGGATTTCCTCGCGACCTCTTCTTCCATGAGATTGTGGGGGATGGTGGCGCTGACCGCCGCTTCGGCCCTGTGCTGCGGCGGCACGCTGGGCAATGGCTTTTTGGCGCTGTTCCCCGGCCGGCAGAGCAACGATGCCTATGTGACCTTGACGGTCTTCGCCTGCCTGCTGCAGGGCAGCTTTATGGCGGCGCAGCCTGCCCTGCTGGAGCAGTATGGGAACAATATCTTCCTGCCGCTGGCGGTACTTATCCTGTTCTTTAATACCTGGGGCAAGCTGGTGAAGAATGCCCGCCAGCGGGAAAGCTGCCGGGCCATGGCCACCCTGCGGCCTGTGGCCTGCCGCACCCTGCCGCAGAGCCGCCTGACTGAATGGGCGGCGGAGCTGCCGGAGCAGCCGGAAAAGACGGTGACGCTGGATGATGCCGGTCTGCCGGAGGATGCCGAGGCCGTGCTGGAGGAAACCGGCATGACCGAGGGCATCAGTGGGGTGCTGGCCCCCATTACCATACTGGCGGCAGTGGTAATGGCGCTGCTGGAATACTTCCTGGCCAAGGGAACGGTATTCGAGGCGGTTTCCATCTTCACCTCGGCACTGTGCATCACCTCTCCCCTGGCGGCCACACTGGGCAGCCATATGCCGCTGCGCAGTGCCAATGAGGGGCTGAACCGCTGGCGTGCCAACCTGCTGAATGAAGACGCCGTGGAGGAGCTGCATGATACCGACGGCGTTCTGCTGCGGGGCAGCGACCTGTTCCCCAGCGGGAGTATTACCCTGCATGGGATAAGAACCTTTGAGAAAAAGCCCATTGATGAGGCTATCCTGAATGCGGCCAGCGTGCTGTGCAGCGTGGATAATTCGCTGACCGGCATTTTCCGCGGGATGATCACCAATGAAAAGAACCTGAAAACGGTGGAAAGCGTTGCCTGTGAGGAAGGGAAGGGCATTTCCGCCTGGGTGGATGGCGGCCGGGTGCTGATTGGCAACCGCGGCCTGCTGCTGGCCCACGGTGTGGCCGTGCCGCCCATTGAGGTGGAGGCCGGCTTTACGGCAGAGGGCAAGGAGCTCCTGTATCTTTCCAACTTCGGCAGTCTTTCGGCGGGGTTTGTCATCAGCTACCATGCCGATAAGCAGCTGAGGACCCAGCTGCGGGAGCTGGAGAAGGTGGGGATCGCCCTGATGGTGCATACCACCGACCCCAATATCACCCCGGCGCGGGTGGCGCAGGTCTATGGCCTGCAGGAGGAGAACATCCACATGGTGCCGGCGGCGCTGCAGCGGGAGGCCGAGACCGCCCTGGACGGCACCGGCGAGACCGCGGCCGAAATGGTAAGCGGCGGCATGGCGGGCAGTCTGCACAGCCTGCTTTCCGCCCAGCGGGAGTATGGCCTGGCCAAGGCCATCAGTGTGCTGCTGGTGCTGAGTGTGCTCATCGGCTTTGCCATCATCACGCTGCTGGCCTATTCCGGGGCACTGAGCCGGGTGACTTGGTGGAGCCTGGGGGCTTATCAGCTCCTGTGGTTTATCCCAACGGTGCTGCTGGGACTGGTGCGCAAAAAGTAATAGGATCTGCTGGGGCCCGCTGTGTATGGCAGCGGGTCCCTTTTGGTATTTTGGGAATGCGGAAGGGCGCGGGCTCGCCCTGCGGGCCGAATTTGCGCCTTGCAGGGGCCCTAAAGGGTGCAGGATGGGGCCGGGAAGGCTGAAAATCAGCAAATAGCACAAAATAACGCAGCGTATTTCGGCAAAGCGCCGTGCAGATTAACGGAGTTTTTTATTGCGTAAAACTTGACAAAAAGGTATAATTGTTCTGTAATGCGCCCCTATGGCGTTGCGACTCAAAGATTGAAAGGGGAAATCCTAACTATGAAACAGTACACCGCGGATAAGATCCGCAATGTCGCCTTAGCAGGCCACAGCAGCGCCGGCAAGACCAGCCTGGCAGAGATGCTGCTGTTCAAATCCGGCGCCACCGACCGCCTTGGTAAAATTGCGGACGGCAATACCGTGTGCGATTTTGATCCCGAGGAGATCAAGCGTCAGGTATCGGTCAGCTCCGCCATTGCGCCTTTTGATTGGAACGGTGTAAAGATCAACCTGCTGGATACCCCCGGTATGTTCGATTTTGCCGCCGGCGTTTCGGAGGGCATCCGTGCCGCCGAGACCGTGCTGCTGGTCGTTTCCGCCAAGGACGGCGTGGGCGTCGGCACCGAGAAGGCTTACCGCCTGGCTACCCGCATGAATAAATCCAAGGCGTTCTTCATCAATAAGCTGGATGTGGAGCATGCCGATTTCTATAAGACCTTCGAGGGCATCAAGGAAGTGTTCGGCAATTCCGTCTGCCCTGTTATCATCCCCCACATGGATGGCGATGTGGTAGACTGCTACATTGACCTGGTGGATGAGAAGGCCTATAAGTTTGACCCCAAGGCCAATAAGCTCAATGAGATCGCCATCCCCGCCGCGGCCGCAGACCGTATCGAGGAGATGAAGATGGCCCTGAACGAAGCTGTGGCCGAGACCGATGACGCCCTGATGGAGAAGTTCTTCATGGAAGAGCCCTTTACCAAGGAGGAGATCCAGAAGGGTATTGCCGCCGGTGTTAAGAGCGGTACCATTGCGCCCGTTTTCTGCGGCAGCGCCGCCACCGGCTCTGGCAGCCAGGTCCTTATGGATGCCATCGTACACTTCCTGCCCAGCGCCGCCGATGGCTGCTGCGAGGAAACGGTAGAGGGCGAGACCATCAAGTGCAACCCCGACGCTCCCGAATCCGCCTTTGTATTCAAGACTGTTGCCGACCCCTTCGTGGGTAAGCTGTCTTTCGTAAAGGTCATCACCGGCAAGCTGACCGCCGGTATGACCCCGGTAAACGCCCGCACCGGTGAGCCGGAGCGTCTGGGCAAGCTGCTGTGCTGCCGCGGTAAAAAGCAGGACGAAGTGGACTGCATCACCGCAGGCGATATCGGCGCCATTACCAAGCTTTCCAATGCCGTGACCGGCGATACCCTGTGTGATGCCAAGCGTGTCATCTCTTATAAGCCTACCGAGTTCCCGGCTCCCTGTCTCTCCATGGCCATTGTGCTGAAGGGCAAGGGCGATGAGGCCAAGATTGCCGGCGCGATGCAGCGTCTGATCGAGGAAGATCCCTGCATCAGCTTTGAGAATAATGTGGAGACTAAGCAGCAGGTCGTTTCCGGCCTGGGCGAGCAGCACCTGGATGTTGTGGTTTCCAAGCTCAAGTCCAAGTTCGGCATCGATGTAGCCTTGGTGAAGCCCCGTGTGGCTTACCGTGAGACCATCCGTAAGAAGGTCCGCGTACAGGGCAAGCACAAGAAACAGTCCGGCGGCCACGGCCAGTACGGTGATGTTTGGATTGAGTTTGAGCCCTGCGATAGCGATTCTCTCGTATTTGAGGAGAGAGTAGTCGGCGGCGCGGTGCCCAAGAACTTCTTCCCCGCGGTAGAAAAGGGTCTGCAGGACTGCGTTTCCCGCGGCATGATCGCCGGCTACCCGGTAGTAGGCTTGAAGGCCATCCTGGTGGATGGTTCCTACCACCCCGTAGATTCCAACGAAATGGCCTTTAAGACTGCTGCTTCCCTGGCCTACAAGGCGGGTCTGCCCCAAGCCAATCCCGTTATCCTGGAACCGATCGGCACCCTGAAGGTACAGGTTCCCGCGGCCAACATGGGCGATATCAACTCCGAGCTTTCCAAGCGCCGCGGCCGCATGATGGGTATGAACCCCGCTGAGGATGGTCTGCAGGAGATCGAGGCGGAAGTCCCCATGAGCGAGATGTTTGATTTTGCCACCTCCCTGCGTTCCATTACCCAGGGCCGTGGTTCCTTCACCCTCACCTTTGCCCGCTATGAGCAGCTGCCCAAGGAGAAAGAGGCAGAGGTCATTGCCGATGCCAAGAGCATGATGGAAGAGGAATAATTACTTTGCTAACCAATGCACCTTTGCGGCGGACGGTATCCCTATTGGATGCCGTCCGCTGCTGTTTTTGTATATTATGCAGGGTGAGAGCTGGCCGCAGGCCGCCCGCCGTTCCGGCGGGCTGGCGGACCTTCGGTCC
>OLYC01002322.1_pt1 | contig 11383 bp, 16 predicted proteins | sample 1674271 | NCBI WGS metagenome assembly OLYC01 (sample SAMEA103958154, study PRJEB25191) | human gut metagenome
GCGGGGCGAGTCGCTAAACGACTCGCCCCGCGGTTTCGTATATAAATTTTAATCTTTTTCGTATATTCCGACGGAGGTTTCGCCGTCGGTTTCGTTTAAGTGCACCACAATTTTTTCTTTCATCGAAGACGGCACGTTTTTGCCGACGAAATCCGCTCGAATGGGCAGTTCTCTGTGTCCGCGGTCGATTAAAACGGCTAAACGGATACTGTTCGCTCTGCCGACGGATAAAACCGCGTCTATCGCCGCGCGCGTCGTTCTGCCCGTAAATAAAACGTCGTCAACGAGTATTACGTCTTTACCCTCTACGTCCTTTTGTTCGAGTTGGGTCTTTACTTCCACTTCCTCGCGGACGTCGTCGCGGTAGTGGGTGATGTCTATCTCGTAAAGCGGAAGGTCTGCGCCCGCGTTCAAAAGTACGTTGCCCTTTATGATTTTAGCCAAAGGCACGCCGCGGGTTTTGATTCCGACCAGAACCACGTTGCTAAGGTCCTGCGAACGTTCGATTATCTCGTAAGAAAGCCTCGTCATCGCTCTCTTTACGGCTATTTCGTCAAATAATAAGGTTTTGAATTTCATAACCGCATTATAGCACATTGTGCTCGGCAGGTCAACGAAAAAGGCGTTGCCGTTTGACAAAAACGCCGAAAACAAGCCAAAAGGTCTTATTTTTCGCTATCCGAAATATAATATATTGAATAAAAAAGGTTTTTTGTATGGAAACGAAAAGATCAGTGGCGTTAATAAACGAGACGGGCGCGGGGTTTGCCGTTCCCGGCGCGAAGGTCAGGGGAGTGGCTGTCTGCTCGGATAACGGCGGACAAGGCGTGATAAAGATTTCGCTTATAGATCTCGCTCCCGCAACGAACGGTTATACGGTCGCGATAAGTGGCGGAAACTTGACTAAATTATGCGAATTACCCGATTTAAGCGGCGCGGAAATTTTGACGGATTCAACCGAAAATCTCGCCGTTTTAATATTTTACGTAACCGCGGACGAGAGATTTTTGTCCGTCGCTTACGGCGCGTTTTCGTCCGATGCGAAACCCGAAAAGGAGGTTTTGGAAAATGCGAAGAACGCGTATCGCGCAGGCAATGACGCAGGCGGGCAGACGGAAAAGAGTGTTGATGACGAAACGTACGACGACGAAGTCGTCGCTTCCGAAAACTACTACGAGTACGAATCGGGACTCGGAATAAAAGGGGAAAATAAAAATGAAAACGCAACTTATGATAATGAAAATGTCGGCGTTAAAAGCGGCGGCTTTGAGAAAAAAGAAACGGACGAATACGATTTTTCGGCTTTCGTCGATGAAGAGAACGGCGGCGATAAAGGCTCTTATTACGAACGCATAAAACCGCAGATAGAGCGATTATTTGAGACTTTCGACGAAGAAAAATCGCTTTCCGAAGTCGTGCCCGACAGCCGTTGGGTAAAGATAAAATACGACGGCGACGATTATTACGTAGTAGGTATAATTTACGATAAAAATCGCCCGCTATACGTATGTTACGGGGTTGAAGGTCGTTACGGCGAGAAACCCGAAAAGATAGGCGACTATTGTTCGTTTATTCCGTCGTCGATATTCAACCTGAAAGGCGACGGATATTGGGTAATGTATCAGAGCGCGATAACGGGCAAATGTTTATTCACAAGAGATTGCGCGGACGAATAGCGTAAAATTAACTCCGCGGTAATTCACCCTTCCGGGGACTCATCCGTCGGCTACGCCGCCACCTTCTCTGCAAAGAGAAGGCAAGGGCAATATGTCATTGCGAACGCGGTGAAGAATCATCGCAATAGAGGTCGGAGCGGCTTGCATAGGCAAACGCACTCCAATCTTCGGGATCGCCACGCTGCGCTCGCGATGACAGTAATCTAATACGTCATTGCGAAGGAGCAAAGCGACTGCGGCAATCCCGTTGATAAACGGCGGGCAATCGTATCGGCGGAATTAAAACGGGGCGTAAAAAACTTTACTTTCGCGCGGGAAAGTGATATAATCCGCGTATGGTTAAGTTGTGGATAAAAATTTATAAACACGATAAAATCGTCAAGCAGACGGAAGTGGAACGCGACGAAAAGTTTTACTATTCGAAATTCGCCGAATACCTTTCCGAGGGGTGTTACAAACTGGACGAAGCGACGCCCGTCGTGCTTAAAAACCATATAATGAATTTCGCCAAATACAATATGACCGTTTTCAAACCGTCCGATTTTATAGAATCGTTTCCGTACGACAGAATGACGGTCGAAAATTTAGACAGATAAATAAACGCCGTGAATTTGCGTAAACTTTGTTTATGAAATTCTCGGCGTTTTTGTCTTTGTTTTCGGTATGCATAGTGGCGTTAAATTGTCTGACGCAGGCGATATTTTCATTCAACCCGCTCGAATATCTTTTCGGAGCGGGCTCGTTTGCGGTAAGGCTTATTTACGTTTTCGGCGGAGTGGGCGCGATTTATTTTATACTATTCGCGATTATTTTCAAGCCCTTCCGCACCCTCGGAAAGTAATATCCGCTCCGTAGTAACCGTAAAATCAACTCCGCGAAAAAGCCGCCCTTTGGGGAGATTTTTCGGCAGAGCCTCAAAACGACGCAATAACGAGACGGACGGCTTGTAATATATACTTAAAAATCGTTGCGTTTTAGAAAATTAAGTGCTATAATGCAAACCGAGCGAAGGTTTTCGGAAAACACTTCGTTGCCGCTTCGATATTTTGCGGCAAATAAAAACCGAGGTAATTTAATATGTTCAAGTCGTTTTTCACGACGCGCCGTCTTGCCCGCGCGGGGATCATTGCCGCGCTGTACGCTCTTTTAACCGTTTTTCTGCAACCGTTTTCTTTCGGTATATGGCAGTTTCGGGCATCCGAAGCCCTGACGGTGCTTCCCGCAATATTCCCCGAAGCCATACCCGCTTTGTTCGTCGGCTGCCTTATAGCCAACATAGTAGGTAACGGTATCTATGATATTTTTATCGGTTCTTTCGCAACGCTTATCGCGGCGACTTTGACTTATATAACCGCAAAAGCGATTAAAAATATTCATCTGAAATTGTTCGTGTCGGCGATTTTCCCCGTTATATGTAACGCGATTGCCGTTCCCGCGATATTCGTTCTGTGCGGAATATCTTCGCACGCATATATAATCGAAGCGTTGATTATCGGCGCGGAAGAAGCCGCCGTGGTATATACGCTCGGCGTAATTCTGTACTACGCGGTCGTTAAAATCGAAGGTCGCCTGTCTGCCCGTAAAACCGCCGATTGACAAATTTACGCGATAATGATATAATGTAGTCGTCTTTTTTAAGGCGACTATTTTGCGTTAAGGAAATACTATGGCAAAAAACAAAAACGATAAAGAAAAAATAAGTATTTACGAGTACGAAGATAAATACGCTTCCAAAGCCGATCAGAAAAAGGCGAAGGGATTTTTTACGCTTATCGTCCTGACGATAGGCGTTCTCGTGTTTGCCTGCGCGTTCTCGCTGTTCAAGGACGTTTACGACGTGAATAAATACGCGGGTTACGCCGTAGGGGCGGCGCTTATAGTTCTGATAATATTATTCTTTATAATTCCCGTCGTAAAAATCGGTACGAAAGACAAATTTTCGGTTGACGTAACGGCTTATAACGCGCGGCGGGCGAAAAAACACAACGCGGCTTTGAGAAAAATGCTCGCCGATAAAATTATCGAATGTTATACTTCCACGACCGACGGCAATACCTGGTACGGCGGCGAAAGAGTTCTTGCGCTTAACGAGGCGAGAAATTCCGGCGACAATCTCGCGCTGCGCGCGGCTCTGGACGAGATATATAAAAAGGACGTCAAAAAAGCGGTTAAAGGAGTAATAACGAAGTGCGCCGTAAAGTCAGGCGCGTACTCCGCTATATCCCAACAAAACGCCGCCGACGCCCTTCTGGTTACCGCAATAAATCTGCAAATGATTAAAGACGTCGTCTTTATTTACGGTTTCCGCCCGTCGGACGCAAGACTTATGAGCATTTTCGGCAAGGTGCTTGCCAACTCTTTCGTCGCGTACGGACTGGGTAACGTGAAAGTCGGCAACGCGGTGGTTAAAACCATGGGCGACGTGGCGAGAAGCATTCCGCTTTTAGGTTCGGCGATCTCGGTCATCGTTGACGGAACGGTGCAGGGGCTGGGCAACGCCACGCTTACGGCGGTTATCGGGCATAACACGGTCAGGTATTTAATGAAAGAATATAACCTGCAAAATATACTCGACGACGCGGAGATTACGTTCGACGAAAACGACTTTGCCGACACCTGCGCGGAAGTCAGAAAAGAACTTGTATCCGAAAAAAAAGATAAGAAAAAAGCGGTCTGACGACCGCTTTTTTTACGCGTTGTTTTATATTATTCCGCTTTCTTTCGCGAGTTTTTCCGCATCCGTACCTTTAATTTTTTCGGTTACTTCTTTAAGCAGGATTTTCTCTTTAAGCGAAAGTTTCATACTTGAAAGCGGCTGTTTGTCGAGCGCGTAATAAACCGCGACCGGCTATGCGGCGTATGGAAGTTTACGGTTGGTTTTGAACCACTCCGTTTCGCGGAGTTCGGTTGCGTTATTTGAAAAATACCGCGTTACGGAATTTCCCGTGGAACAGATTACGATATTGCCGTTCATCGCCGTAAACTTATTCGCGTCGTAGTCGACGCAAAGCGAAGTTACGAAAACCTGCGTTCCGGCGTTTTTGGTATAAACTCTGTCTACGAAGGCTTGCGTGGGAAATTGATTGTCTTTGTTTTTGGTGTATTCGGGGCTGCCCGCGCACGCGCACACGCATATCGTATCGGGTTCGATAACGTCGAGAAGTTCCTGCGAAGTGGAAGTTTTCGAGCCGTGATGCCCCGCCTTATATAATCGCGTTTTGCCCATTTTAGCCGAATTTTTCGTTACGAGGTCTTTTTCGCCGTCCTCTTCGAGGTCTCCCGTAAAGAGATAGCGATAGACGTTTTCGCCCGCCGTTTCGACTATCTGGAAGCATACCGAGTAATTGTTTTCGGTTTTCGATTCTTCGTGGTAGAATTTATGATCGAGAAATTCGAGAGAGATATAGTCCGTGATTTTTATCGTCGGACTTGCTCCGCTTTTGAAATATTCGTTGACGTATTTTCGCTCCGTGCCTTTTTCTTTAAGTGTTTTTACGTTGTTTTCGAAATATTGATACAATCCCGCTTTATCGGCTTTTTGGTTAGTCTGCGCGAAAGTTACGACCGTGCCTATACCGTCGTCGAACTTAGAGAAAAGACTGTTTTCGTAATTTTTGGTCGCGAAACCCGCGTAGTGATCCTGATGGGCGTGGGTTACCACGACGTATTCGAGTTGCCCGTCTACGTACGGCTTAACATATTCGTATATATCGTCAACGCTGTCGGCGCGGCTGCCCGCGTCTATCAGAATTTCGAATTCGCCCGCGTTTATAAACACGCAGTCGCCCGTGTACTTGTTGCCGAGTTCGAGAAAGTGTACCGAAAGGGTGGTGTCGTCGGATTTTATCGCGTTTACCGCGTTTTCGTCGAGCGCGCCGCCCTGATAGACTGTTGCGGTTACTTTATCGGGGATAACGTAGGTTTCGTTCGCGGCGAAAACTCCGCCCGCAGCCCCGCCGACGAGTCCGACGAGAAGGGAAACCGCGATAGTCGCAATTAAAATCGCGCCGCTTATTTTTTTGCGTTTAGCCATCGTTTTCCACCCCCGTAACTATTATGGTGCGTATGAGTTTCGAATTTCTGAACGCGAAATGATCGACCGTATACTCTTCGTAGTAAATACCCGATTTTTCAAGGTCGATGAATTCGACTTCAGATATATCGTGCGATTTATCTTCGCGGTAATAAATTACGCGTTTTACGTCGTCTTTAAGCGACTTGCCGAAAAACGAAACTTCGACCCCGCCGCTTTCGATAAGGGCGTTCATATCCGAAAATTCGTTCGGTTTGCCTTCGGCAAGTAAACTCTCTTTGAGCGCGGTAACGTCGATATCTACGTAGTCGTTTTCTTCCGCTTTTATTCCGTTTACCGTAAACGTATCGAAGCGGAAATAGGTGAGTTTTTTCGCGGCGAAAAAGCCCGCGACCGCGCCGATCGCAAGGAAAAGTATCGCCACGATTAAAATCGGCGATTTTCCGATTTTTTTAATCGTCTTTTTGTCAACCGTTACTTCTTTCGCTGCGGCGGGCGACGATTTCGTCCGTTTTACCGCTCTCGCGTCGTTGTATTTTTTAGCCATTGATTTAACCTATTTCTCTTTTGAGTTTTTTTCTGAAAATCATATAGAATATCGAAAACACTATGAATATTGCCGTAATTATTGCGGTGTACATCGTGGTCGAATTTACCGTTACCGATATGGATTTGCTTGCCGCCGTTAAAACGTTATAGACGTTCGCCGGTAAAATTTTCGTTAAGGCGTTCGTTATGAACGCGGGCGCGGAGGCGAGATTCGAAAGGGCAAGCCCCGCGACGGCGGGCGTGATAAACAACGACGTAACGGGTGAACTGCCCAGCCATATCGCGCTTCATACTTTTATCGTCGGATTTTCGGCGAAAAGTTTTATAACTATCTTTATAACCAGCCATCCCCACAGCGCAAACGAAAGAGCCATGCCGAGCGTCAGAAGCGTTATACTCGTCGAAATTGCGGAAATTACGGACCCCGTGAAAAAGGCGTTGATTTTGTCGGTGATAAGTTTTTCGACGTCTTCTTTCGTGTAAGTCTTTTCGCCGTCGGCGAAAAGGGCGGTTTTTATCGCGGCGGTTTCTTCGCCTTCCGTCGGCGTTATATCCGAAGACTTATCGAGCGCGCGCCCTAAAACGTTATAGATAATCGAATCGGGGTTTATATTGCCGTTTTTATCCGCAAAGCCGCCGATAATCGACTTAATCGAGGACTTTATCGTTTCTTTTACGCTGTCGGGAAGATTTCCTATCGTAAGATTTTCGTACTCGCCCGTCGCCGAGGAGGCAAGGTCGTTTACGACTTCGTCTATTACCGCGATCGTTGCGTCGGTAACCGTATCAACCGTCGCGCCGTCGGCTTTAATCGCTTCGAAAATCCTGCCCGACTTTTCGTCGAGATATTCGTCCGTAAGCCCTAAATCGTTAAGCACGGTATCTACGGTTTTATCCGATGACTCTTCGTTACTTATGAAGTCGTTTATCGTGTCCGACAGCGCGGACTTGACGGAGAGCCTCAACATGGATTTAGAAAGGTTTTCCACCACGACGTCTATACTGTCCGACATCTCGTCGAGAACGGTGGAAACGTTGGCGTTTATAACCCGCTTTATCGCCGCTTCGGTTTCCGCCTTATTGAAAAGCAGGGCGAAAAGTTGCGGCGTGGTCGCTTTTATCGAAAACGTAAGCGTAACTTTGTCTTTGCCGAGTTGATCGAGTACGTCGGCGATGACCTCGTTTTCGTTTATTTCGCCCGTTTGGGAGGAATCGGGCGAAGAATCTTCGGTTATAAGAACGGTTTTAAGTTCGTTCGTAAGTTCGGGCGTGGTTACTACTTTCGCCCCGTAATTCATGGCGGGGGCGAAAAAATAACTCGCTATCGTAAGAGCGCAAAAGCAGATTATTATCGCGTTGAAAACGTACGCCGCGATTCTCGTCGAAATCTTCATAGTAGTAACAGTATAATATTCTTCGCGCGTTTTTGTCAACGAAAAATTAAAATTTATTAAAGTTCTTGCTTAATTTCGACAAATGTGATATTATGATAAACGGTTGTTTTTAATTTACCGAAAGATTTATAAAAAAGAGGTAAACATGTCCGTAAATATTTACGTAGACAGATTCGGCGGTAATTACGTCGGCGCGGTCGCGAAAGACGGGAAAGTAATAGAATACAGACTCGAAACGGTCAATAAAACGGTTGCGATAGGCAGCGTCTTTAAGGGCAGGGTCGAAAACGTACTTTGCGGAATGAACGCGGCTTTCGTGAACGTGGGCTTAAACCGCAACGGCTACCTTGCCGCAGGCGATATGCTTATGGACAGGTCGGAACTTATAGGCAACGTCGAAATGCCGTCCATACTCGACCTTAAAGTGGGCGACGAAGTTCTCGTTCAGGCTATAAAAGACCCCGCCGGCACGAAAGGCGTAAGACTTACGTCGAACGTCTCTTTCGCGGGGCGTTACGTGGTATTTATGCCGAGTATCGATTTCGTCGGCGTTTCGAGAAAGATTACGGACGAAAAACAGAGAGAAAGGCTTTTGAAAATCGCGCGCGAGTGCTGCCCCAAAAAGACGGGCGTTATTATCCGCACGGCGGGCGAGAACGCGGGCAAAGCCGAAATTAAAAGAGAAATTTCGGCGTTGAAAAAACGCTACGATACCATACTCAAACAGTTCAGAAAACAACCCGCGCCGTCGCTGTTGTACGAAGAAGGCAATCTCGCGCTTCGCATGATCCGCGACGTGTATTCCGAAGATATAGACAAATTCATAGTGGGCGATAAAGAAACGTATAAAACCGTACTCGAATACGCCAAAAAATTCGAAGCCGAACTTAAAAGCAAACTCGTGCTTTACGATAAAAAACGGGATATGTTCTCTTATTACGGACTTTCCGCGGGCGTCGAAGAAATGCTTTCGAGTAACGTCGCCATGGCAAGCGGAGCGTATCTCGTCATCGATAAGACCGAAGCGTTGACCGTCATCGACGTGAATACGGGCAGTTTCGTAGGGAACGAAGATATGGAAGAAACCGCGTTTTCGACCAATTTGGAAGCGGCTGCGGAAATCGCAAGACAACTTCGGCTTCGCAACATAGCGGGTATCATCGTCGTTGACTTTATCGACATGAAAGAAGAGAAACACAGAAAAAAACTTCTCGAAGAATTGACGGTTTATCTGGCGGAAGACAGAGAAAAATGCGCGGTCGTCGGAATGAGTCCGCTCGGGCTGGTAGAGATAACCCGCAAGAAAAAACGCCGCGAAAGCGTTTCGTCGCTCGTTCAGCCTTGCCCCTATTGTCAGGGTACGGGGCTTATCGAGTCGAACGATTATATCGTCATGAAGATAAGGGCGGGGCTGCTCGATCTGTTCGCCGACGGTTACGATAACGCGGTAATCGATTGCAACGTGGATATAGCCGAGTACATATTCGCGAAAAAATGCCTTAAAAACGACGTGGAAAAAATCTGGACCAACAAGCGGGTGTACGTGATACCGCATAAGACCTATCACCGCGAATTTTTCCTGATGAAAGGCGACAACGATTTTGCGATGAGCGTTCCCGAAAAAGCCCGCCTGCTCTATTGATTTTTACCGAAACGGCAATTCACCGGGAAATACGCGGATAACGGAAAATAATTATGGAATATAAACTCAATTTCGAACTCGTTCCCGACGGGTGCTGGTATTCGAATTTAAGAAGCGAACTCCCTAAAAAACTATGGGATATCGTAAGAAAAGACGCATACGCGCGGGCGAACGGAAAATGTATGATTTGCGGCAGACCCGCAAAACGGCTCGAAGCGCACGAAAAGTGGAGTTACGACGAAAAGACGGCTACGCAAAAACTCGAAGACGTAATCGCCGTATGCCATACCTGCCACAGCGTTATTCATATAGGCAGAACGCAACTAATGGGCGAAGAAGATAAGGCTATAGCGCAGTTTATAAGGGTCAACAAGTGTTCTTACGCCGACTATCGGAAAGCCCTCGGCGAAGCGAACGCAAGACACCGTAAACTTAACGAAATTCCCGAATGGAATCTCGATATATCCTGGCTCAAACGCTTCGGCGAATGAAGCGAATCAACCTCGGGCAGGGTTGCCCCTCTTCGGCACTCTATGCGTGCCACCTCTCCCGCTTCAACGGGAGAGCATACTCCTGGAAAGGCAAAACCGTCGGAATTAAATAAAATAAAAAATATTCGCATTGCCCTTGACAAAACGAATATAATGTAGTAAAATAATAGCACAGAGGGCGAAACCGGCTGAGGCGGTTAGCCTAATGTAAGATTGTTATTAAGAAATAACTGCCCACTTAGGACATCGGGGGCGGTTATTTCTTTTTATTATCGTTAAACTCTTTTATTATGTAATAAACAAGCAACAGACAGATTAAAGAAATTAAGTCCATTTGATGACTTATCACCTCCTTTTGTAGGAAGTGCTAACCGCCGCAGGTCGCCCTTGCGCTGTTGAAAATTATAGCACTATAAAGTATATTTAGCAAGAAATAGGATAGTAAATAAGAAAAAAATAAAATTAGTCATTCAAAACCCCGTAAAATTAGTAGTTTTAACTAAATATTGAAATAATTTAGGGAAAATCCCTAATATATAGGTATGGAAATATTTAGTGAAAGAATTAAAGAGTTGCGTACAGACGAGGGATTAACTCAAATCGAATTGGCGGCAAAACTTAACGTTACAAACAGCAGCGTGTGTGATTGGGAAAGGGGAAGAGTAGAGCCGTCGCTTGAAATGCTCGTGGCGATCGCGAAGTTTTTCGAAGTTTCCGTCGATTATCTTCTCGGTTTGGAAGACTGAAATGGATTGGCTGAAAATCAAAGATACGCTCTTTAATCGTAACTTAACCTGCAATTTATGCGGCAGGGAAAATTTCAACGGCCAGCCGTTTTGCGATAAATGCTATCCGTTGCTTGAAAGAAACGACGGCTATATCTGCGATCACTGCGGTTCGCCCGTCGAATATCCCGTGGAATATTGTAATTGTTGCGCGGGCAAAAACGTCAATTTCGACTTTGCGAGAAGCGAGTTTATCTATACGGGCGAGGTCAAAAAACTCATACGCGCAATGAAGTTTTCGTCAAAAGCATACCTTGCCGACGTATTAGCCGAAGAAACTTTCGAAAAGTTTATAAAGTGCGGATATAAGGCGGATATAGTGCTTTACGTGCCTATGACGAAAAAGCGCGAAAGAAGCAGAGGTTACAATCAGGGCAGGCTTATCGCAAGGCGGATAGCCTACCTTGCGGGATTGCCGCTCGGCGACGGGGTAGTTTCCAAAAAAGAAGGCGCGGCGAGGCAGGTCGGGCTTACCCGCGAAGAGAGAAGAAGAAATCTCGGCGGAAGTTTCCGCGTGGAAGATAAGTCTGCGGTTGCGGGCAAAAGAGTGCTGCTCGTCGACGACGTAATGACCACGGGTTCTACGATGGACGTGCTTGCCGCCGCTCTTAAAAAGGCGGGCGCGGCAGAAGTGAGCGTTTTAACCGTAGCCGTAACCGCGAGAAAATTCAATTTTCGCGCGGGCAACGAGGCACCCGAAAGATAAAAAGTATGCAAAAATCGCATTTTTTTGCATTTTTCTTGAAATACTCACTTAAAATTATTGAAAAATATAATTAAATATAGTAAAATATACGAAACGGTGGTTTTGCC
>OLYC01002323.1_pt1 | contig 11381 bp, 9 predicted proteins | sample 1674271 | NCBI WGS metagenome assembly OLYC01 (sample SAMEA103958154, study PRJEB25191) | human gut metagenome
AGCCCTGAATGACTTTTGCCTACTTTTCTTCATAGAAAAGTAGGCCCCCGCCGGGCAGGCGTACAGGCCGTCACCCTCCGGTGACTTCGCCCCGCCGTTAGGCGACTACAATCTTGACCTAAAAATTCTTTTACTACTTTTCTTCACAGAAAAGGAACGCCCCCGCCGGGCAGGCGTACCAGCCGTCACCCTCCGGTGACTCTGTGACGCCGAAGGCGATTACAAACTGTCCCCCGCCGGGTAGGCGTGCTCCCAAAGCCTTGCACAAGGACACACCCGCCGCCAGGCGATCACAAACCCGCCCCAAAATATCATAATAAATCCCAGTTTTATTTCCCCAGTAAAACCCACTATTTATGCGAATATCACCCATAAATCCCCAATTCTGTAAATTTTCCATTAAAAAAAGTGAAATATTAACCTCTCACATGCAAAAAAGGGGCGATTTGCAGGGATTAGTGAAAGGACTTTTTTCACCGGCAAAAAATCTTTTCCTGTCGGTCTCTCTCCCCGACCAAATAAATCGAGAGCCTTTCGGCCCCACCGGTCAAACAGGGGCGCCGGTCTAAATTTTCTCAGCAGACCTCATCGGGCAATTTGGGGGTCTGCCTTAAGCGGGAACCTGCCTCCCAACAGTACCTTGAAAATTGAATAAAAAATCTCCCCCGTACACTTGGTACGAAGGAGATCCGGAATCTCTGCTATTTGCTGTCACTTATCCGGCTTTTTTGCGCCGGAAGGAGATCACTGCGACACAGGTGCCGATGGCAAAAGCCCCCAGAGCCGCCGCGTAAACCCACCAGCTCACCGGATGGGTTTCATCGGGTGCTGCCTCCACGGTAAAGTGGGTGGTGGCATCTCCACTTGCCGAGCGGATCACCAGTGTGTGCTCCCCCTCAGCCAACTGCTCCAGGTAGCCTTCCCGCAGCTCTACGATGATGTTGCCTTCCCCATTCCGCTTCTCGTAGCTTTCGGAGGGCAGCGCCGCGCCATCGACCAACACCTCGATAAGGTCCTCAAACGCCGCATCGGAGCGGAAGGTGAGGGTGCTGCTTTCGCCCTTTTTCCACCGGGCGTCGTTGCCCTGTATGATGCTCGGCGGCACCTTTTCGGTTACTGTATTCTCCGCGGTGAGCTCCGTTTTGCCGTTCGCGTCCGCAAAGTACTTATCACAGACGGTGCAGTGCCAGCATTCCACCCGGCCATTGGCCGCCGCTGTGGCGGCTATCGCCTCCAGCTTTTCCAGGGAGGCGTGGCGGGTGGGGTCGGTCTTGCCGTATTTGGCGCCGCACAGGATGCAGCTTGCCCGCTGGGTGCAATTGGGGGTGCCGCCGCAGCACTTCCCGTTTTGCTGGTCGAAGCAGCCGCTGGCCGTGCAGCGGCGGGTATGGGTCCCATCCCCATTGGAGCGCCAGGGGCCCCACCGGTGGACGATGCCGGGATCCGGCTCATCCTTGCTGTCATCCGGCCGGATGATGACAATGACCCGGTTTTCGGTCCACCGGGCGGTGATGGTCATATCCCCGGCCGGCATGGTGGAGGGAATGGTCTTATCCCAGCCGGCAAAGGTGTAGCCTGTTTTGGTAGGGTTGGCCGGGGCGGTAATGGCCGTGCCGTAATCCTGCTTAATGACGATATCCTGCCCGCCGTTTTCCGGCTTAAAGGTGATGGTGTATTGGTTGACCTGCCACCGGGCGGTGATGGTCATATCCCCGGCCGGCATGGCAGTGGGGATCTCCCGATTCCAGCCGGCAAAGGTGTAACCTGTTCTGGTGGGAGCAGCCGGAGGGGTGATGGCCGTGCCGTAATCCTGGGTGATGGAGGGAACCTCGCTGCCGCCGGCGGTATCAAAGGTGATAGTGTACCGGTTGATCTGCCACTTTGCCGTCAGGGTCAAAACGGCGGTCACGGGGGTCTCAAAGTCCCATTCGCTTTCGCCGTTGTACCAGCCGATGAAGGTATAGCCCTCTTTAGTGGGGTCGGCAGGTCGGTCGGCAGGGGTGTTGGCACGAATCTGGGATGCTACTTCGCTTCCACCCTCCGACTGGAAGGTGACCGTATAGGCCCCGATGACTTCCCCGTTAAAGGTGCCGCCAGAGATGACGCCGAAAGAACGGCCGCTCTCGTTGGTCACTTCGCCACCAAAGGTGCCGTTTGTGATGGTACCGCGGTTCACCACCGAGCCGGTAAACTGGCCGCCGGAGATGATGCCATTATTCCGCACCGGGCCGGTAAAGGCACCGCCGCTGATGGTCCCCCCATTCGTCACGGAGCCATCGAATGTTCCGCCGATGATCTCGGTGGGACTATTGTTCGCATCGCCGCCGCCGATGGACATGGCGTCGCTCTCCTCACTCGCCGTGCAGCCGCTTACCGTTACATTATCCCGGATGGTCAGATTGCGGACGCTGCAAATGCCGCCACCCTCGTTCTTATTTGTATTTTCTCCGCTTAGGATCGCGCGGCAATCCCGGATGGCAGCCGCACCGGAGAGGACGGTCGTGCCGAAATTGCAGAGACCGCCGCCGCGGGTATTGTCATTATTCGCGGTCTGTGCTACGCAGCCGGTAATGGTCCCGGCGGACATCTCGAACCGGCCGCCATCTTCCACATGAACACCGCCGCCCTCGCGCGCCGTGCAGCCCACGATATTGCCGCCCCGCATGAGGAGCGTGCCGCCTTTCCTCACATAGATACCGCCGCCGGTGTAGTAGCTGCCGCCGGTGATGGCGCCGCCCTTTATCTCGACAATGTTTTCACCCTCGGCATCCTCTGCCGCCAGCTTCCACAGGGCGTTTCTCTTATCGAACTTGTGAACGGCATTGGGATTGCTGTCAATCAGCGTCAGCCCGCCATTCTCTATGACTTGAATCAAGTTGCTGACCCCGCTGGTTGTTTTCAGTAAGTGGCCGTTCAGATCGATGGTCACCGCTCTTTGTACCGTCATATAGGCGGTGATCTCAATATCCCCGGTCAAGCGGATGACCGCGGTATCGGAAGTCAGAGCATCAGACAGGTTCTTTGAATCGGCTACCTCCAAAAAGGTAGTCAGTTGCAAGGTGCTTTCCTTCTGGATATTGTAATCCGCCAAGGTACGGCCGTTCTCCAAAAACTTACCGCTGAAATACAGGTATTGCTGATCTGGCAGAGTACCGTTCTTATCCTGAATTTTCTGCTTGACATTATCGATGCTGTCGCCGCTTTCCACCTCCAGGGTCAGCGGTTCTTGCCAGCCCAGGGCGCTGCCATCCACATAACTTGGCATGGCATGGGCGGTGGCGAGCAGCATGGCCAGGGCCAGCAGTACGGCTGATATCCTCTTTTTCATTGTTCGGCACCTCCTTACTGTGTCGATGCGGGTTGCTTTCCTCCTCTTTTTAATTATACATCACTCCCGACCGAAATGCCATTGGCAGGTTTGTCCGGAAATGACACGGCTTTATGGGCAATATGGCACAAGGGGCAGAAAAGCCGCCCGTGGGCGGCTTTTGTGGGATGCTTAGGACCCCAGCAGGGTGACGGTGATGGTGAAGGTCTGGCCGCGGCCGGTACGGCTGGCCCGGTACAGGCTTATTTCCACGGTATCGCCGGGCTTGTGCTGTGCCAGGATATCGCTGCAATCGGCACGGCTGGTGATGGCCCAGCCATCAATGGAGGTGATGATATCACCGACCTCGGCGCCCTGACGGCCTACATCGCTGTCCTCATTGATGGACATGATGCGCAGACCCGCCGGGATGCCGTAATAATTGGCTTCATTGCTGCCTACTTCCACCACGGTGATGCCCAGCTGTGCCCGACCGGTCACCCGGCCGTGCTGCATTAAATCGTCCAGAATGGGTAGGGCGGTATTGATGGGGATGGAGAAGCCGATGCCCTCGTAGCCTTCCTCCACCAGCTTGCTGGAGGTGATGCCCACCACCTGGCCGTAGGTATTGATGAGGGGGCCGCCGCTGTTGCCGGGATTGATGGCGGCATCCGCCTGGATGCAGACCATGGTGTAGCCCAGCTCGGTGGTGATGGTGCGCTGCACCGCCGAAATGTAGCCGACGGTTTGGGTGGAGGCCAGCGCCAGACCGCCGGGATTGCCGATGGCGACCACCATTTCGCCGACCTCCAGCTCATCGCTGTTGCCGAAGGTAGCCGCGACCAGCCCCTCGGGCGGGTTCTGCATTTTAAGCAGAGCCAGGTCGCTCTGGTTATCCGCCCCAATGACGGTGGCATCATAGCTATCGCCATTTTGCAGCACGACCTCGAACTTTTCGCCGCCGCTGACCACATGGGCATTGGTGATGATGTAGCCGTTTTCCGAAAGGATGATGCCGCTGCCCTGCGCGGTGGCGCTGCTGCCGTAGGTGATGATGCCCACCACCGAGGGGGCGCACTTTTTATAGATGCCGGCGGGAGTCAAAAGGCCGTCTTCGGTGGTATCCGGCACATTATCCTCCGGCTTGTTCTGCTGGTCGATCTCTGGCAGGTGCTCCAGCTCATTGCCGATGGACGAATCCTGATCCGGCTGCGGGGCAGGCTTGCTGCCCCAGACGGAGGCCCCGACGCACAGCGCCCCCACCAGCAGGATGACCACCCCCATGGCGATGAGGAAGTACTTCAGGCCGCTGCTTTTCCGGGCGCGGGCGGGGCTTTGGCCGTAGTTGCCCCGGTAATCCTGGTAATCCCAGTGGTAGTTGCTGTCATTGCTGCGGTTTCTCATGCTGTTTCTCCTCCCGGCCGGCAGCGGGGGCCGCCGGCAATGTGGTAAAGCTGGCATCTACCATAGGGGCTTTGCGGTTGACGCCTTTTTTGTAGTGGGCGGGGTCGGCCTTGAGGCCGAATACAAACTCGGTGTATTCCCCGGGCTGGCTGCGGACGAAAATCTCGCCCTCGTGGACATTCATAATGGTGCGGCAGATGGAAAGCCCCAGGCCTACGCCGTTTTTATCCAGGCTGCGGCTGCGGTCGGTCTTGTAGAACCGGTCGAAGAGCCGTGGGATCTCCTCCGGCAGGACGCCGGAGCCGGTATTGCGCACCGCTACCATAATATTCTCGCCCTCGGTATAAAAGTCGAAGGAGAGCTTGCCGCCTTCATTGACGAATTTGACGGCGTTATCGATGAGATTATACACCACCTGCTGGATGAGGTCGGCATCGGCCAGCACCCAGTAGCGGTCGGTATCCAGCCCCTCCACCTCGATGTGCTTTTCCTCCAGCCGCTGCTCGAAGCCCAGCAGGGTATTGGTGACAAGGGAGGTGATCTCCACCTCGGTGGGCTGGATGGTGCGCTCGCCGGCCTCGATCTGGCTGAGGGTGAGCATATTGCGCACCAGGCGGGAAAGGCGCTGGACCTCGCTGGAGACGATGTGCAGATAGTGGTTCTGCCGCTCCGGCGGGATGGTGCCATCCAGGATACCATCGACAAAGCCGCCGATGGTGGTCATGGGGGTTTTTAATTCATGGCTGACATTGGCGGTAAAGCTGCGGCGCACCGATTCGGTGAGGGCCAGCTCGGTGGCCATGTTATTGAAGGCGGAGGCCAGCCGCCCGATCTCATCATCGCCCTCCACCGGCACCCGGACCGAGAAATCGCCCTTGGCAAAGGCACGGGTCGCTGCGGCCATCTGCCGCAGGGGGTTTACCAGGCTGGTGGTGACAAAATAAATGACGATAAAGCTGACCACCAGCACCACGATGGCCGCGATGAGGAACATCTGGAGCATATCGCCGGCCAGGGCACGGTTGGCAGCCCGGGCGGTGGCCATGACGGCACCCACCAGAAGGCCGTTTTCATCCACCACGGGGGTGGCCACGGCGTACTGGGGGTCTTCCCCGGTGCCGGCCATGACCACGGAGCCCTGATAGCTGCCGGTTTTGGAGAGGCTATCCAGGACAGCCTGCGGCACCGACTGGGGGATGGCGCTCTCGGTAGTATGGGCCATAATGAGGATATTGCCCTTGTTATCGGAAAGGTAGATGTCGGCCTCGATGGCGGAGCCCAGCACGGCATACACCGGCTGCAGGGTATCGCTGCTGACATAGCGGTACTCGTGGGCGGCGTAATTTTCCATGGTGAGGCGGGCGGCCTGGGTCACATTTTTCTCCAGCAGGCTGATTTTTTCCTCCCGCAGGTAGTCATTGGCCAGCACCATAAAGATGGAGCCGACCAATACCATACTGAGCAGAATGATGGCGCAGCATACCGAGTAGTATTTGCCCATCAGGGTTTTCTGCGAAGTTTTCATTCTTATTCCTTGACCTCGAACTTATAGCCGACGCCCCAAACGGTCTTGAGGCTCCACTGATCGCTGACGCCTTCCAGCTTTTCGCGCAGGCGCTTGATGTGGACATCGACGGTGCGGCTGTCGCCGTAGTACTCGAAGCCCCAGACCTCATCCAGCAGCTGATCGCGGGTGAATACGCGGTTGGGGTGGCTGGCCAGGTGGAACAGGAGCTCCAGCTCCTTGGGCGGGGCATCCACGACCTTGCCATCCACTTTGAGCTCGTAGCGGGTCATATTGACGGTGAGCTTATCGTAGCTGACCTCCTTGACCTCACCTTCGGCGGTGCCGGCGGGGCTGCTGCGGCGCAGCACGGCCTTGATGCGGGCCACGATCTCCTTGGTATCGAAGGGCTTGACAACATAGTCATCGGCGCCCAGCTCCAGGCCCAGCACCTTATCGAAGGTTTCGCCCTTGGCGGTGAGCATGATGATGGGGCAATCGCTCTTTTGGCGGATCTGCCGGCAAACCTGCCAGCCATCCAGCTTGGGCATCATGATATCCAGGAGGATAAGAGAGGGCTTTTCGCTCTCGAACTTGGCCACGGCTTCTTCGCCATCGTGGGCCATTACCACCTCGAAGCCCTCCTTTTCCATGTACAGGCGCAGCAGCTCGCAGATATTCAGGTCGTCATCGGCTACCAGGATCTTGTCCATCATTGCTATTTCCTCCTTACAGGTCATAGTATTCTAACTTACATTATAGCACCGGCGGGGCGGTTTGCATAGCGCCGAATGTGGCGATTTTGTTAAAAAATTGTGAGGAGGGCGGACGCTGGCAAGGAGCAGGCGTCACCGCCCTAAAATTTTCCGTTGCCCACCTGCGGCGCCCATGGTAAAATGATAGAAAACCTGCCGCAGCGGCAAAAACATATAGGAGAAAACGCCATGAAAAAGATGCTATCACTCGCAATCGCTTTGGCACTTTGCTTTAGCCTTTGCGCCTGCGTCGGCAACGCCCCGCAGGGAAAGTCCGCATTGGACTGGGACGCAATGCAGGAGGAACTGCAGGCCTCCTCGGAGGTTCTGACCGCGCAGCTGACCAACTTTGCCTTTTACTCTGGAGATATCCTGGGGAGCTCCGCCTATCCGTTGGAGGACCGGCAGATCCATCTTTTTATTTTGAGTACGGTAATGTTCATGGAGGAGGAGAAATACCTGTACCATGATTTTGTCACCATGGATGATGAGGGGTGTTACCACTTTCCAAAAGAAAAGATACAGCAGATGGCCGAGGAGGTGTTTGATATTCCGGATTATGAGTTTGGTGAAGATACCTATGTTCCCGAAACCGGGGAGTATGTGTTTTGGTCCGGCTTTGGATGGGGGAATACTCCGGAGTGCAGGAACACGGAGGTTCAAATTGATCGGGAAAAATCCGAGGTAAGCGTCAGTTACGAACTGCACGGCAATGTATATTATGAAAATCCCTATAAAATTGGGGACTTCCGGACCCGTTTCTCCGTAATGACACGGCCGGACGGCAGCTTCTTCCTGCATTATCTGGATACCGTTTCCCTCTGATGAGGCAGGTCACACCCCCAGCAGCAAGCGGACCGCAAGGGCACTGACCAGCGCCGCGGTCAGATCCCCGGTGAGGGCAGCGGCCATGGTGTGGCGGGTACGGCGGATCCCCACCGCGCCGTAGTAGACCGCGATAGCGTAGAAGGTGGTCTCTGAGGCGGCGGCCAGCACACTGCCTACCCGCCCGATGAAGCTATCCGGGCCGTATTCCCCCAGCAGCTGGTGCAGCAGGGCGGTACCGCCGCTGCCGGAGACCGGCCGCAGCAGGGCCAATGGCAGTACCTCCGCCGGGAAGCCGATAAGCTGAGTCACGGGGCGAAGGAAGCCGGTGAGGACATCCAGGGCGCCGCTGTGGCAGAACATGGTGACCACCGTAAGCAGGCAGACCAAGGCCGGGGTGATGGAGGCGGCGGTTTTGAGCCCCTCTTTGGCTCCCTGCAAAAAGCAATCGAACACATCCACGCCGGAGCAGAGGCCCCAGCTGAACAGGCCGGTGATGAGCAGCGGGATGAACCAGGCGCTGAATGACATGGAATGCCCTCCTTTTTGATGAAATTCGCGGATGGGGTGAAGGGCGCCCGCACGGGCCTGCCTTTATTCCGGCCGGCGGGACTTCCCGCACAGCAGGCGGTCCAGCAGCAGGACCACGGCCAGGGACGAAAGCCCGGTGAGCCATACCGCCGGCAGGATCTCCATGGGGGCGGCGGAGCCGGCCTGCTGCCGCAGCGCGGCGCAGGTGGTGGGGATAAGCTGGAGGGAGGCGGTATTCATCGCTACAAAGGTGACCATGGCATTGCTGGCGCTGTCCTTATGGGGATTCAACTTTTGCAGCTCCCGCATAGCGGCAAGGCCCAAGGGAGTGGCGGCATTGCCCAGGCCCAGCAGATTGGCGGAAAGATTCATGCAGATGGCCTGCATGGCGGGGCTGCCCTGCGGCACTGTGGGGAACAGCCACCGGGTAAGAGGACGCAGCAGCCGGGCCAGCGCTTCCGTAAGGCGGCAGCGGCGGGCAATCTCCATCAGGCCGCTCCACAGACACAGCATACCGGTGAGGGCAATGACTAGGCTTACGGCTTCCCCGCAGCCGGAAAGCGCCGCGGCGGAAAGGGCCTCCATCCGGCCGGTGAAGGCCGCGGTGACGACCGAAAAAATGAGCAGGGCGGTAAGGATACCATTCAGCATGGGCAGGGCTCCCTTCTTCGATTTGGCGGGAATAGAGATGAATTATCAACATCTTTTTCTCCTTACGGGAGCGTATTGCGCTAATGTTTTCCTTTTTTGATGTGTTTTATCGAATTATGTAAAATAACGGAATCTGTGCGCATTTTATCAATTTTAGCAACAATAACCAAAAAAGCGGCAAATTAGGGGCAAAAATTATCCACAAGATTTGCGAAATTGTGCTAATTACCTCTTGAATTTCATGGAAAATAATAGTACAATTAGTAGCAAGGTAGAGAAAAAGCGAGAATATTAGAAGATATTGTAAACCGCCAGCAAACCACCTAACTTTATTAAGGAGGAACCTGTACCATGAAATCCACCGGCATCGTAAGAAAAGTTGACAACCTCGGCCGTATCGTTCTCCCTGTAGAGCTTCGCCGCACCCTCGGCATCGACATCCACAGTGATGTTGAAATTTATGTAGACGGTGATCAGGTCATTCTTAAGAAGTACCTGCCCTGCTGCATTTTCTGCGGCTCCAAGGAAGAGCTGGCTACCTATGACGACAAGTATGTCTGCCGCAGCTGCCGCACCAAGCTGGGCAAGCTGTAATTCCCAAACCACAAAAGACAAGCAAGGCCCCTGCCATATGGCGGGGGCTTTCTTTTTTGCGGCGGCCCGGCGGCGAGGGCGGGGCCTTTTTTGCAAAGGTATAAACTGAGCGCCTACCCGACGGAGGCTAATTTGTGGGCGCCTGGCGGCGTCGCACTGATTTTGCAGAGTGCAAGACCCGTACAGTTCGCCGCCGGGGCGTTTGATGACATAGTTTGCGCCAACAACCCCTCCGTCAGCCGATCGGCTGACACCTCCCCTTACACAGGGGAGGCTTTTGGATGGTGCAGTGTCACACTCCTTACACTGGGGAGGCTTTAGGGGAACGCGAACGGCCCCCTTTCCCGGTGGGAAAGGGGGCCGTATTGGATGGGGCATTATTCGCCGGCGGGTTTTACCGGGGCGTTCTTGGTGACGGTGAGGGAAACGGTATCCTCCAGCACGGCATCGGCGGGCAGCAGCTTGGCCATGACGACATAGCGGTAGTCATTGGGATAGTGCAGCTTGGTATCATCCGCCAGACGGTAGGTGCAGGTGGAGAGGGTGAGGATCTTATCGTTGCTGGTCACTTCCACATCATAATCGTAGAAGGAAAGATCCTGGGCCTTTTTGATGAGGCTATTGAAGGTGGCATCGGCGGGGTTGGGGTTGATGTAGTCGAACTTGATATCGGTGTAGAATACCGCAAATACCTGCCAGACCATGTCCTCTTCGATAGTGGAGTAGTAGATATAAGGATGGGTCTTGGCAAAATCCTCGTCCTGATACTTCAGCAGCTGAGCGAACTTGGGGCCATTTGCGTGGTTCTGATAATCGGTCAGCAGGGCATTTTCAGCCCGACCCAGATTGTGGCCGTAGATGACGGTATTCTTCGAGATGGTGGAGCGATTGCCGCTGGTGCAGCGGAAATCGGCATAGTAGCAGCCGTCGTTATCGTTCTCACCATTGGCATTGCGGCGCAGGTAGTACTTGTTATCATCGTTATAATTGACCTTGACCACCACATCATTGACGGTGGTGCCATCAATATACAGCCAGCCGATGGTATCCTTGTTCTTCTGCTGCATGGCCAGCGTATTTTCCAGCATGGTCTTTTGCAGTTCCTTGAGGATCTCCTCCTTGGAGGGCTCATCGGGATTGGGGTTATCAGGATCGGTGGGGGTAGTGGGATTGCTGGGATCGGTCGGATCGGTGGGGTCGCTGGGGTCTTTGCCGCAGGCGGCAAAGGCAAATACCATGCAGAGTGCCAGCAGCAGGGCCAGCAGGCGTGTTGTCGTTTTCATAATGTTCCTCGTGCCTTTTCTTGTAAATTGGCCCCGGCGGGGGCTTTGTTCCGCATCATTTTACACCATGGCGGCGGCGCTTGTCAATGAACGGGCGGGCAGAACGGGGGACTTTGCAAAAAAGTTCGGATTCTGTTTACAAATAGGGGAAAAATAACTATACTAAGGGAGGGGAGTTTGCCTCCCCCAATTTAACTGCAAGGAGATAATAAATTATGCTGATTACAAAAGATATGGGCATCATGGAGATCGTACAGAAATATCCTGCTACTGTAGAGGTACTGCAGCGCTTCGGCATGGGGTGCATCGGCTGCGCCGCCGCCCACTTTGAGAACATTGAGCAGGGCGCCCTGGCCCACGGCATTGATGTACCCCGGCTGATGGAGGCCCTGAACGAGGCTGCCGCCAAGGCGTAAGATCTGACTGGAGCTGATGCAGGGGGCGGGTGGGGCCGCAGGCCGCCCGCCGGAACGGCGGGCCAGCGGGCGAAGCCCGCTGAAACCGTCCGCAGGACGGTTTGGCCTGCG
>OLYC01002333.1_pt1 | contig 11356 bp, 9 predicted proteins | sample 1674271 | NCBI WGS metagenome assembly OLYC01 (sample SAMEA103958154, study PRJEB25191) | human gut metagenome
GGAACTCAGGGATGCCGTACATCAGCACGCCGCCGGCCACATGCAGGGCCTCGTAGACGGTGACCTTATAGCCCAGCTTGGCCAGATCGCCTGCGGCGGTCAGACCGGCAGGGCCTGCACCGATGATGGCGACCTTGTGGCCATTCCATGCGGGCACGATGGGGGCGGTGTGGACGTTTTCACGGTGCCAGTCGGCCACAAAGCGCTCCAGGCGGCCGATGCCCACGGGCTCGTTCTTGATGCCGCGGGTGCACTTGCCCTCGCACTGGCTCTCCTGGGGGCAGACACGGCCGCAGACGGCGGGCAGGGAAGAGGAGCGGGCAATGACCTGATAGGCGGCTTCAAAGTCGCCCTCGGCCACATGACCGATGAACTCGGGGATATCGATGCCCACGGGGCAGCCGGTCTGGCAGGGCTTGTTCTTGCAGTGGATGCAGCGCTTGGCCTCGTTCACGGCCATCTCTTCGGTATAGCCCAGTGCAACTTCCTCAAAGTTCTTGTTGCGGACGTTGGGGTCCTGGGTGGGCATGGGGCACTTTTTGGGATCCATATTGAAAGCCATCTTACTTTGCCTCCTCAGTCTTGAACAGATTGCAGGCCTTCTCGCGGGCCTTTGCCTCAAAGGGGCGGTACATGGTGCCGCGGGCCATGGCTTCGTCGAAATCGACGAGGTCACCGTCAAAGTCGGGGCCGTCCACGCAGGCAAACTTGGTCTCACCGCCCACGGTCAGGCGGCAGCCGCCGCACATGCCGGTGCCGTCGATCATAATGGGGTTCATGGAGACAATGCTCTTCAGGCCGTGCTTCTGGCAGGTCTTGACGACGAATTTCATCATGATCAGCGGGCCGATGGTGATGACCAGATCGTACTGGTTGCCGGCGGCCACCAGCTCGTCCAGAGCGGCAGTGACCACACCCTTGGTGCCGTAGCTGCCGTCATCGGTCATAATGCGCAGCTCGTCACTGCAGGCGTTGAACTCGTCCTCGAGGATGAGCAGATCCTTATTACGGAAGCCGATGACGCTGTGGACGGTGCAGCCCTGGTCGTGCAGCTCCTTGGCAATGGGCAGGGCGATGGCGCAGCCCACGCCGCCGCCCACAACACAGACCTTTTTCAGGCCCTCGGTCTCGGTGGCGCGGCCCAAGGGGCCCACAAAGTCATGGACGCTGTCGCCTGCATTCAGGCTGTTCAGCTCCATGGTGGTGCCGCCCACGATCTGGAAAATGATATCCACAGTGCCCTTTTCACGGTCGTAACCGGCCACGGTCAGGGGAATGCGCTCGCTGTCCTCAAACGGGCGCACAATGATGAACTGGCCCGGCTTTGCCTTTTTGGCAATGAGCGGGGCTTCAATGACCATCTTTGTCACGGTGGGGTTCAGCGCGACCTTTTCAGTGATCTTATACATCGTGTATGCTCCTTTATGCTGACATTTCCATCTCCGCGCACAAAAACGCGCGCCGGCCTGCAAGGGGTGGGCGCAGTGTTTATGTACGACCTATTGACACGGTCTATTATAATAGTTCCCGGTGTGGAATGCAAATTAATTTTCTTCGCATCAGCGGGGCAGAACCTGAACGAAATTGAATAGTCATCGGACGTCCGATGACGTGATGCGGAGATGTCTGAAATTGCAAATTGCACGATGCAGGGCCGAATGTCGGTCTTTTGCTCCCAAAATTGCAAAAAATGCAGATTGGGTGTTGACAACGGCCCCGGCTTGCGGTATAATAATCGACGTCGCCGGGAGCAACACCCCGGGACGCCACATGGAGTATGCGGCCGTAGCTCATCTGGTAGAGCGCCACCTTGCCAAGGTGGAGGTAGCGAGTTCGAGCCTCGTCGGCCGCTCCAACATGAAGCCATCGTTTGTGCAGAGATGCACGACGATGGCTTTTTTCAACAGAAACTGCATCAAATGTTGACAATGCAGTGTGCTGAGCCGTATACTGAGACTATCGTGCAACAAACAGAGGCGGGCTGACCGCTTGCGGGAGTTCGGCCCGCGGGCGTTGGCTCGCCTCTGCGCTATGGGAAAGGGAGGGAAAACCAGTGATATTCGGCAAGTACATCAACCGCTATTACCTGCGCCACGCGCCCGCGCTGCTGCTGGGCATCCTTGCGCTGCTGATGGTGGACTATATCCAGCTGCTTGTGCCGCAGCTCTATCGTCTGGTCATCAACGGCGTCAACCTTGGACAGGTGGTGGTGAGGGGCGAGACGATGCCTTTCACGAAAGAGGTGCTGTTCCAGCACATCTGCCTGCCCATGATATGGATCGTGCTGTTCATGGTGGTGGGGCGCTTTTTGTGGCGCATCTGCTTCTTCGGCACCAGCATCCGGGTGCAGGCGGATCTGCGGGAGAAGATGTTCGACCACAGCCGCCGTCTGTCCCAGCAGTACTATCAGGTGAACAAGGTCGGCAACCTCATGAGCCTCTACACCAACGACCTCGACACCATTCAGGAGTGCTTCGGCGACGGCATCCTGATGTTCTTTGACGCATTGGTGCTGGGTCTGCTGGCCCTCTACCGGATGTGGTGCATGGACAGACGCATGACCATGCTGGCCCTCATCCCGGCAGCGTTCATGTTTGCCATCGGCACCGTGATGGGCAAGACCATGACCAAAACGTGGGAGAAGCGCCAGCAGGCGTTCTCTGACCTGTCCGACTTTGCGCAGGAGAACTTCTCCGGAATCGCGGTCATCAAGGCGTTTGTCAAGGAGCTCAAAGAGCTCATCGCTTTCCGCAAACTCAACAAAGACAATGAAGAGATCAACGTAAAGTATACCCGCATCTCAGTATTGCTCGAAGTAATGGTGACGTTCTTCGTGGAGTCGGTCATCTGCGTCATCCTCGGCTACGGAGGCTATCTCGTCTACAAGGGAAATTTCAATGCGGGCCAGCTGGTGGAGTACATCGGCTATTTCGAGGCGATCGTCTGGCCCATCATGGCGATCTCAATGCTCATCGAAAAGACCTCCCGCGGCAAAGCCTCCCTCAACCGCATCACCGAGCTGCTGGACGCACCCATTGATGTGGCCGACCGCGCCGGTGTGCCGGACCTCGAAAACCCCAAGGGCGGCATTGAGTTCCGCGATTTGACCTTCCGCTACCCGGACGGCGAGTTCGATGTGCTGAAAAACATCTCCTTCACGATCCAGCCCGGCGAGAGCGTGGGCATCGTGGGCAAGACCGGCGCAGGCAAGACGGCGCTGGTCGATTTGCTCCTGCGCACTTATAACGTCCCCGACGGCACCCTTTTCGTGGACGGGAAGGACGTCAACGGCGTCTCCATCCACTCGGTGCGGCAGGCGTGTGCCTATGTCCCGCAGGAGAACTTCCTCTTCTCGGATACCATCGCCCACAACATCGCCTTTGGCGTGGATGACGCTACCCCCGAGGACATTGAACGGGCGGCCAGCCTTGCTGACGTCCGGGACAACATTGTGGACTTCAAGGATGGCTACGAGACTGTCCTGGGCGAGCGCGGCGTCACCGTCTCGGGCGGTCAGAAGCAGCGCATCTCCATCGCCCGCGCCCTGCTGAAAGATGCGCCCATCCTGATCCTCGACGACTCGGTTTCGGCGGTGGATACCAAGACGGAAAAAATCATCCTCGACAACCTGAAAAAGAGCCGTGCAGGCAAGACGACTCTGCTCATCGCCCACCGCATCTCGACGGTGGAGGGACTGGATAAGATCATCTTCCTCGAGGACGGCAGAGTGGAGGCCGTCGGCCCCCACGACCGGCTCTATGCATCCTGCCCGGAGTACCGCAAGATGGTCGATCTGCAGAAGCTTGAAGACGAAGTGGGAGGTGGCAACGCATGATGAGTCTGAATCCGCTTCTTCTCGTGGGCGGCGTCATCGGCACCGTGTCGGTGCTGCTGCTCATCGCCTACGCCTGCGTCAAAGACAAGAAAACGGCTATGGGCTTCGAGCGCAGCATGGCCGACGGCGAGATCCTGCGCCGCCTCTTCGGCTACGCCAAGCCCTACCTCAAGCAGTTCGTCGTCGTGGGCTTTCTCGTCCTCTTCTCCATCTCCTACGACATCGCGTCGCCCCTCATCGTGGGCTACATCGAAGAGCTTGTGGTGGGCGATTTCGAACTGAAAAGCCTCTATGTCAGTGTGGCCGTGTACGCGGGTGTGCTGGTCTTCTCGATGGCCAGCACCTATTTGCAGGCCGTCATTCTGCAGCGTGTGGGCCAGCGCATCATCTCCGATTTGCGCGAAGACCTTTTCACCCACATTGAAAGCCTCTCCCACGGCCAGCTGAACGACATCCCGGTGGGCAAGCTCGTCACCCGCGTGACCAACGACACCAACGCCATCTCGATGATGTTCACGAATCTCTTCGTCAACCTCACCAAGAACGCCTTCGTCATTTTGGGCATTCTGGTGGCGATGCTCTTCCTGAACTACGAGCTGACCCTGATGGTGCTCTGCTTCGTACCCTTCATCCTCCTGTTCACGGTCATCTTCCGCAAGTTCTCCCGCCGCGCCTACCGCAAGGTCAAGGACGCGACCACCGACATCAACACCTACCTCTCTGAGAACCTCTCCGGCATCAAGGTCACCCAGATCTTTGGACGCGAGGACGAGAAGATGGAGGAGTTCCGCCAGAAGAGCCAGACCCTTGCCAAGGCTACGCAGGAGCAGATCTTCGTCTTCGGCGTCTTCCGTCCGCTGGTGTATATGCTGTATATCAGCTCGATCCTCTGCCTGTTCTATCTTGGCGGCATGGGCCATTTGAACCATGTCACCTTCCTCGGGCAGACCATTTCCAGCGGCACCATCGTCACCTTTTATATGTATATCTCCAAGTTCTTCACCCCCATCCAGAACCTCGCCGAGCAGTTCAACTGGCTGCAGTCGGCGCTGGCGTCGTCGGAGAAGGTCTTCTCCATCATGGACATCCAGCCCCAGATGGTGGACGCCCCCGATGCCGTTGAGCTGGACGAAGTGAAGGGCGACATCGAGTTCCGAGACGTCTGGTTCAGCTACATCCCCGGCGAGTGGGTGCTGCAGGGCGTTTCCTTCCATGTGGACCCGCGGGAGACCGTGGCTTTCGTCGGCTCCACCGGCTCCGGCAAAAGCACCATCCTCTCCCTCATCTGCCGCAACTATGAGTTCCAGAAGGGCCAGATCCTGATCGACGGCATCGACATCCGGAAAATTAAAATTTCCTCGCTGCGCCGCCACTTCGGCCAGATGCTGCAGGACGTCTTCCTCTTCTCCGGCACCATCCGCAGCAACATCGTTCTGCGGGAGGAGAACATCTCCGACGACGAGATCATGAAGGTCTGCCGCTACGTCAACGCCGACCGGTTCATCTCGAAGCTCGACCACGGCCTTGAGGAAGAGGTGCGGGAGCGCGGCAACAACTTCTCCGCCGGCCAGCGCCAGCTCCTCAGTTTTGCGCGGACCATCATCCATAAGCCCAGCGTTATGATCTTGGATGAGGCCACCGCCAACATTGATACCGAGACGGAGCTGCTGATTCAGGATTCGCTGGAAAAGATGCGCTCGGTGGGCACCATGCTCATCGTGGCCCACCGCCTGTCCACCATCCAGCACGCCGACAACATCATCGTCCTGTCCCACGGGAAGATTCTGGAACAGGGTACCCATCAGCAGCTGCTGGCCAACCACGGCCGGTACTACCAGCTCTATACGCTGCAGTACCACAAAGAGCAGATGCAGAAATAAGAAAAATTCCCTCCGCCCCTTGACGCTGCAGCGATTGTAGCGTTTATTGTAAAAGGGTAGGAGGGAATTTTTTATGGAAAAGAATTGGACGACCGGCAGCGTGGGAAAAAGCATCCTCCGCAGCGGGCCGCTCAGGCTGCATCCAAGAACTCTTCTGGGTCTTCGATGACGTCCTCGATGACTTCCTCCACCGAGTCGGAGACTTCTTCGTCGGAGGGGAAGAACCAGTTCTGGATGGCGTCGCGGAGGGAGAGCAGGGTGGTGTCCATCTCGGCGTTCTGGCTGAGCAGCTCGTTCACCATGTCGGGCTTGTCGGTGATCAGGTCATCTGCGCCCAGCTCCATCATGTGCTTGGCGTCCTCCTCGCGGTCGATGGTCCACGCGGAGACGGTCTTGCCGCGCAGGTGGATCTGATTGACCATGCCGGAGGTGATAAAGGTCGTTTCCACGCTGAAAAAGTCGGCGTCGGGCAGGTCGTAATAGTTGCCCACCCCCAAGGCGAGGATGTAGCCGGTGGGGATGTCAGGGGCCAGCTCCTTGACCTTGTGGAGGGTCTCATAGCTCTGGGAGGTGATGACGCAGTGCCCCTCGAAGCCGTACTCCCGCAGAAGGCGGACGGTCTCGGCTTCCAGCGTCGGGGTAGCGGCACTGGGTTTGATCTCCACGTTCAGGTCGATTTTCCCTTGGCAGAGCTGCAATACCTCTTCCAAGGAGGGAATCCGCGTCCCGGCGAAGCGGGTGCTGAACCAACTGCCCGCGTCCAACTGCTCGATCTCGGCAAATGTCAGGTCGTAGACCTTTGCATTTTTGCCGGTGCAACGCCTTAAATTGGTGTCGTGGGTCACAACGGCCACGCCGTCTTTGGTCATCTGGACGTCCAATTCGATGCGGTCGCCCTTTTTCAGGATGGCCGAGCGGAAGGCGGGCAGCGTATTTTCGGGGGCAATGGAGCAGTCGCCGCGGTGGTAGGTGACCAGCGGGGTCACGCCGCCCACGGCGGCAAGCAGCGCATCGTCCTGCGGCAGACTGAGCAGGTAGGCTGTAACGCCACAGGTGACGAGGGTGACGCCCGCGACCATGGCCGTCAGCAGCAGCCGCCCGCGGGGGCGGCTGCGCTTGCCGTCGGGGCGCTCTTCCGGCGCAAAGGCACCGGCGCTCCGGGTCCGGAAGTAGAGCAGACCGAGGATGGTGCACTGGGCCACCGTTACCTTGCAGTCCAGCAGGAAGCCGAAGAAGGGCAGCTCCACCAATTGCAGCGCGCGGGAGAGCAGGAGCATGGCGCGGGTGCTCTCCAGCCCCACCACCGCCGCGATGCCATACATCAGCATCGTGGCCAGCACGAACAACAGACCCATGCGGAGCAGCACCCCGAAGTTCCAGCGGGCCAGCGCGGCCAATACCCGGAAAAACCGATGCTTGACGTAGGCGCAGCTCTCCTTGACGGCGGTGCCGAAATTTTTGTGCTCCAAGGTGAACAACGGCAGTACCAGCGCAAAAAAGACCGTGAGCAGCACAGCGGCAAGGAAGATGGCACTGTACAGCGCCAGATAGATCGGTTTTGCCCGGATGACGCCCATGATGTATTCGGGCACAGCCAACTGGGTGATATAGTTGGAGGTGACGAAAATATCCGTAAAGGGGATGAGAACGGCGCAGTAAAAGAGGATGGGCCAGTTCTTCGGAAAAACGGCGTGGCGGATGGCGGCAAAGCTTTCCCGGAACAGGGGACGCAGTTTGCACGCCTCGCCCCGGCGGGCAAAGTCCAGCCCATGCAGCACGAGGGAGAACTCGTACAGGTTCCAGAGGGCTGCCAGCACCGCAATGAGCGCGATGCCGCCCAAAATGCTGGGGGCGGTGAAGATCTGGTGCGCGTTGTTGTTGGTCAGGTAGTTCACCGGCGAAAAGCGCAGCGTCAGCGACCAGATGCCCCGCATGGCGGGCAGAAAGAACAGGTTCGTGAGGATCTTGTAGAGGACGATGGCTGTTATGAGGAACATCTCGGCGCGGTGCATCAGCGCTTTGGCGTTCCGGCGCAGCTCCCTGTAGGCCGCATTTGCCTCGCGCAGGGTGATTTTGGAACGGCTCAATGAAAATTCCACCTCGCTCAAAAGTCCATTTTTTGAAAACTTTTTTATTTTATAAGTAGTATACCACAAAAATCGGCAAAAGAAAACGACGGGAGCTGAGAGGTTTAGCCAAAATTTGACGCAATTTTTTCGGCATCTTTTCAGCCGGAGAAAACCATGGTACAATAAAGAAAAACGATGGGGAGGAACGCAGGATGGATTTCCAATACAACATCAAGCCCGGCCGCTACCGGCATTTCAAGGGCAACGAGTACGAGGTGCTGGGCATGGCACACCACAGCGAGACCGAGGAGGAGCTGGTGGTCTACCGTACCCTCTACGGCGACCACGACCTCTGGGTGCGCCCGGCGGCCATGTGGTGCGAGACGGTGGAGAGGGACGGCAAGGTCCAGCCGCGCTTTGCCTACATCGGGGAGTGAGCGTATGGTGATCGCAGATCGTTTCAAGAGCCGGCCGGGGGCAGAGACCGTCCGTCTGCCGTCCGGCGGGGAGATGACGCTGGCCGTGGAGCACGCGGCGGCGATCCTTGTCAACGAGCAGACGGCGTTCCGGGTGGTCTGCACGCCGGAGCTGCTGCCCCAGTTGGCGCTGGGCCGTCTGCTGACCGAGGGCTGGATCACCTGTGCCGACGAGGTGGAGCAGATCGCCGTCTGCGCCGAGGGGCTGAAGGTCAGCGTCCATCTGACACACCCGCTGGAAACGGCGGCGGCCGCCGGGCAGGAGGTGCCCAGCTGCTGTACCGACAATCTGACTGTGGCGTCTCCCGTAAAACTCCGCCCGCTGGCCCCGGTGCCGCAGCGGGAGATCCCGGACGAGTGGGTGGAGACGCTGGCTGCCGCCATGGGGGATGAGCTGCCCCTTTACCGCGCTACCCACGCCGTCCACAGCTGCTTTGTGCTGCGGGACGGGAAGATCCTGTATCAGTGCGAGGATCTTGGCCGCCACAACGCGCTGGATAAGGCCGTTGGCTGTGCGCTGGCGGAGGGGGTGCAGCTGGGTGAGTGCGTGCTCTACACCAGCGGCCGGGTGCCGGTGGATATGGTGCGCAAGGCCATCCGGGCCGGGGTGCCCGCCCTCGTCAGTAAAACGATGCCCACGGTGCAGTCGCTGGAACTGGCGGAAGCGTATGGGCTGAAGCTGCTCATCCGAAAGAAGAAATCGTTTCATGCGGCAGCGAAGAAAGTTAGAGAATGTTCTGGCTGAAAAATGTGTCTGTATATGTTGACTAACTTACGAAAAACATGTTATTCTTATGACGAAGATACCGCTCCGTTCTGTTGCAGCAGGCTGGGCGGCTGTTTTTCGTGCACGGGGACCCCGTGCATGACGATAAGAATAGGCAGGTGAAACAATGAAGCAGACAAATCGTGCGCCGCAGCCTTTGTGGCGCAGACGGCTGCCGGGTTATGCCGCCATGGGCGCGGCCTCGCTGGTATTGGCGCTGGGTCTGCATGGGCTGATGAATGCCCGCACCACCGTTGCGGGCACCGCTCTGGCCCTGACCGACGCCGACGCTGCCACCTACGGCATCAGCGCGGTGTACCAGTTGGATGAGAACACCTATTATGTGGTGGGCTCCCAGAAGGGCTTCCAGAGCGATGTCGAGGTCGGCGTGACCCTTGGAAAGGACGGCACAGTCCAGAGCGTCGCCATCCTTACGCAGGGCGAGACCGACAACCTCGGCGGTCAGTGCGTGAACCCGGAGTTCACGGCCCAGTATCAGGGCACAGCGCCCTTCACGCTGGCGGGCAAGAGCTACACCGTGACCGACCCGGCCACCGGTGCCGTGTATGCCGCCGCGGGCAGCGCAGAGACCGAGGCCCCGGCGGAGGACTTCGACCCGTCCGCTTGGCGGGCAGGGGATACCTCCCCGGAGGCGGAAGCCACCCGCAAGATGTACGAGGCGGGCCTGACCCTCTCGGCCATCCATGGCGAGCCGATGGACAACGAGCTGATCCCCCCGATGGATTCCAGTGCGGAGGCCGTCGCAAGCCGCAAGCTGTACCAAGCGAGCCTGAGCAAGAGCGCACAGGACGGCGAGGAACAGGCCAAGCCCTTTGCAGACTGGTCGGCCGAAAAACAGGCGGCATACCGTCTGGAACAGGCGGAGCTGACCACCAGCGGCACCGGTGCTGAAACCAGCAGCGCCGACCTGACCGAGGTGGATGCACTGACCGGCGCGACTATTACCTCGACCGCCGTGACGAATGTCGTCAACAACAGTTATTTCTGTGTGACCGAAGTGCTCAGCGCAGAGTAACTTCACGGAGGAATGGAACCTATGGCAAAAACCGATTTCCTGACGGCTGACATGACCCGCCGTCAATTCATGAAAATTTCGGGCAAAAGTCTTGCAGGGCTGAGCCTTTCCGCTTCGATGCTGTCGCTGTTCGGCTGCTCCCAGAGTCAGATCGATTCCGGCGCAGTGGCTACGTGGGCGCTGCCGCAGGGTCTGCTGGTGGTCAACGCAGATCTGTGCACCGGCTGCCAGCGGTGCGAGATCAACTGCACCCTGACCAACGACGGCGTCTGCTCTTCCTACATCAGCCGCGTTAAGATCCAGCGCCGCCTGAACCTCGACGGTGCGGGCAACGGCCTGTTGTCCGGCACGGACAACTGCTGGGTCTACTTCCCGGATACCTGCCGCCAGTGCGAGGACCCCGCCTGCGGCAACGCATGCCCCCAGAAGGCCATCGTGACCAATGAGCAGGGCATCCGCGTCGTGGATACCGATAAGTGCATCGGCTGCGGTGCTTGCCACGAGGCTTGCCCGTGGCATATGCCCACCGTCAACCCGGAGACCGGCAAATCGTCCAAGTGCATCGCATGCGGTGCCTGTGTCGCGGGCTGCCCGTCCGGCGCTCTGTCCATCGTGGATTGGGATGCCGTTACCAGCGCAGCACAGGCTGCATACTTGGATCTGTAAGGAGGAACTACAATGGCTGAAAGTTATGGCTGGGCAGGCAAGATCCTGCGCGTCAACCTGACCACCGGCGAGATCACCACGCAGGATGACGAAAAGTACCATAAGTATATCGGCGGTATGGGCATGGCCTACCGCATTATGTATGAGGAAGCTCCCATGGAGCTGGACCCCTATGACGAGAAGGCTCTGGTCATCTTTGGTGTCGGCCCCCTGACCGGTGCCGGCGTGCCCTGCTCCGGCCGTATGAACGTGACCTTCCGTTCTACCTGGTCCAAGGGCCACTCCATCATCGATGCACACATGGGCGGCCACATCGGCTCCATGCTGAAGTATGCCGGTTACGACGGCATCGTTGTCAGCGGCATCTCCGAAAAGCCCGTCTACCTGCGCATCGAGGACGGCGAAGTCTCTCTGGAGGACGCAAGCGAGATCTGGGGCAAGGGTACCTTTGCTGCCAACAAGTGGATGGTGGAGCAGAACGGCCGTGAGTTCGAGACTGCTTCCATCGGCCCCGCCGGTGAGAACCTGGTGGATTACTCCACCCTGAACACCAGCTTCGGCAACTCCGGCGGTGCCGGTCTGGGCGCTGCCATGGGCAACAAGAAGCTGAAGGGCCTGGCCATCCGCG
>OLYC01002336.1_pt1 | contig 11334 bp, 8 predicted proteins | sample 1674271 | NCBI WGS metagenome assembly OLYC01 (sample SAMEA103958154, study PRJEB25191) | human gut metagenome
TAAAATATCACTCGGTGTATACTGCATCATTAGGTCATCTCCATGTAAGCTTTTGGTATATCTTATAGTATCTGCGTTTTCTCAATGATTTAGATCTTCTTCTGTATAAAATGTACCTGTCATCTGCGCATTGATCTCTGCAATTTCACGTTTTCCATTAATATAATCTGCATAGATATCCCAGAGATCCATGTTGCAGTCCTGTAAACCGTCATCATCTGGAATCCATGCCTTAATCAGCGCAATCCGTTCCTCTTTTGTTGTATCTTTGATCAAATTTGATTTCATATTCTCGTCTGGAGACAATTATTGTGTTATCTCTGCTCCTTTGTTATTATAAAACGATTCATAATCGTTATCTACACTCGCTTCGCTCGGCAGTCTTTATTATACCATAAATCATTTCTGTGTGCGAATCGAATATCGTGCATCCCCACTGAACGTTTTTTTGTAATGGGAACCAAGTTTCCCGGTACATAAAAAAGACTTCCGGTATTTCCGAAAGCCCTTTTGTACACTATACAAACTTTTTTATCCACGGAAATCAATATGCTGTCCGACCTGCAATTCTGCTTCTGTCTGAACATTGTCGCTCTTCATGGAAAACGTATAATCATTGATTTTCTTGATCAGTTCCTCAATCGAACCTGCCGAAATCGTAATGGTATCGTCATCATCTGACGTTTGCTGTGCTTCCTTTAACTTGTCCTGCTTTTCCTTCTTCTCAGCTTTCTTTTCCTCTGCCTTCTTTGCTTCTTTCTTCTCGACTGCTTTTTTCTCGATACGCGCTTTCTGATCCGCAGAAGATTTCTTCAGAACTGCAAAAAATGATGCTGTTCCTCCATCATTAACCTTCATTCCGTAGCCTACAACGTTCTGACTCTGACCGGATGATTCAATCTGGGATTTTAACTGTGATAAACCGGACGCTGCATTTTTAATAATGCCCTCGTACTGTTTTCTATAATTTTCATCTGTCGCCATCCGCTCGATTTTTTCTTCATCAATCAAAACGACCATTTTGTTTCCATTTGCATAGGATGCTGCATTTGCCTGTGCATTGGCTTTCTGTTCTTTGCTCACCAGAATAAAGTCCATATTAGAATACTTTTTCTTTAATTCCTGATAATACTTTACCCCTTCTTCAGAAAGCTTCGCATTTCCGATGGTCTTACCATAATTTCCGTTTGTCTTGGAAACTTTGGAATTTTCTGTACCTATCACATTTTCCTTATTTGTTTTTCCAGTTTTGGACTGTGTACTGTAAGTACTGTAAAGATTAGATACAATTGAATCTGTGTTGACTGCCATGTCATTCCCTCCCATATCACGATACGGTTATTGCAAATCCGTTTGCATTTACTTGTTATTTATTATATCGGGCAAATTTCTGAAAAATTGACACACAAAAAGCAAACCTACTTATTTATCAGGTTTGCTTTTTTAGATATTAGAACATATTTTTTTCTGAATAAAATGCTTTCACATAAAGAAACCGCAACCCCTGATTACTCAAGGATTGCGGAATATAATCCAAAACCTGTTAAACAATAAAATGCACACTTCGTTAGCATTCTATTGTCATGAATTATAAATTACTCGATGATTGTAGCAACACGTCCTGATCCTACTGTACGTCCACCTTCACGGATAGCGAATGTAAGACCCTGCTCCATAGCTACTGGGTGAATTAATTCGATAGTCATTTCGATGTTATCACCTGGCATACACATTTCAACACCATCTGGTAAATCGCAAACACCTGTAACGTCTGTTGTTCTGAAGTAGAACTGTGGACGATAGTTGTTGAAGAATGGTGTATGACGACCACCCTCGTCCTTTGTCAGAACATAAACCTGTGCTGTGAACTTTGTATGACATGTAATTGAACCTGGCTTACAAAGAACCTGTCCTCTTACGATATCCTCTCTCTTGATACCACGAAGAAGGGCACCGATGTTATCACCAGCCTGACCTTCGTCAAGGAGCTTTCTGAACATCTCGATACCTGTTACTGTTGTCTTCTGGATCTCTGGCTTGATACCAACGATCTCAACTTCATCATTGAGGTGAATTACACCAGCCTCTACTCTACCAGTAGCAACTGTACCACGACCTGTGATTGTGAATACGTCCTCTACAGGCATGATGAATGGCTTATCTGTATCTCTCTGTGGATCTGGAATATATGAATCAATTGTATCCATAAGCTCCATGATCTTGTCTCCCCAAGGTCCCATTGGATCCTCAAGAGCCTTAAGAGCTGAACCCTTAACGATAGGACAATCATTGAATCCGTACTCCTCAAGCTGCTCTGTAACTTCCATCTCAACGAGCTCGATAAGCTCCTCATCGTCTACCATATCACACTTGTTAAGGAATACAACGATGTAAGGAACACCAACCTGACGTGAAAGAAGGATATGCTCCTTTGTCTGAGCCATAACACCATCAGTAGCAGCAACAACAAGGATAGCACCATCCATCTGAGCTGCACCAGTGATCATGTTCTTAACGTAGTCAGCATGTCCTGGACAGTCAACGTGTGCGTAATGTCTCTTCTCTGTCTCGTACTCAACGTGAGCTGTAGAGATAGTGATACCTCTTTCTCTCTCCTCTGGAGCCTTATCAATGTTCTCGAAATCTGTAGCTGTGTTACCAGCAACTCTCTCTGAAAGAACCTTTGTGATAGCAGCTGTAAGAGTAGTCTTACCGTGATCTACGTGTCCGATTGTACCGATGTTACAATGTGGCTTACTTCTATTAAACTTTTCCTTTGCCATGATATAAAATCCTCCTTAAAAATTATACCCCACGCGGGTTACTCGGCTAAAAATCATTATATAGAAAATACTAGAGATTTTCAACCATTTTTTATCTCTTTATACCAGCAGGCTAACGATATGTAATCTTTAACCTGCCAGCATATATAATTTTTTATTTATATGACCTGAAAGACCAGGAAAATGTCTTTCGTCAAATATCTTACTTAGAATGCTCTGCGATAACCTTCTCCTGAATGCTCTTTGGACACTGAGCGTACTTCTCAAAGAACATTGAGTAGTTACCACGACCCTGTGTTGATGAACGAAGCTCTGTTGAGTATCCGAACATCTCTGCAAGTGGAACGAATGCTCTGACGATCTTACCACCGCCGATATCATCCATACCCTCGATCTGGCCTCTCTTAGCATTTAAGCTTCCGATTACATCACCGAGGTACTCCTCAGGCATTGTAACCTCAACCTTCATGATAGGCTCAAGAAGAACTGGGTCAGCCTTAGCCATAGCCTCCTTGAATGCCATAGAACCAGCGATGTGGAATGCCATCTCTGATGAATCGACCTCATGGTATGATCCATCGTATACGTTAGCATAAACACCAAGTACTGGGTAGCCGCCAAGGATACCAGCCTTAGCTGCCTCTTCGATACCCTCTCCAACTGCTGGGATGTACTCCTTAGGAATAGCACCACCGACAACTGTTGACTCGAACTTGAATGTCTCCTCACCGTTAGGATCCATAGGCTCGAACTTAACCTTACAATGACCGTACTGTCCACGACCACCTGACTGCTTAGCATACTTGCTGTCGATATCAACTGGCTTTGTGAATGTCTCCTTGTAAGCAACCTGAGGTGCACCAACGTTTGCCTCAACCTTGAACTCACGGAGAAGACGATCAACGATAACCTCAAGGTGAAGCTCACCCATTCCGGCAATGATTGTCTGTCCTGTCTCTTTGTCTGTATGAGCCTTGAATGTAGGATCCTCCTCAGCAAGCTTTGCGAGTGCCTCACCCATCTTACCCTGATCATTCTTGGTCTTAGGCTCGATAGCAAGCTCGATAACTGGCTCTGGGAATTCCATTGACTCAAGGATAACTGGATGCTGCTCATCACAGATTGTGTCACCTGTAGTTGTAAGCTTGAAACCTACAGCAGCTGCGATATCTCCTGAGTAAACCTTATCAATCTCTTTACGAGCGTTGGCATGCATCTGTACGATACGTCCTACACGCTCCTTCTTATCCTTTGTTGCATTCAGTACATATGAACCTGAGTTCAGTGTACCTGAGTAAACTCTGAAGAATGCAAGCTTTCCAACGAATGGATCTGTCATGATCTTGAATGCAAGAGCTGAGAATGGCTCATCATCTGATGAATGACGAACAACCTCGTTACCGTCTGGATCAACACCTGTGATATCAGGGATATCTGTTGGTGCTGGCATGTACTCGATAACACCGTCAAGCATCTTCTGAACACCCTTGTTCTTGTAAGCTGAACCAAGGAATACAGGAACTGCCTCACTTGCGATAGTTGCTCTACGAAGAACCTTCTTCATCTCATCGATTGATGGCTCCTCGCCCTCAAGGTACATCATCATTAAGTCGTCATCTAACTCGCAGATCTTCTCGACAAGGTTCTCATGCCACTTGTCTGCAAGCTCCTTAAGGTCATCAGGGATAGTTGTGATCTCGATGTCCTCGCCCTTATCATCTTTGTAGTAGTATGCTTCCATCTCGAACAGATCGATCAGACCGATGAAGTCTGACTCTTTTCCGATAGGGATCTGTACTGGAATTGCATTCTTGCCCAGACGATCAATGATTGTCTGAACTGAGTAGAAAAAGTCTGCACCCATTTTATCCATCTTGTTGATGAATGCCATACGAGGTACATTGTATGTGTCAGCCTGACGCCATACGTTCTCTGACTGAGGCTCTACACCAGCCTTAGCATCGAATACACCTACAGCTCCGTCAAGTACACGAAGTGAACGCTCAACCTCAACAGTGAAGTCAACGTGTCCCGGAGTATCGATGATGTTGATTCTGTGCTCTAACGCGCCAGCCTTTGGTTTGTGATGATCCTCAAGTGTCCAGTGACATGTTGTAGCAGCTGAAGTAATTGTTATACCTCTCTCCTGCTCCTGCTCCATCCAGTCCATGGTAGCTGTACCGTCATGAGTATCACCAATCTTATAGTTAACACCAGTATAGTATAAGATACGCTCTGTAAGAGTTGTCTTACCTGCATCGATATGAGCCATAATACCAATGTTTCTTGTTCTGTCCAATGGATATTCTCTTCCAGCCAACGGATTGTCCTCCTTTTGCTAATTTTCGTAACACATCTATTGTGTCCCATATACACATAAGCATGCATGCAAATGCATTCTCACACAGATAACTAGAATCTGTAGTGAGCGAATGCCTTGTTTGCCTCTGCCATCTTGTGCATGTCTTCTTTTCTCTTTACAGATGCACCTGTGTTGTTAGCTGCATCCATGATCTCCTTCGCAAGTCTCTCTTCCATAGTCTTCTCACTTCTTGCACGTGAGAAAGCTGTTAACCAACGAAGTCCGAGAGCCTGTCTTCTGTCAGGTCTTACATCGATAGGTACCTGATATGTTGCACCACCGATACGTCTAGCCTTAACCTCGAGGAGTGGCATGATGTTGTTCATAGCCTCTTCGAATACCTCTAATGCAGGCTTACCAGTCTCTTCTGCGATACGATCAAATGCACCGTAGACGATCTTCTGTGCTACACCCTTCTTACCATCTAACATAATGTTGTTGATAAGCTTTGTAACGACCTTATTGTTGTAAATTGGATCCGCTAATACGTCTCTCTTTGCGATATGTCCTTTACGTGGCACGGTTCTTCCCTCCTTAATTATTTATTAAATCTTCGGTACTCACATTCTCTATATAATTATGGAATGTGTTCGTGCTGTTATCTGTCTTAATTGTTTCTATCTGAATTATTATCTATATAAAAACATGACCTTACCAGCACAAATTAGAATTGTGTTCTAGCATGTTTTATTTTGCATCCTTAGGACGCTTTGCACCATACTTTGAACGAGCCTGACGTCTCTTTGCTACACCTGCTGTATCAAGAGTACCTCTGATGATATGGTATCTTGTACCAGGTAAGTCCTTTACTCTTCCACCACGGATAAGTACAACGCTATGCTCCTGAAGGTTGTGACCCTCACCTGGGATATAACTTGTTACTTCGATTCCGTTTGAAAGACGTACTCTGGCGATCTTTCTAAGAGCTGAGTTAGGCTTCTTAGGAGTAGCTGTCTTAACTGCTGTACAAACTCCTCTCTTCTGTGGTGAGCTTGTCTCTACTGGCTTCTTCTTGAGTGAGTTGAAACTTCTCTGAAGAGCTGGTGCAGTTGACTTCTTCTCTACTGTCTGTCTTCCTTTTCTAACTAACTGGTTAAATGTTGGCATGTTTTCACCTCCTGTATATAAATTAAAAATGATAAAGCATGTTTTTACGCATGCTTTATCATTATATAGTCGAGTATTTTCTCTGTCAAGCATTTATTTGACAAATATTTTCTTAACGAACTCAAAGACTCTCTCTGTTTCCATTGCCAGTCTGGCTTGATCAAATTCTGTATAACCTTCATTTACAAGAAACGCCTGTCCCATTATATATTTGTGCATTTCCTCATTTATCTGATCTGCAACAATCTCATCACAGTGAAGTGTCTCAACTAACATCTTCTCTGTCCTGGTATCCTTAAACAGTCCATGTCCCGAGTCATTGTCTGCAACGAGCTGTCTGAACAACACCCTCTCACTGTCTGCAAACTCACAGACAATAGTGGTCTGGCTGACATAATCCGCATTCTCTTTCTTACACAGACTTGTCTTCAGGGAACCGTAAACCTCATTTATACGCTCTGTTGTAATCTCTATAACAGCTCCCATATCAACAAAATTCTCATATATTGGTTGTGTTGAACAGGAAATCTCTTTTGCCAGTTTTCTTGCTGTTATTGCGGCAATTCCTTCTCTTCTGGCAAGGTTATACGCCGCTTCTAATATACCTTCTTTATTGATTTTCTTTACAGCAGCCATATTATTCCATTTCTTTCTTACTAAATATTTCCAAAAAGAAATCCGGCATATTCTATTTCTCACAGGTATATCTGAATACCTTTATGAGAAATTGACATATCCCGGATTCCCCTTATATCCTTCATGTCGAGCAGCTTCGCAGCCACTACTTTTTTATATACATCCAAGCAAATGAGTGATTACTCTTCGTCAGCATCTCCGGCTGTATCAAGGGTCTCAAATACGATCTCCTCTGAATTTACATTCTCTAACTCTTCGTAATCATCTGTATCCTCATCTTCATCAAAGAAGTTAAGCTCTTCCATATCAGTGTCAAGCTTTACTGAACGATATCTCTTCATTCCTGTACCAGCAGGTATAAGCTTTCCGATGATAACGTTTTCCTTAAGTCCGATAAGTGGATCAACCTTACTCTTGATCGCAGCATCTGTAAGAACCTTTGTTGTCTCCTGGAATGATGCAGCCGACATAAATGAATCAGTTGCAAGTGATGCCTTTGTTATACCAAGCATTATCTGTGTTCCAGTTGCAGGCTCCTTGCCCTCTGCGATAAGCTTCTCATTTGTATCTTCAAACTCAAGCAGATCTGCCTGTGTTCCTGGAAGATAATCTGAATCTCCCGGCTCATCAATTATGATCTTCTTAAGCATCTGTCTTACGATGATCTCAATGTGCTTATCATTGATATCAACACCCTGAAGTCTGTAAACCTTCTGAACCTCACGGAGCATGTAATCCTGAACTGCACGAACACCCTTTATCTTAAGGATATCATGTGGATTAACTGATCCCTCTGTAAGCTCATCACCAGCCTCAAGTACCTGGTCATCAAGAACTCTGATACGTGAACCATAAGGAATAAGATATGCCTTTGACTCACCTGTCTCATCGTTTGTTATGACAACCTCTCTCTTCTTCTTGTTGTCACGGAGCTGTACCTTTCCGCCAAACTCTGCAATGATCGCAAGTCCCTTTGGCTTTCTGGCCTCGAAAAGCTCCTCAACTCTTGGAAGACCCTGTGTGATATCGCCACCGGCAACACCACCTGTATGGAATGTTCTCATTGTAAGCTGTGTACCAGGCTCACCGATTGACTGTGCAGCGATAATTCCAACTGACTCACCAACCTGTACAGGCATTCCTGTTGCCATGTTCGCACCGTAGCACTTTGCACACACACCGAGGTGTGACTTACATGTGAGGACTGTTCTGATCTTAAGCTTTGCATCTGATCTTACAACTTCGTTTCCATCGTCATCCTTAACGGTGAATGGAACGCCGTTGGCATCGACACCCTTCTTAACAATGAGCTCAGCTCTCTTAGGAGTTACCATATGATTTATCTTGACAAGCATGTTGCCCTCTGCATCATATACAGACTCTGCAAGGTAACGTCCTGTGATTCTCTCCTGAAACTCCTCGATCATTTCCTTGCCCTCTCTGAAGGCCTCAATGACCATACCCGGAATTGAATCTCTTCCTATACTACAATCAGGCTCTCTGATTATAAGATCCTGTGATACATCTACAAGTCGTCTTGTCAGGTATCCTGAATCGGCTGTACGAAGAGCTGTATCTGACAGACCCTTACGAGCACCATGCGCTGAAATGAAATACTCCAGAACGTCAAGTCCCTCTCGGAAGTTAGACTTGATTGGGAGCTCAATGGTCTTACCTGTTGTATCTGCCATCAGTCCTCGCATACCTGCAAGCTGCTTGATCTGCTGATTAGAACCACGGGCTCCAGAATCAGCCATCATGAATATATTGTTATATTTATCAAGACCTGCGAACAGGAGATCCTGCAGATGCTTATCTGCCTTCTCCCAGATCTTAACTACTGCCTGATATCTCTCCTCGTCTGATACAAGACCACGTCTGAACTTCTTGGTGATTTGGTCAACGAGCTTCTGTGCATCCTCAAGGATATCCTTCTTCTCATCAGGCACCTTCATATCTGAAATAGATACTGATATAGCACTTCTTGTTGAATACTTATATCCTATTGCCTTGACATCATCAAGAACCTCTGCAGTCTTTGTTGCACCGTGTGTATTGATACACTTGTCAAGGATTGGCTTGAGCTGCTTCTTTCCTACATGGAAATCTATCTCAAGCTTCAGAGCGTTCTCACGAACAGTTCTGTCTACATATCCGAGATCCTGTGGAATGATCTCATTGAAGAGAAGCTTTCCAAGTGTTGTATCGATAACACCTGTAACTTCCTCGCCCTCGAACTCACCGGTTCTTCTTACATGGATCTTGGTGTGAAGTGTAATTCCACCATTCTCATATGCAAGTATTGCCTCATTCTTGGACTTAAAATATCTTCCCTCTCCGATCTCGCCTTCCTTTTCCATTGTCAGATAGTAGATACCAAGTACCATATCCTGTGAAGGAACGGCAACAGGCGCACCATCTGATGGCTTCAGCAGGTTGTTAGGTGAAAGCAGAAGGAATCTACACTCAGCCTGTGCCTCTACTGTAAGTGGAAGATGGACAGCCATCTGGTCTCCATCGAAATCGGCATTGAAGGCTGTACATACGAGTGGGTGAAGCTTTATAGCCTTACCGCCTACAAGCACTGGCTCAAATGCCTGGATTCCAAGTCTGTGAAGTGTAGGGGCACGGTTAAGCATAACCGGATGCTCCTTGATGACATCCTCAAGAATGTCCCAAACCTGTGGCTCAAGCTTCTCTACCATCTTCTTTGCCTGCTTGATATTGTTTGCCTTACCTGTAGCTGTAAGCTCCTTCATAACAAATGGCTTGAACAGCTCGATAGCCATCTCCTTAGGGAGACCGCACTGGTAAATCTTAAGCTCTGGTCCAACTACGATAACTGAACGTCCTGAGTAGTCAACTCGCTTACCAAGAAGGTTCTGACGGAAACGTCCCTGCTTACCTTTCAGCATCTCTGAAAGTGACTTCAGTGCTCTGTTACCAGGGCCTGTTACCGCACGTCCACGTCTACCGTTATCTATAAGTGCATCAACTGCCTCCTGAAGCATTCTCTTCTCATTTCTCACGATGATCTCAGGAGCACCGAGATCAAGGAGTCTGCGGAGACGATTATTTCTGTTGATAATTCTTCTGTACAGATCGTTGAGGTCTGATGTTGCAAATCTTCCACCTTCAAGCTGTACCATAGGTCTGATATCTGGTGGGATAACAGGTATTACATTCATGATCATCCACTCAGGTCTGTTCTCTGATGTTCTGAATGCCTCCATTACCTCAAGTCTCTTGATGATCCTTGTACGCTTCTGGCCGCTGCATGTCTCAAGCTCTTTCTTAAGCTCTGCGCTCTCGGCATCAAGGTCTATTGCCTTGAGAAGCTTCTGTATAGCCTCTGCGCCCATCTCTGCAACGAATGAACCGTAACCATACTCCTTCTCTGCCTCTCTGAACTCCTGCTCGTTGAGGATCTGCTTGTAAGCAAGCGGAGTATCCTTTGGATCTGTTACTATATATGATGAGAAGTACAGTACCTTCTCAAGCACTCTTGGTGATATATCAAGGATCAGTCCCATACGGCTAGGGATTCCCTTGAAGTACCATATATGTGATACAGGAGCAGCGAGCTCAATATGTCCCATACGCTCTCTACGAACGTTGGACTTTGTTACCTCAACTCCACACTTATCACACACGATTCCCTTGAATCTGATCTTCTTGTACTTACCACAATTACACTCCCAGTCCTTCTGTGGCCCAAATATTCTCTCACAGAACAGACCGTCCTTCTCAGGCTTAAGTGTTCTATAGTTGATAGTCTCAGGGCGCTTTACCTCACCATGTGACCATTCTCTTATCTTTTCAGGAGATGCAAGTCCGATTTTTATTGCGTCAAAGTTCAATGACTTTTCCTGTTCTGCATTGTCTACATTGTATTCTGGCATCTTACAAAGCTCCTTTCTTATTCTTCCTCATTATTATCCATATAATCTGAATCGCCGAGGTCTTCCATATCACTTATATCGTCGTTCTCATCAACCTCTGAGAATCCGCTTGCCTGAAGCTCATCTGCGTCATCGCCTCTGAACACCTCAGGTGCATCGCTCTCATCCATATCATCGTCTCTGTCTGATGATCTGTCGCTGAGAAGTCTCTTGATACTTGTGTTGTAATCATAAGCTTCCATGGTCTCGCTGAGATCAACTTCAACCATCTTCTTGTTGCCTTCCTCGTCCTCTTCCTCTCTTACGACTCTTACATCAAGTCCGAGAGCCTGGAACTCCTTGAGAAGTACCTTGAATGACTCAGGCACACCAGGTGCTGGTATATTGTCGCCCTTGATAATAGCCTCATATGTCTTAACACGTCCTACAACATCATCAGACTTAACTGTCAGAATCTCCTGCAGTGTGTATGAAGCACCATAAGCCTCAAGAGCCCAAACCTCCATCTCTCCGAAACGCTGTCCACCAAACTGAGCTTTACCAC
>OLYC01002342.1_pt1 | contig 11311 bp, 15 predicted proteins | sample 1674271 | NCBI WGS metagenome assembly OLYC01 (sample SAMEA103958154, study PRJEB25191) | human gut metagenome
TTCAATTTCATTACCTTCACGCCCATCGTTGCGCGCGATAGTAAAGGAATTTCATTTATCTTTAGCCGAATTTGAGAAACATTAGAGACTACTAAAACTTCTTTATCATCAATTAGCGGTAAGAAATCACAAAGTTTATCTGATTGCTGAATTGATTTTCCTTTTGTTGCGCGGCCGGTCATCCCAAATTCTCCAATTGAAGTTCGTTTTGCTGAACCATCTTCAGAAATTGATAAAATCTCTTTAGTCTCTTTTGGAATAACTCGCGCGGAAACAACATAGTCTCCTTCATTGAGCTTCATTCCTACAACGCCGCGCGCAACTCGTCCAATCGGACGGATATCAGAAGTGGAAATCATAATAAAGTTACCAGAGTGGGACAAGATTCCAATATTTTCATCTCTTAAAATCAAAACAGAGATAATTGTATCATTTTCGTCGAGTTTTATTGCCTGCGCACCATTACCTCTTTTTAGGTTATACTCAGACAAAGAAGATTTTTTCAAAATTCCATTCTTTGTAATGAAGACGATGTTAGAGGCTTGTTGTTCTTTTGAGATAATAACGCTTGCGCGCACCTGTTCATCTGACTGGAACGATACAAGACTGTTTAGATATTGCTTTTCTCCAATAGAAAAATTTCCCATTTTTGTAGAATAAAAACGTCCCTTGTCCGTAAAGAAAAGAATTTCGTCTGTGGTTTCTCCAACAAGCGTATCAACCACATATTCACCTTTATCAAGTTTGAACTTTTGGCCGACGCCGTTGCGCCGTTGAGAATAAAGAGTTGACGTTTCACTTACAAAAACTGCGCCTTCATTCGTAAAAGAAAGAGCCAACTGCTTCCGCTCGACCGTTTCTTCTTCATTGGAAATATTCAAAATTTTTGTCCGGCGCGCATCACCAAATTTTTCAGCTACTTCACGCAGCCCCTTTTCAATCTCTTTCTTCAAAAGATTCTCATCGGCAAGAATAGCTTCAATGCGCGCGAGTTCTTTCTCTAGCTCGGCTTTTTCACTCATCAACTTAGAAACATCAAGATGGGTGAGACGAGAGAGCTTTAGGTCAAGAATTGCTTTTGCTTGCGTTTCATCAATACATAACAGGCACTGAAGCCCAATTGACGCATTTTTTGTATCCGCAGCTTGCTTGATAGTTTTGACTACTTCATCGATCATTGAAATCGCTTTGATAAGTGCTTCAAGGATATGAAGTCGCGCACGAATTTTGCGTCGATCAAACTGAAAACAATTTATATAAACAGTTTTCTCGTGGTCAAGATGCGATTGGAATAGCGCACGCTGCCCCATCACAACAGGATAGAGGCCCTTATCAAGAACCGTCATATTGATGGCAAAGAAAGTTTCAAGAGAAGTATTCTTATAAAGATATTTCAAAACTCTCTCAGGAGAAGCACCTTTTGAGAGGAAAATTCTCAAGTCTGCGCGCTCACCAGTATAGTCAGCAAAATCACGAATGCCGCAGCTTTCATCTTCTTCAATTAGGTTTGCAAGCTCCTTACAGATAGTATTTGTAAAAGTTGAATACGGCATTTCTCTAACAATAAAACATCTATCTTTTGGTTCCCACTCAATACTCGCGCGCACTTTACACGCAGGACCATTTCCGGTCAAAAGGCTTTTTCTAACTTCATCTTTATTTAGAAGTGTCGCGCCTGTTGGAAAGTCTGGGTAACAAAGAATTTCATCATCTGGAATATTAGGATTCCAAAGAAGCTTTATCATTGCTTCATTGGTTTCTCTAAGATTAAGTGGTGGCAAACTACTTGACATACCACTGCCAATCGAAATACAACCATTGACGCCATTCCAAAAACCTTTCGCGGGAAGTACTTTTGGAAATTTTCCTTCCATATCATAGGTGTCTTCCCATTCATCAATAATTCCTTTTTCCAAGTCTTTCAAAAGTTGATATGCAATTTCAGACCCGCGCAGTTCAACATAACGGTCAGCAGAGTGGTCATTCGGGTTCATCAAAGTACCATAGTTGCCATTAGCTTCTTGGAGGGGAACTCGATAAGCAAAAGGTTTAGCCATACGAATAAGTGTGCCATATGCAGAGGCAGGTCCATGTGTATAACTAAAGCTAGTAGCCTGTGCGACTGACTTTGCAGCCTTTTTGAAAGGCTTATCATAAGTGAGCTTTGCAAGGTATTGCGCATGAAGAAGCTTTCGCGCGCCCCACTTACAGCCATCACGCGCGTCAGGGAGCGCGCGGCGTTGGAGGTTATAGCCAGCAAAATCGAGGAAATCTTCCTCAAAGACTTCTTGTGCATCTCTATCAATAAAATCTTCCACTATAATCCTCCTTATTCACAAATATTTGAAAAATCAACATTTTTCATAATAAATTGCTTTCTTTCTTCTACGTTTGGTCCCATCAGCATATTCATCATTTCTGAATATCTTTCAAAGTCTCCAATTTGAACGCGTTCCCACCTGCGCTGAGCGCCGAAAACACTTTCTTTTGTTTCTTGAGGCGTATTCTCACCAATACCTTTTTTGCGACTAATTTCTTTTGGCTTTCCATTCTTTTTCAGAAGCACATCTCTTTCTTCTTCACTAAACGCATAAAGGGTCTTATCTTTATATCGTAAAACAAAAAGGGGCATTTTCATTCTAAACAAACGCCCTTCTTTTATAAACTGAGGACACATATAGAAGAAAAGCGTTGTAATTAGATTTGAAATGGATGCACCATCAACGTCAGCGTCAGAAGCGCAAGCAACGTATTGATAACGAAGCTTTTTCGAATTATAATTGTTGAAGAAGCCGCAGCCTAGCGCAGAAAAAATTGCTTTGACTTCCTCATTCTGTAGAATTTTTTCTTGGTCATGCTTCAAAGCAGAAATGATTTTACCTCGGATGGGGAGAAGAGCTACTCGATCGATAGGCCGGCCTTGAGCAAGTGCGCCAAGAGCACTATCTCCCTCCGTTATAGCTAGAATTGAGCCGCTCTCTGGCCCATGAATTTGGCAGTCCTTCAACTTATCGGCAAGAATTGCACGTTTTTTCTTTTCGTTGTTGATTTCTTTTTCTGTTTCTAGAACTTGGCGGCGCGCACGTTCCGCAGCAGCGTCGGCTTTTACTTCTTTCAAAAGTAAGTCCAAAATTTTCTGAAATTCATCAGAATGTTTTCGCTCAAAATCTTCAAGCATTTGGGTGGTCGCGCGCTGGCAAAGACCCCTAAGCTCAGGCGTATTTACCTTCGTCTTGGTTTGATTGGCAAAAGAGGGGTTCGGCACTTTACAACTGACGGCATAAAGTAAACCTTTGCGTAAAGTGTCAGGAGAACCATCTCCTTTGATTTTCTTCTTGAAGAAGTTTGTCAAAGCTGTTTTTACACCAGTTAGAGATGTCCCACCATTTGAATTTTCAAGTCCATTCGTAAAGGTAAAAGAAGTTTCAGCACGACTATCTGTCCATTCCATTACGATTTCAGCCTCAATTTGTTCTTCTTTTAGAACAATATGAAGTGGAGTTTTGTGAATCGTTTTCGCACCACTATTTTTGAGAAAATCAAGTAGACCATTTTTAGATTGGTACTCTATTTTTTCACCTGTCAAATCATTATTGAGAATAAAAATAATTTGAGGATAAAGATATGACCAATCACGGCACATTTTTTTGATATCTTCAAATTTTATTGAAATTGGCTCAAGATGATATACTTCTTGAGATGGAATGAAGGAAACAATTGTTCCATGATATTTTGAATCAGTGGGAGAAATTGTAAAACTTTCTTTGATACCTTTTTCTAGATGGAGATAAGCCACTTGTCCATCACGAGTGCTCCACACTTCAAAGATATCACTAGTGAGTGCAGTGCCTTTCGCCCCAATCTTTATGTTCAGTATAGCTCGCTACACTATACCCGCGCCATGACGCGCAGCTCTATGTTTCCATAGAGAACAGACTATATCTTCACCCCTTATTGGGGGACTCCTTTTTTGAAGCGCTTGCTTCTACTCTACTTGATATAATTTTAGAAAGATTGATATTTAATATCTTTTCAATATCAATATCTTCATTTTCTAAAATCATTCGTTCGATAGTCGTTGAACGTTCGTCTAATTCATAATTATTGTCTCTCATTTTTTGAACTCGAAATAAAATAGCTTTCTTAAGAGCAGATTTTATAGAGTCAAGGTCATTAAGATTAAAGAAAAAATTCTTTGTTTTTTGCTTTGCCCTTGGCTTATTATCTCTTTTATCGATAATTGGTTCTCCTTCACTCCACCTGACTCTAAACCGATAAGTACGATATTTTTTGTTTATTTCCAGTCCAATACCTGAAAAATTTACGCAATTATTCTTTGTTGTACTTTGATTCCTCTTGTTTAAAGATGTTGTAATAAGTCGTAAATTTTCTTTTCTATTATCTAAGCCATTTCTGTTGATGTGGTCAACAACTAATTTTGGCTTTTCATTTGGCAATATTCCTAAAATCCACCTGTGCATTTTTCCATATTTATCATGTTGAGCATAGTCCGTATTTGGATTATGACATTCCTTTTTAGATAAATACCAGCCTGTTTTAGGAATCCTTTCATAGTCTTCGTCATCTAATAAGACTACTGCACCACATTTGAGAACTAATTCTTTCATAATATCACCTTTTTCTATAATATTATGAATTAGACACTTCGCTGCTGATTATCCAATTTGGATTTTCCAGCAATTTAAGAGTTTTTAGAACGGCTATGGGTGAGTTAACCGTTCAATCCGGCCACGTTCTGATAAACTTTATCAGAGAATTTGCCACCAGAGTGTGGCATTGTGTAAATAGCCTCAAGTGCTTCTGTTCCATCTTCGCGTTTACCAAACGGCGCACCGCGTCCATTATCACGAATTGTAACTCGATTATCTTTAGAAAGAGTAACTTCAATTTCATTACCATAGCCCATAGTCGCTTCGTCTATGGAATTCGTAATAATTTCACGGATACATTGAAGAACACCTTGATTGTCTTCACTACCCATATACATGGCCGCGCGTGAGCGTATTGCGTCACGGAATGAGAGCGTTTCTATCGAATTAGCATCGTAACTCATTCATCTTCCTCCAAAATTTGATAACCTTCAAATTTATCGTGATACATTGGGTAATAGAATTCGCCGTAACAGAAATATCCAACAATTCCTAACGGCGGTTTTGTATTTGGAAAGGTAACTAAGCCCAACGGATATTTTTCTTTTACTTCTTCAAGTGTAGTAAACTTTTTCATCTGAATCTCCTTTCTATCCATTTTCTTTTAGTATATCATAATTTCAACGAAAATTCAAATTCCCTCAATTCATTATAAATGCGCGCGTCGCGCCTGCGCGTAATCTAAATTCATTCAAAAATCAAATTTCTATTTGAAAAAATTTGAAAATTTTCTAAAAATGAGGTATAATATAGATAGAAACTAGAAAGAAGGTGAAAATGTGAAAAAAGATATGATAATTCGTTTTATGCTTGATGCAGAGTTAGACGCACGAATTCGCGAATATTGTGAAGAAAATGACATGAAGATTAGTTATTTTTTGAGAGTAGCCGCGCGCGAGTATATGAAAAATCATCCGACAGAAGAGGAGTGAACATGAAAGACTATCTTTTGATTGATAAAAAAGAATATTTGAGAATGAATGAAGTCCGAGAGCGTTTTGGAGATGACTATGCTATGGGCTTTGCCTTTGACCTTCTTGATAATGCTTTTGAAAAATCAGAAAAGCAAAAAAAAGAAAAAGAAAAAGTCTTTGAATGTTATAGCATCGGCCTTTCAAACTTTCTAACTAAAAAGGGCTTCCAAATTATTGGAACTCGTCCTAACACAAAAAATCCAAATTGGGATGTTTGGCTTTTTGAACGGACGCCAGATATTGAACGCGCGCAGTCTGAGTATTCTCACCGCAAGAAGTAAGGAGTGAAGACTGTGAGTGTCCCAAATCAGAAAATTATTAGAATAGAAAAAGACAAATATCAAAGTAGATTTCTTCAAATTGGTGACGAACAATGGAAAAAGGCTTTTCAGTCTATGAGGCCAACTGTATTTGGCTTGTATTTATACTTGGCTTCAAATAAAGATGGATATTTATTAGAGCTTAGCGCCGCGGCCGTCGAGCGAGAAATCGGAAGAAAGAGCAAGGAAACACCTATGCTTTTTCACCTTCGCCGAAGTTCGCAAACACGAACTCCGCAATTGCGAACTCCGCAAATGCGAACTTAGAAGTTCGCAAACGCGAACTCCCGACTCCGCAAATGCGAACTCCCTACTCCGCAAATGCGAACTTAGAAGTTCGCGGGCGCGATATAGAAATAGATAATATAAATAAAATAAATAAAACAGATATTACAGATATCGAAAAGGAAAAGTTGGAAGGATTATTTGGAAAGGACGGCGCACTCCTCAAAGGAGAAGGATGGATTGACACTTATATCCCTAATTTTTATGACCTCGCGCGCGAGAAGCAGATTGAAGTGCTTTCTGCCACTCCAATTTTTGGATTGACTGCAATGCAAGCGGAATATGTAGTCGATAAAATTTTGAATTAGAATTTTATTCTAGCCGGCATAGCATCATGATGTGCCACAACATAAACTCGAAAGGAGCTAAAATGGAAGATATTGAAAAGCGCGAACAGCTAATCAAAGGTTACGAAGGTCAGATTCGTTACCTTCAGAAGCGTATTCAAAAAAATGCAAACAATAAAGCAAAAAATCGTCGCACAAAACGCGACCCCGACAAAGATACTGCGCATTGCTACTTACTTATCGAAAAATGGCAAGAGCGCATCGACAAATGTAAGAATGGAGAACCGCTTGACTTTCTAGGCAAATCTTTGCTCTAAGGAGAAAAAAATATGACAAAATATGAAATTTACGATACAATCATTTCGCGCGCGATTATCAACCTAATTAGTCTCGCGCGTCGGCATAACAACGAAATAATCCTCAAAAATTTTCATCCTCATAATATTATTCATCTTTTTATGTTTGAAATGGCGGCCATTGCTTCTAATAATTATGAACATGAGAATATTACACTAAAACTAGAAATGCCGTGGTATAGAAAAATTTTTGCGCCGAAACGTATTCGTTGCACGCAATCAGTTCGCGCAGCTGAAGATGGTATCAATATTCAAGAATTTCTTGATTTTACTAAGGCGGGATTTGAAGGTGTCTCATATGAAGAAATTTGGAAGGAGTATTACGCCCAATGAATTATTCAATTTACACGGATGGCGCGTGCTCTGGCAATGGAAAAGAAAATGCGATCGGAGGTTTCGCTTTTATTGTTCTCGACAATAAAGGCGCACTCAAATATGAATATGCTATGCCCGTAGAAAATACTACCAATAATATTTGTGAGCTTTCTGCTGTTCTTGGGGCTTGTGCTTTCTTTGATGCTTACACTCCCAAAGAGGATACCGCTACCATTTATAGTGACAGCGCCTATATTATCAATTGTATTACTCAAAAGTGGTATAAGAAATGGCAAACTAATGGTTGGCGCAACTCAAAGAAAGAACCAGTCGCAAATCGTGAACTTTGGGAACGTCTCATCCCCTATTTTGAAAATCCACGTTTTTCTTTTGAGAAGGTAAAGGGTCATTCTGGCGAAAAAGATTGGAATGACTATGTAGATAGACTGGCTGTAAAAGCAAAGGAGGAAAAACTATGATTACTATAGGTATTCCTGTCTATAAAGCTCGCGACACTCTTCCCTATTGCCTTGATGCTTTAGTAGCTCAAACGCGCAAAATGTTCCTAGTTACTTTGTGTCAAGACTGTGACGGAGAAGATTATAGTGATATTATTGAGACATATCGTGCGCGCGGGCTTCATATTCGTCTAATTTCTACTTCTGAAAATAGCGGGCCAGGCGTCGCGCGCCAAACAATTATTGACAATGAAACCCAGAGTGACTACATTATGTTTTGTGATAGTGATGACATCCTCCAACCTCGTGCAGTTGAACAACTGTATCGTGAAGCAAAGCGAAATAACGCTGATGTAGTCTGTGGCTCATTTATACATGAAGAGAATTTTGGGCCAGGGCATTCTCTTCCAGTAGATAGAATTCCTTGTACGTGGCTGCACGCCAAAATATACCGTCTTGATTATTTGAGAAAAAACAATATTCGTTTTCTCCCTGAACTTCGACTCAATGAAGATAGTTATTTCAATTTAGTAGCTTGTAACTGTACTGATAAGATATATAAAGTAGATGAATACTTTTATATTTGGCGCTCAAACCCAAATTCGCTTACTCGTCAAGACAAAGGAACTTTTTTCCAACGCAGTAATGGTCAATATATTTATGGCCAGGTAAAGGGTTTGAAAAAAATTTATGAGATTAGAGGAGACATTCCCGCGCCAGTTTTATGTCAGACTCTCATCAATATTTACAATGCTATGATGGAGCAAGTCTATCGTAAAGTTGATGACTATTCTTATTTAGATGAACTTCTTTCTCTAAAACAGAATTCATTTATTCAAGATTTTCTAAAAGACGGAAACAACTGGCCTTATTTCGTCAATAATGTGAAGGCTGCGTACATCTATGATAATGATGTGGTATACTTCTACAAGTTGCGTTTCGTTGATTTTATCACTAACTATATAATGGAGGATAAAAAATGATTTATGTTGTAAATGGTGCTCCTCGTTCTGGTAAAGATACGTTTTGCTCAATGATCGCCAAATTTATGGGAGAAGGATACGTAAGGGTTTATTCTACTGTTGATTATGTAAAAACAATTGCGGCCAGTGCATTTGGATGGAATGGAGAAAAGACGCCTCGCGCGCGTAAATTTCTCAGTGACTTGAAGGATCTTTTGACCGAATGGAACGATATACCATTTAAAGACATCCAGAAAAAGGTATATGAAACGACAGAGGACTGGGATTATTACGGAATCGATAGTAAAAGATGCGCAATTTTTATTATGTGTCGTGAACCAGAGGAAATAAAAAAAATTGTTGAACGACTGGATGCGCGAACGATCCTTGTAAGGCGGAACAGCGCTGAATGCGAAGAAGTTTCAAATCATGCTGATGCAGAGATTCTTGATTACAAATACGATATTGAAATTGAGAATAATGGTTCTTTGAAAGATTTGGCTTTTGAGGCTTTGAAGTTTATTGAGGATGAAGATTTGACGTTCAGGCATTGGGTTACTTTTCATGTAAAGGATAGTGGCGAAATTATTGAAGTAGAAAAGGAGCTAAATTTTTGACTAATCGAGAATTTTTGAAAAATTTTTCTGAGAAGGATTTCGTGAGATGGCTTGCTGGTTTTGAACTAGTTGAAAATGCGCCATGGCTTCAGTGGTTAGATAAGGAATATTGTAAGAAATGTACTCCAATTATAGGACGCTTGGAGGGTCACGACTGCGACCAGTCGTTTGCACCATGTGAATTTGAAGTGGATGAGTGTCCATACGGAGTGGCAGATTTGACAGATGAAGAGCTGATTGAAATGTGGCTAGATGCTAAAAGGGAAGAAATTTGAATTCTTCCCTTCTTTTTGATATAATAAAAGAAAAAGGAAGTGAGAGAATTTGGAGCTAAGCAAAACACAAGAAGAAATTTTAGCTTCGTCAGCGTCTGTTGTATTCGTTCAATCTTGTGCTAGTAGCGGCAAAACGAGACTACTAACCGAGAAAATCCGTCAATCTATTTCGTGCGCAAAGAAGCTGGTCGCTTTTACCTTTACAAACATGGCTGCGGCGGAAATTCGCAGTAGATTGAATGTTGAAAATAGTGATGTAATTTGGATTGGAACCATTCACTCCTATTGCGCAAGGTGTCTACTGCGCGCGGGTGTTGCAGAGGCAGGAAAATATTTGAATAATGAAAATTTTGATGGTCTTTTTGATCTTGCGCGGAGCCATCCAAATGCTTTTCCTTCTCTTGATATTTGTCTTTTGGATGAGGCGCAAGATAGCAATAAAGACCAGTTTGACTTTATTTTTTCTATCATAAAAAGTGCTGAATATTTTGTTGTCTATGACTTGCGCCAGTGTATCTATCGTTGGAATGGCAGCCGGCCAGACCTATTGATGGAATGGGCGGAAAAATTCGGTGCGACGATATACTCAATGGATGAAAACTATCGTAATGGTAGTGACATTCTTGATTTTGCGCGGGATATTATTAGAAAAAATAAAATGAGCGATTTATCTATTCCGATGCGTGGAGTGCGTGGGAGGGTCATTGAAGTTCCTTTTTCTATCAAGTATCTTGTTGATGAAATCAAGTCTACTTCCAATTATGGCGATTGGATGGTGCTCGCGCGCACAAATGCGGAAGTAGATGATATTTTTGATAAGTTGACTGATGCTGGAATTCCATGTGATACATTCAAGCAGGGTGACCTGTCAAAAGATGAGCTAAGCGAGAAGATGAAAGCAGATACTGTGAAGGTTCTTACTGGCCATAGCGGAAAAGGATTAGAGGCTCGTTTTGTTGCTGTCTATGACGCACGGATGTGGAATGAAGAAGAAGTTTGTATTTCATATGTTATGGCGACTCGCGCGCGTGACCGTCTAATTTGGTTTACTAAACCAGTTGTAAAAAAGAAACCTCGAAGAAACTCAATGATGAGTTGGGAGTAAATATGGAAAAAATATCAGATAAAAAAATGCAGATCTGTCCGGTTGCAAAAAAATGCGGTGGTTGTCAGCTGCAGGGCATGTCCTATCGTGACCAGCTGGAGAAAAAACGTGTGCTGGTGGCGAAATGTGTCAGTGGAGTGAAAGTACATCCGGTCATGGGGATGGCAGATCCCATGCATTACCGGAATAAAGTGCATGCGGCATTCGGACGGGATAAAAAAGGAAAGGTGATCAGCGGTGTCTATGCGAGTGGTACACATCGTATTATACCGGTGGATCACTGCATGATAGAAGATGAGCGGGCAGACGAGATCATCGCAACGATCCGGGGTCTGATCCGGGATTTTAAGATCAAGATCTATGATGAGGATACCGGATACGGCCTGCTGCGTCATGTGATGGTGCGGACGGCACATGCGACTGGAGAAATCATGGTTGTACTAGTGCTCTCTTCACCGATACTGCCGGATAAAAATCATTTTGTAAAAGCACTTCGCAGCGCACATCCACAGATTACGACAGTGGTACTCAATGTGAATGACCGCCATACAAGTATGGTGCTTGGTGACCGCAATATTGTACTCTATGGAAAGGGGTATATAGAGGATGAGTTGTGTGGGAATCGTTACCGGATCTCACCGAATTCTTTTTATCAGATCAATTCTGTGCAGACAAAGCGGTTGTATG
>OLYC01002348.1_pt1 | contig 11283 bp, 8 predicted proteins | sample 1674271 | NCBI WGS metagenome assembly OLYC01 (sample SAMEA103958154, study PRJEB25191) | human gut metagenome
CGCCGTTTTCCTGAATGTCGCGGATCTTGCCGTCGTCGCAGGGCTTTAGGTGGAACGTTTCGACCACGCGGTCGAGCATCCCCTGTTCGTTCACATGGCACACGCCGCGCGTGACCGTGCCGTGCTCGCTCACGGTGTTGCAGAGGTCGTAGCCGACCATCGTGCCCTCGCCGCTTTCGGCGAGCTTTGAGAGCTCGGCGTAAATCGTCTTGAACGCGTCCACGCCGTAATAGTCGTCGGCGTTGATGACGACGAACGGCTCGTGCACGAATTCGCGCGCGCACAACAGCGCGTGCACCGTGCCGAACGGCTTGACGCGATCAGACGGCACCGTGTAAAAATCGGGCACGCTCGAAAAATCCTGATACGCATAGCAGACCTCAACATTGTCCCCGTCCGCCGTTTTGCGCGCGGCAAGGTGATGTCCGACCATGTTCTCCATCAAGTCGCGCATGTCGGGCTTGATGATGAAGACCACCTTCGTAAAGCCCGCGCGCAGCGCGTCGAAAATGGAGTATTCCATCAAAATTTCACCGTTCGGACCGATGCCGTCCACCTGCTTATTGCCGCCGTAGCGCGAGCCCATGCCCGCCGCCATAATGACCAGCGCTGCTTTCATAAAAACAAAACTCCTCTCAAAGTTCTCGATCTCTTTTTCTCCGGGCGCGCACTGCGCGCTCATCTTCGCCCATCATAGCGTATCCGAACCGGCATTGCAACCGTCTTTTTCGTCTCTTGTCTTTTGCCGCAGGCGTGTTATACTGGTGTAACTATTTCTTAACACTGAGGTCACACCATGGAAGGATTTCTGCACGCGGTCTCTTCTGTCACCATCATCCTGCTGCTGACGGCGACGGGCTATTTCTGCGCGGCCAGGGGCTGGATGGGCCCGCAGGCCAAGGCCTTTATCGGCAAGTTCACGCTCTCTGTCGCCATCCCCTGCATGTCGGTCTACGGGCTGACGAATAACCTGACCCGTGATCTTCTGGTTCAGTCGGGCAGCTTTCTGCTCGTGCCGCTGCTCGGCACCGTGGTCATCACGATCCTGTCACTGCTCGTCGGCAGGCTCTTGAAGCTGCCGCGCAAAAAGCTCGGCGTTTTTATGATGATGTGCTCGGTGTCGAACGCCATCTTCGTCGGCCTTGCGATGTGCACCGAGCTCTTTGGCGACACCTGCACGCCCTACGTCATGCTCTACTACCTCGTCAACACCAGCTTTGTCCAGCTGCTGTTTCTCTCGCTTGTGCGCTGGTCGGGCGAGAGCCGCGGCTTTGACCTCAAGATGCTCCAGAAATTCCTGACCACGCCCGCCGTCATCGCCGTTTTCGTCGGCCTCGCGCTCGTGTGGTTTGAAGTGAGGCTCCCCTCGCTCGTGATGAGCTACTGCCGCTATATGAACAACCTCGTCACGCCGCTGGCGCTGCTGCTCACGGGCTATATCATCCACGACATCGGGCTCAAAAATGTCCGGCTCGACCGCGACTTAGGCATCGCGATGGTCTTCCGCTTCCTGCTCGCGCCCGCCCTCTCGGTCGCGCTGTGCAGGGCGTTCGGCGTGACGGGCCTTGCTCACGACGTGCTCATCGTCGAAACGGCGATGCCGGTCGTGACGCAGACGGTCGTCGCCGCCGCGGAATACGGCGCGGACGAGGAATTCGCCGCGCAGGGCGCGGCGCTCTCCACGATCGCGTGCTTCGTCGTGATTCCTGTGCTGATGCTGATTTTGTAATCAAAAAAGTGGCAAAGCCACTTTTTTGAGAAGGTTTCGCTGCGTTCTGTGCCTCGGTTGTCCGCTAAAAGCGGACAATTCGACCTTACACCGTTGCGGCACTACGATTCCCGCGCCCTTGCAGGCGCGCCAATCGTGCCGCTTCCTCGAAACCGACTTGCTGTTTCCGCCGCTGGCGGCACTTCGCCGGTTTCCACTTCGCGCAAAGAGTTTTCTGCCAGAAGGTGAATTGCCCCGCAGCGGGCAAGAGAAGCCCCTCTGGAGGGCGCACATGTCGCGGCGGAAAACCGATTTGAATTTATTTCGTGCCGTGCGCGGCACCTGGGCAGCCGTTGGCAGCTTTGCTGCCTTACGGATGCTGCGTACCCCTTGCGGGTAAAAACTCTGCGAGGCTCTCTACTCTGAAAAGAATTCCGCGCCGTGGGCGCGGGGATTTTTTTATCTTCAATTTCCGATCAGTGCGGACAGGCCGCCGGTTCTCAGCTCGTCTTTATAGTAGTTGAGCTCATCGCCGATGAGCTCGTCGAGCACGCGCATGCCCAACACCTCGACAGGGGCCTTGTCGTCCGTCAGGATGCAGCTTCCGCCCTCATAGGGCGTGAGCTTCGAGTAGACCGTGCGCATCATGTCGGCATAGTCGCTGTCCTTGAGCTTTGCGATGCTGCGCAGGAACGTCTCCTCCCAGTCATCCGCGTTCGTGCAGAAGACCTCGGTATTCGTGTTGCCCCTCACCGGCGCGGTGACGGTGTGCTGGAAGACACTCGCCATCGTGTCGCAGAGGTATTCGTTGATCGAGCCGTTCTCCGCGGACGTCATGTTGAGGTTCACGACCATCACGCCGTTCGGCTTCAAATGTGCCTGCACTTCATTGAAAAACTCGACGCTCGAGAGCTGGAACGGGATGGTGATATCCTGATAGGCGTCCACCATGATGACGTCAAACTTCTCCTTCGACGCGGCAAGGTACGCGCGCCCGTCCTCGACCGCGACGGTCACGCTGCCTGGAAGTCCGAAGTAGTCCGTCGCGATGTCGGCAATTTTTTTGTCGATCTCCGCGCCCTGCACACTCGCGCCGGGGAAATAGCGCGTGCAGTAGCTCGCGTACGTGCCAGAGCCCATGCCGAGGATCATCACGCTGCGGTTTTCGTTGTCCGTGCCGTCCATGCCCGCCATGCAGGGCGCGGCGAGCGCGTAGTCATAGTACATGCCCGTCAGCGCGTCGCCCTTGACCTGCACGCTCTGCACACCGAAGAGCACGTTCGTCGAGAGCGTCGTGCGCTTCGCGTCGTCCTGCACCTGCAAATAGTTGTAGATGGACTCGTCCTCAAGCGTGATGTCGCTCTGCCAGAAGGCGAAGCTGTAAGACGGCAGGGCAAAGCACAGTCCAGCGATCAAAAGGACGGAGACGATCCCCGGCACGCTCTTTTTCTTCTCGAACACGAAGTACGCGATGCCGATGGCCGCGAGCACACCGGAGAAGATCAAAAACGTTGCCGCCGTGCCGACGGCGGGGATCGTCACAAACGTCGGCACGAAGGTTCCGATGATGCTGCCGATGGTGTTGAGCGCGTTGAGCCTGCCCACGGTCTTGCCCGTGTCGTCGAGATTGTCGACCGTGAAGCGCGTGAGCGACGGCGTGACGGTGCCGAGCAGCACGCACGGGAACGCGAAGATCACAAGGCACGCCGCGAGCGCCGCCCAGACGAGGAAGTTTTTCGTCACAAAAAGCGCCAGCAGCAGCGAGATGCCCGCGATCAGGTACCGTCCCACAAACGGGATGAGCGCGATCCAGATGGCCGCGATGATGAGGCGGCGGTAGAGCTTATCGGGCGTCGCGCTCTTGTCGGCGAGCTTGCCGCCCCAGACGTTGCCGATGGCCATCGCGATCATAATGACGCCGATGATAACGGTCCACACGATCTGCGACGAGCTGAAGTACGGGGCCATGAGCCTGCTCGCACCGAGCTCGACCGCCATGACGGACATACCGGCAAAAAATTCGGTCAGGTATAAAAAGTATTTGCTGCGGATGAGTTTATTTTCCATGCAGGACCTCCCTGTCGTTTCGTTTGTGCCGTCTTCGGTGTAGACAGAGAAATTATAACACGCCTGAACCGCTTTGCACAACGTTTTTGCCGCGTATTCATTCCCGATGCGCATATTCCCCTTCTGCACGCATATAGATGGAGCAACATGAGTCAGGAGTGTGCTGCATGAAGGGTAACATGGAAGAGCGCGCCTGCGCGCTGGCCGCCTACATCATCGAAAACCGCGCCACCGTGCGCGCCGCGGCAAAAAAATTCGGCGTGAGCAAGTCCACCGTGCACAAGGACTTACAGGACCGCCTGCCGCAGTTCAACCGCAGCCTATACTTGCAGGTCAAGGAGGTGCTGGAGGTCAACAAGGCCCAGCGCCACATCCGCGGCGGCATGGCCACGCGAAAAAAATACAAGGGATTTTGAAACTTTTTTCGACTTTTTGCGTCTAACATAAGAGTGCGCCTCCCGCGCGGCAAAATTTCTCTTGCACAATTCCGCCGCGCAGGGTAGAATGCATTATTGTAAACCAAAAGAAAAATGATCGGAGCAATTTTGAGATGCGAGAGCAGGATTATTACGAGCGCGGCTATGACGATGAGCCGCGCCGCAGCAAAAAGGCAAAAAAGCGCAAAAGAAAGCAGTCCGGCAGCCGCGGCGAGCGCGTCGTCGTCACGCTTCTGTCGCTTCTTTTCCTGACCGTGGCCATTGTGGCGACGGTCAAGTACGTCGTGCGCGCGCCTGAGCCCGTTACGAACAACGAGGACCAGCAGACGCAGCAGGACGGCACGGCGGAGGACAGCGACGCCATTCAAACCATTTCTAACGGCAAAGAGCGCAAAAGTAAATACTGCTATAATATCCTGCTCTACGGCGTGGACAACGACGCCGGCGGCAGCGATACGAATATGCTCATGCGCTTTGACGCGGTAAACAAGACGGTCGACGTCGTCAGCCTGCCGCGCGACACGCTGATGAGCAACGGCCACAAGCTCAATTCCTCCTACAATAACGGCGGCACGGAAAAGCTGCGCAGCAACATTGAAGATATGCTCGGCGTTCCCGTGGACTTCTACGTCTCCGTCGACCTGAAGGGGTTCATCGCGCTCATCGACCAGATCGGCGGCGTCGACTTCGACGTGCCCGAGGATATGGACTACGACGACCCCTACCAAGATCTGCACATTCACTTCAAGGCCGGTCTCCAGCACCTGAGCGGCCAGCAGTCTATGGAGGTCGTGCGCTTCCGCCACAACTCCGACAAGGATAACCCCGGCTACGGCGGGCGGCAGGATATCGGCCGCATCGGCACGCAGCAGGCGTTTTTGAAGACTGTGGCGCAAAAGCTGATGAAGATTGAAAACGTTCCCGCGATGGCGGAAACGTTCTTAAAATATGTCAAGACCGACCTGACGCTCGGCAACCTCGTGTGGCTCGCCAACCAGGCGCTCTCCATGGGCGGGACGGACGCCATCAGCTTTGCCACGCTCCCCGGCGACGGCGCGGGCTGGTACAAGGGCAAGTCCTTCTACACGCTCTATCCCGAGCAGGTACTCGAGATGACGAATTCGATGCTCAACCCCTACGCTACGGATATCACCGCCGACGAGCAGAACATTTTAGTCCCGTAATTCCGCAAAATTCTGAGAATGTGAGAAAGAGAGAGCAAACGCCATGAAGTTCCGCTTTGCGCTGCTTGTCGCGGCGCTCGCGCTTGCGCTGAGCATCAGCGCCTTTGCTTACAGTGAGGAGCCCGCGCAGGACACTGCCGCTCCCGCACAGGAGGAAACGACGAGCGAAGACAGCGCCCCGTTTGTGCTGCTTCGCGTCTACGAGGGCCAGTTTGCCGACGTGAAAGACGGCGACTGGTTCGCCCCCTCGGTCGTCTCGGCCTATGAATACGGGCTTTTGAACGGTCGCAGTGAGAGTTCCTTTGCGCCGAACGGCAATGTGACGATCGCCGAGCTTTTGACCATCGCCGCGCGGCTGCGCGCCATCTACACGACCGGCAGCGACGCGGTCATCCCCGCCGCGAAGGAAAACGAGGCGTGGTATGCGCCGTATGTCTCGTACTTGAAGAGCCAGAATTTGCTCGACAACAGCTTTGAGGGCTTCTACCTCCTGCCCGCTTCGCGCGCGCAGATGGCGGGCATTTTCGCCTTCGCCGTGCCGGAGGAATGGTACACCGAGCCCAACGCCTCGCTCGTCACCTCGGCCTACGCGAGCCGCGACTACATCGCCGACGTGACGGACAAAACGCCCTACCGCAGCGAAATACTGCTGATGTACCGCCGCGGGCTGCTCTCCGGCATGGACGCAAAGGGCAGCTTTTATCCCGACCGCAGCGTCAGCCGCGCGGAAATTGCGGCGCTTCTGACGCGCGTTGTCAAACCTGAAACGCGCCTGACGCTCACGTGGACGGTCGCGCCGTATCACTCCGTGAAAAACGCGACGCTCGCGAGCCTTGTCAAAGCGCCGACAAGCACGTCGCTCCCGACGTCTGCCAAGGACACCGCCGCCATCGACGGTTTGGTTCGCAATATGCTCGCGCGCGGCGAGCACACGATCACGCTGAACTACTCCAAGGCCCTCACCACCGCCACCGCCAGCGCGCTGACGCAGGCGTTCACCTCCTGCGTCAAAACATACTGCGAGCAGATGTACAACGCCGTCTCCTGCCGCTCGTATTCGACGGGCAAGGTCGTACTCACGTTTTCGTCCACCGCCTGTACGGCCAAAACGCTCGAATCGTACCGCGCCAAGGCGCTCGCCGCCGCCATCAAGGTCCACGACTCCCTTTGGGAGAGCGGCACGCTGAGCTACGACATGAGCCAGTATGAGATCGCGCGCACGTATTTTCAATGGCTGTGCGACCACTGCCGCTACGATAACGCCGCCGCAGACGATTCCGCGAGCCATCTTGCCTACGGCGCGCTTGTCAGCGGCCTTGCCGTGTGCGACGGCTACACGGGCGCTTACAATCTGCTCTTGAAGCTCGAGGGCATCGAGTGCACCTCGCTTTTTAACGACAGCCACATCTGGACGCTCGCGACGCTGGACGGCACGCAGTACCACATCGACGTCACCTGGGGCGACCAGTACGGGCGCACGGACCTGCGCTACTTCGGCATGAGCGAGGAGCAGTCCTACCGGTGCCACCCGTGGGGCACAGCGGACAAAAAGAAATAAGGATCGACATATAGGGAGTCCTGAGACGGTATGTCTCAGGACTCCCTTTTTTATCACCATTCGAGCTTTGTGCGCACGTGCGTCAACGGCAGGTGAAAGCTTTCCCGCAGGACGTTGCGATGTTCCGGAGGAAAGTGCTCCTCTGAAAATTCATACAGCGGCAGAACCGAACCGTACTGCTGCGCGGTCTCGTAGAACCAGCAGCTGAATTCCAGACGTTCGAGCTTCGTTTGCAGCGCCGCGATCTGCGCGCGGACGTTGTCGCGCTCTTTGGCAAGGATGTCGCGGCGGGCGCTGAGTGTCTCTCCGCCGGGCCGGATGAGCGGCAGGAACGAGCGAATCTCCTTGAGCGGAAGACCGCAGAATTTCAGGTACTCGATGATTGAAAGCGTTGCAATATCGTCGTCTGTGTACGTTCGCTGCCCATTGCTGGCGCGCACACCGAGAGACAGCAGCCCCTCCTTTTCATAGTAGCGCAGGGTCGATGGGGCAATATTCATCATGCGTGCCACTTCTCCGATTGTATAAGGCATACGAAAATCTCCTTAAAAAACTGTTAAGATAACCGCGCGAAAACCTATTGACTTAAAGGCGACTTTAATAGTTACAGTTTACTTATCCAAATCGGTATTGTCAACAGGAATCAACGGGTAAATTCTCTTCCGTTTGTGCATGATGTTCCGGTACCGACAGTTTTTAAGAAGGAGAAAAGAAGCTATGAGAAAAATGATGCAGCGATCCCTGAGCTGTCTGCTGACTCTCGCGATGGTCGTCACGATGCTGATGACCAGCACGCTCGCAGCAGAGAAAAGCGCAAAACTGGAATTTGACTATTCCGCCAACTACGAATCCTCCAAGGTCGTCAGTCTCGAAGTCTACAAGGGCTACCCCGCAGACAGCTATGCCAAGGAAGAAGAGATCTTCTCCCAGCTCGAAGCGATCACCCCGCAGGCTGACGGCAGCTACGTCGTCACCGCTCCCGGCACCTATGCCTACCATGTGCACGGCACCGGCTACTACAACATTCTCCAGCTCTTCAACGTGACCGAGGCCGACCTCACCGCCGGCGTGAAGAAGCTTTCCGTCATCGGCGGCAAGCTCGGCGGCAACGGCTTCGAGCCGACCATCAAGCCGGAGAAGGCCCCCGCCTCCTATAAGGTAGACCTCCGCGACAGTATGCTTATCTTCTGGCCTGAGGAGATCAACAAGCACTTCGCCCTCGAGCCGCAGAACTACACCACCCCCGCCTTCGACGGCAAGCACGCCGCCAACGAGTTCACCTCTCAGGAAGAGCTGATGGCCTTCCTCAAGAAGATGGACGCCGCTTCCGGCACCATGCATCTCTACTCTGCCGGTACGACCCCGAACTACAAGTATGACCTCCCCCTGGCACTCTTCACCACCTCCGAGATCCCCGCGAACGCCACGCTCGCCGAGGCCGCCAAGATCGTCAAGGGCAACGGCAAGCTGAACGTCTGGTATCAGGCGCAGATCCACCCCAATGAGCCCGCCGCCGGTGAAGGCGCGCTCGTGATGATCGACAACTTTGTCAACGATCCCGCCTACAAGGCCCTGCTCGACAAGATCAACATTGTCATCGTCCCCCGCATCAATCCCGACGGCTCCTATCTCTTCAGCCGCGCCACCTACGACGGCTTTGATATGAACCGCGACCATATGTCCCTCAAGGCAGCCGAGCTTGCCCAGCTGCACACCGCCTACCGCCTGTTCATGAGCGAGGTTGTCCTCGACACGCATGAGTTCACCTTCTACGGCGCTTACAACGACGACTGGACGAGCGCCGGTGAATACATGGAGAATGCGGACGATCTTGAGACCACCCCCGCCACCAGCCTGAACAACAACCCCGCCGTGACGAAGATCGGTCTCGACATGGCCAAGCGCGCCTTCTCCGACGCTACGAACGCCGGCCTGCGCGTCAATCACTACGGCACCACCGTCAATAACCCCATCGGCCGCGCCTACTTCGGCCTGTTCAATGCGGTTTCCTTCCTCATTGAGACGCGCGGCATCGGCGCCGGCCGCCAGAACTTTGAGCGCCGCGTCTTCTCTCAGGAAGTTGCCGCCACCTCTTACATCACCTATGCCGCCGAGCACGCCGACGAGATCATGAAGGCGGTCGCCGCCGCCCGTGCCGATGTTGTCGCCAAGGGCAAGACCTATGAGGAAAGCGACGTTCTCGCCCTCTATCAGACCAAGTCCGGCAAGACTCTGACCGACTACACCGCCGCGACCGTGCAGTACAGCGTCGCCGACGGTAGTGAGAAGGTCAGCAAGGCGTCTCCCCTTTCCCTGAACGACACTCTGACCCGCAGCCGCGTCCGCCCGACCGCCTATGTCATTCCCGCGGACACCGCCAACATTGAGAAGATCCTCTACATCATGGACAATCAGGGCGCTGAGTACTACAAGCTCAACGCCGATACCACCGCAAGCCTCCAGCAGTACTACTATGTCGGCGACTACATGGTGAACGGCAAGGCCAAGGGCATTGAGGCCGGCCTGCGCGACACCGCCGACGTGACCTTCGCCAGCGGCGCTTATGTCTTCCCGATGGATCAGGTCGCCAGCAACGTCATCGCCATGCTTTGCGAGCCTGACGTCACCGACTCCAACGGCTACGACGGCACGCTCTATCAGTACAAGCAGATCGACTACGACAAGTCGACCATGAACTTCCCGCTCTACCGCTACACGGGCAATGACCCGCGCACCACGCTTGTGAGCAACGGCACCTCCGCCGAGCCCACCCAGCCCACGCAGCCTGAGAAGCCCTCCCAGCCCGCGAGCAGCGATACCTACACCGTCGTCTCCGGCGACAGCCTGTGGAAGATCGCCAGCAAGCAGCTCGGCAATGGCAACCGCTGGACTGAGATCTATGACCTGAATAAGGACACCGTCAAGTCCCCCTCGGTCATTTTCGTCGGTCAGATCCTCAAAATGCCTCTCACGGCAGTGAGCCAGTAAAAAATACGTCAGTGTTTTTTCTCCACAAATCCCCTTCGAACGGGAAAGCGCCTTCCGCGATGCGGAAGGCGCTTTCCTTTTTATTTTCAAATCTCGAATTGCTGACCGTCGCGCGTGATGCGCGCGATGATGCCCTTTTCGTCCGGGTGCGCGGCGATGTAGCGGTCGATGACCTCATACTTTTTCCACATGTGCATCGGGAAAACGTGCTGCACTGTCACGTTTTTCAGCAGATACTCGATGCCGAGGCCCTCGCTGCCTTCACCAAGGCGCGGGTCAAGCGGCGCCATCGCCGCCGTGATCTCGGGCGCGATGTTGTTGTCCGTCGCCTCGTTGCGCACGGCGGAGGCGAGCTTTTCAATGGCCGCATGGTAGTGGACGGTCATGTTGTTGCAGTAAGCCTTGCCCTCGCTCTCCCAGTTCCACCAGTTGAGGTCGCCCCCGTGGTAGACCATCTTCCCCTCAGCGCGCAGAAGATAGGCATTGCCGATGTCCGTCGACTTGATGGCGCGGATGCTCAAATCCTCGCCCGCGACGTCGGTGAGCAGGATGCTGTCGGGCCGCAGAACAGTCGTGCGGGCAAAGGCTTCGTCGGAGATGTTCAGCCATTGCCGCTTGCGCTCGGTGAGGCGCGTATCGCGCGAGACGAAAAAGCGCGCGTCGGGGTACTTTTCCAAAAGTGTGAACACCTTGGCGTCGAAGTGGTCCTCGTGGCTGTGGCTCGCAAAGACGAGCAAGGGCTTTTCGGGATTTAATTCCGGCAGCGCGCCCGTGTAGTCGGGCTCGTAGGTGTAGTCAAAGAGCGTGTAGAACTTGTCCCACTCGACAAGATACGCGCTGTGGGCGATAAACGTGACGGTCATGCGGTTTCTCCTTTCGCTGTGGAGGATGGAAGTTTGCTTGTAGGATTATAGCAGACGCCGCGGCGCGGCGCAAGGGAAAAGGCTTTGCAAAATCGCGCGGATATGGTAAAATATTTGAATCTATCCCCTGACTTCACGAAAGGAGCCGCGCGATGCTGAAAAAAGCCTATGTCGAGATCACAAACCGCTGCAACCTCGCCTGCTCCTTCTGCCCCAAGACGAAGCGCGAGCTGCGCACGATGAGCGCACAGGAATTCGGCCTCGTCCTCTCGCGGCTTGAGGGGTATGTGCAGTACGTCTACCTGCATGTGATGGGCGAGCCGCTGCTGCACCCCGAGCTGCCGACGCTCCTCGCCCTCGCCAAGGCGCGGGACATGAAGATCTGCATCACGACGAACGGCACGCTGCTCCAAAAGCGTTCCGATGAGCTGCTTGCCGCCGAGAGCCTGCACAAGATCAGCGTCTCGCTCCACAGTTT
>OLYC01002353.1_pt1 | contig 11270 bp, 12 predicted proteins | sample 1674271 | NCBI WGS metagenome assembly OLYC01 (sample SAMEA103958154, study PRJEB25191) | human gut metagenome
TTTAGAAAGGAGATGTTCTTATGAAGAAAAGCTTTAAAAGACTGTTAAGCTGTATATTTATAATAACTTTCTTCCTTGTAGGCATGTGCCTCGACAGAGCCAATGTATCTGTTCCTGAAGTGGACTCTTTTTCTGTATCAGAAGCTAGGGTATTCGCTACACCTGAGCCTTCTGTCAGTGATACCATGCCATGTACAACTGAAATGCTCGGACTCGTGAGAACATCAGTCACTAATCTTACAGCAGACAGAAGCAGTTCCCGCAATGTATTACGCATATTCCAATTCTTACTTTGCGGTCTGTGTGCAGCTATCGGTATCAGTATCTATTTCAAATCGACAGGCGTAATGCATGATTCTATCACATGCAGCACCACTGTCACTCTTAATTATATCCATCAGACTGACGGCAAAAAATAACAGATTATCATTAAATCAGAACATTTTCTAGTAATACATTATTTATGTATATTATTAATAATATTAAACAACTATATGAAGAGGCAATAAATATGAATATTTTAATGATAATCGGTATTATTCTTGGTGGAGGTGTATCTGTTGCATCCACTGTTGGAATAACTGTAGGTATTTTCGGAACTATTGTATATAAATTTTACAGAAAGCTTCGTTTCGGAATATCTATTTTTGACTAAGTTTGAAAGGATGATTAATAATATGTTAGGTAACATAACAGTCGGTATCGTCATTGTTCTCGCTGTTGCTGCCTGTGGACTTGGTGTGTGGCTTGACAGAGCCAAGTCAGACAGTCAGGACAACAACACTGACGCACAGTCTAAGAATTAAATGATAAAGGCGGTCACATCAGATTCCATTCTGATATGGCCGCTTTTTTCTTACCACTTTTACACGCTTTCACGGTATCTGTTAAGCAAATCTTCAATTCTCATATTAATATTTTCAGGAAATGTTGCATTATTTCCGATTTTCACCCACAAATCAATGTTCTTATATTTCTTCTCTCCCATTGTATTATGTCTGTCCTGCTTCGAAGATACTTCTATCTTTACCATTGCACGCTTCTGCTCAAGTATCGGAATAAGCACATAATATAATCTGTCATCTTTAAATGATATGTATCCCGCTTCTTTTCCCGAACGAGTCATTAAATACAGTCTGTGCTTTTTTATTCCCACAGGAAACAGCTTCATTCCTGCCTTTATAAATCCCGATTCTGCCGACATCTCAAGCATAGCTCCGACATAAAATACATTTGCAGAATCATCAATTGAAGTAAGAATACTCTCCAATGTTTCTGAGGTCGCAGTAAACTGCTGTGCTAACAGATAAGCAAATTCCGCCTGGTATATAATCTTGTGTTCTGCATCAGGTCTCTTCCCTGATTCCTCATCAATGCTGTTAAACAGTTCCTCACTACATTCATATATACTGCGCAGAAACAACTTAAAATCCTCATCTGGCGTCCACATATATCTGCCTCGTGCAACCTTAAATCTTCCAATGTTGTTGCCATTGTAATCTTCAGCATAATGATACACATTGCGTTGGCAAAAGGCATGTTCATTCTCTGGAGCTGTAAAATCATATTCTTCATTTGCTTTATCAGCACCATAATACCTCTCATCATATTCATAATTATTTTTTCTTAATGATTCCTGCCCAGTCTGATTTGAAAGAACTGTATATGCTTCGTTAATTTCATATGCGCTGTATTTGTATACATTTTCTCTGTTTAATGCAGCGTCCGGATGCACCATGTGCATAAGCTGTCTGTACCGCTTCTTTAATTCAGTCTTAGTTATATCAGATTTGACATCAAATATTTTATATGCCTGCTGAACCGTCATAAATGCTATATTCCTTCTACATTTTTCTTTTTGGTTATCATACACCAATTAATGATTTTTTGCTAATTTTATTATTGACAGTCATATTGTTATAGTGTACTATTGTGCTAGTACACAAGTACGCGTCATGTGTATGTTATTATCAAGGAGGTCAATCCCTCTCCTCGCCAGAGGGGCTCGGATTTTCCTTCGGAAAACAAGGAGGGATTATGGACTATAAGGCTAATATACCAATTTATCTTCAGGTAATTGATGATATCAAAAAGAGAATTCTTACCGGTGAGATTAAGCTCGGTGACAAGCTTCCATCGACAAGGGAACTTGCCGTACAGTACACGGTCAATCCTAACACTGCTGCAAGAATATACAATGAACTTGAACAGTGCGGTCTGTGCTACACTAAAAGAGGTCTTGGCACATTTGTATCAGAGGATGTGAATCTGATTGATACATTAAAGGCAGAGATTTCCAATGAAATGATTGAGACTTTCGTTTCCGGAATGACAAGCCTTGGTTTTTCTAAAGATGAGATTATTAATCTCATTAAGAATTATCACGAATAAAATATGGAGGGATTTAATTATGCTGCAATGTAAAAATGTTACTAAAAAGTATATGAAGATGACTGCCGTTAATGGTGTTTCCATTGACTTCATGCCTGGCAGAATATACGCTCTGCTCGGCTCTAATGGAAGCGGCAAAACAACTTTAATGAAGATGATAGCAGGTCTGGTAAAACCTACTTCCGGGGACATCACTCTTTCAGGTGTTCCAATAGGAGTAGAAACTAAGAAACACATAGCTTATATGCCTACTGAAAGTTATTTTTATAACTATATGAGCTGTGCTGATATTGGAAAATATTATGCTGATTTCTTCGAGGATTTCTCACTTGACCAGTATTACAACTATCTTAATGAGATGAAGCTTACACCTGACATGAAAGCCAGCAAGATGTCATCAGGAATGATGGCTAAACTTAAACTTGCTGTTAATCTTTCAAGAAATGCATCTGTTATTATGCTTGATGAACCACTTAATGGTGTTGATATCGTTGCAAGAGAGCAGGTTATCAATGCGGTAATCAGCAAGGCTTCACCTGATAAAACTATCATAATGTCAAGCCACCTTGTTGATGAGCTTGAAGCTGTTATTGACTACGCAGTATTTATCAAAGACGGCGTGATTGTTTCACAGGGAGATGCTGAAAATTTACGAACAGCTTCGGGCATGTCAATCGTTGACCAGTACAAACGCATTTATGCATATTAAAAGGGGGAATCTTCAATGTTAAAATTAACTAAATATGAATTGAGAAAGAATCTTCTCGGTATAGGAATTGTAGCAGGTATTATCTTCGTACTTGAAGCATTTTTTATGTTTTTCTGCCTGACTAAAAATCTTAACTACACTGTCCTTTTTTCTGGACTTTTAATGATAGCTGCATTTGTAAGCTTTTTTATTGTGTTTATATTCGGAGTTGTTACCTACAGCAGAGAACTTTCAAGTAAAAGCAGTTACCTGATATTCATGACACCTAACTCTTCACTTAGCATAATTACATCAAAGCTGTTCTACACTCTGATTATCGGAGCCGGAATTGCTGCGTTATTCTGTGGCTTTGGTGCAATTGATGTATTCTTGATGGCTGGTATATTTGGCGATCTGACTACCACACTTAAAGAATTGTCAGAAATATTTAAGGTTATGGGTATAGATGTTGTACATATAATTATTAATATTGTAGCTGGAATAATCTCATTCCTTATATCTTTCTTCTTCCTTATAGCACTTGCTTACTTTGCTATAACACTATCTTCAACTGCTTTGCAGAATAAGAAGATTAAAGGATTTATATCAGTTGTATTATTCTGTGTTCTTGCATATGTAACAATTAAGATTTCTTCTGAGTTACCTGAACTTTACAAGAACCCAGACAGCTTAATACAGGCATTAATATCTATCCTTCCAGCTACCATCTTCCAGTTATTCATGGTAGTTGCATGCACATTCGGAAGTGCTGTGCTTCTTGATAAGAAGGTAAGTCTCTAATTCATATATAATAATTTATATAAATAGCGGGGTATCAACTACTGTAAATAGTGATACCCCGCAGCTTTTATTCTTCCACATAATCAAAAGCAACAGCTTTCATGCGCTCCTTGAACAGCTTGTTAAACACTGCAATTACACGACCAACGCCAATCATCGAAAGAATTGTTCCAAGTCCAAGTCCAAGAAGTATATGTCCGGTAAAGAGTCCTATTAAAAATGTTGTGCAGACATTGAATATATCAAAACAATTCTTGCAGAAGCCCACACCCTTGCCGGTTCTGCCTTTAAGCCTTGTAGTATCACTTATTGCCTGTACAATTCCATCTCCCGGATTAGGTATAATTCTCATATTCAGTGACATTGCTGCTCCTATTCCTGTCAATAATACAGCAAGCAGCAATACTACAATCTGTAATACAATGTTGTTATGTACAGATGGAATAAGTGCTGAGAACACATTCAAGAAGCGGGTAAATACTATACTTACCGGTATCTGTAAGGCATCTCTTATAATATACATTCCAAGATACTTAGCTTCTTTTCTGTCTGTAAGATACCACACAGTATGCATTATCATCTCAATTAAAACAAAGATAAAATATACAATCATCGTCATATTGGCGAAGTTAAATCCTATGATATGAGATATCGAATATGGCACTGAAATTATTGGTGAAACACCAAGATTAGCTTTCGTATTAAGCATAATTCCAAGTGCAAGTATCAGTAATCCCAGAAGATAAAACACCCATCTGATAATAAGTTTATTTCTGCTCTTCATTCTTAATTGCCTCCCAGAGGTTTTTCTCAACTTTGCCTGCCATAACAGATAGTGTCTGCACCTCTTCTTCACTGAATCCATTATATATAACATTATCAATTCTGTTAAATATCCTGATAACTTCATCAGCCTTCTGGCTGCCATAATCAGTAAGTAACACATTCCACGACCTTCTGCTTGCCGGATTATTTTCTCTCTTTAACAGACCATCCTTTTCCATTCTATCTAATGTTCTTGACATTGTAGTTACATCCATAAGGCAAGCATCCGCCAGCTCTTTCTGATTCATAATCCCATGTTCTCTTAATTCCTTAAGAATTCTTGGCTGCCCCTGGCCAACTGTAAGCCCAAGTTCAATAAAAAATGGCCTTATCAGCCGTCTTCGAAGCATTTCAATATCAAAGAACACATTTTTAATTTCATTATCCATAATTACATTTCCCCTCTTAAGCACTGATTTCATGCGGTATACAATACTTTCTAATCAAGCTCAAACTGTCCTGTATACAACTGATAATATCTGCCCTTCTGCTCAAGCAGTTCATCGTGACTGCCTCGCTCGATTACCTCGCCCTTTTCAAGAACCATTATGGCATTAGAATTTCTTACTGTCGAAAGTCTGTGAGCGATAACAAATACTGTTCTTCCCTCCATTATTGCGTCCATGCCATTCTCAATAAGCCGCTCAGTTCGTGTATCAATCGAGCTTGTCGCCTCATCTAGAATAAGCACCGGCGGCTTGGCAATCGCTGCTCTCGCGATAGCAAGAAGCTGTCTCTGTCCCTGCGAAAGATTGCTGCCATCAGCAGTAAGCATCGTGTCATACCCCCGCGGAAGTCTTGTTATAAATGAATCAGCATTAGCAATCTTAGCTGCTTCCCTGATTTCCTCGTCAGTTGCATCAAGCTTTCCATATCTTATATTATCTGCAATAGTTCCTGTGAACAAATGTGTATCCTGAATTACCATTGCAAGTGAACGCCTCAGGTCGTCTTTCTCAATATTCATTACATCAATGCCGTCATAAGTAATCGTACCTGACTGGATATCGTAAAATCTGTTTATAAGATTAACAATAGTAGTCTTTCCCGCTCCTGTCGAACCAACAAATGCTATCTTCTGTCCTGGCTTTGCAAACAACGAAATCTTGTTAAGTACCCTCTTTTCAGGCACATATCCGAACACAACATCATTAAATCTTACATCACCCTTAAGCTCAATAAGCTCCCCTGCCGGCAGCTTCCATGCAAAAAATCCTGTCTTATCAGAAGTTTCTGTAAGGGTATTATCCGCATTTTTAATGACATTGCACAGAGTTACCTCTCCTTCATCAATCTCCTCCGCCTCGTCCATCATGTCAAATATTCTCTCAGCTCCCGAAAGTGCAGAAAGTATGAAATTAATCTGCTGTGTGAACTGATTTAACGGCATGGCACTCTGTCTTACATACACAAGATATGCCGATATGCTTCCAAGGTCCATAATTCCCTTGATTACAAATATGCCTCCAACACAGGCAGATAGTGCATAATTAAAATACGACAGACTTACAATTACAGGAATAAGCATTCCCGAATATGCAAGTGCATTAGTTGATTCCTTCCTGAAACTTTCATTCATCTCACAGAATTTTTCAAAATTCTTCTGCTCATGATTAAAAACCTTCTCTACCTTCTGTCCTGCCATCATTTCCTGAACGAAGCCGTTGATATTACCAAGCTCCTTCTGCTGTCTGTGATAATATTTCTTGCTGCGTTTACCATTGTATTTGATAAAGATAAACATAAGAATAAGAAAAACAACAACAATAATAGTCAGCCTTACACTTAATACCAGCATCATTGTTATAGTTCCAAAAAGTGTAAGAAAGCTCTGGATTACCATCGCAAAGCTGTTGTTCATCGCTTCCTGCACAGTGTCCACATCATTGGTGAAATGACTCATAATCTCGCCATGTGTATTATTGTCAAAATATTTTAACGGAAGCTTCTGTGTATGCTTAAACAGATCCATTCGAATCTCACTTACCACCTTCTGGGAAGTATGCACCATAAGCCTGTTGTAGCCAAGCGTTGACAGTGCGCCACACGCATACATTACACCCATTCCACACACAGCCATAATAAGGCCTTTCATATTGCCCGGCACGATAAAATTATTAACTACAGGCTTTATTAAAAATGTTCCCATAATTCCTGCACCTGCACTTATAAATACAAGAATTGCTATAAGCAGGAATGCCCATTTATAATGACCCAGATATGTAAGGAGATGTTTAACAGTCTTTTTCGTATCTTTAGGTCTTTTATATCCAACATACTTAGCCATTAAAGATCAGCTCCTTCCTTCTGTGATTCATATATTTCCTGATATATCTTATTAGTCTTTAACAGACTTTCGTGTGTTCCGATTGCGTCCACACGACCGCCGTCCATAATAATTATCTGGTCTGCATGACACACTGACGATATTCTCTGTGCAATTATAATCTTTGTCATATCAGGCAGCTTCTTTGCAAGTGCATTTCTTATCTTTCCTTCTGTTGCAGTATCAACCGCACTCGTTGAATCATCAAGAATAAGAACCTTCGGCTTCTTTAATATTGCTCTTGCAATACATATTCTCTGCTTCTGTCCTCCTGATACATTGACACCTTCCTGTCCCATCTCTGCATCAAGTCCTCCAGGGAGCCTGTCTATGAATTCATCAACACACGCTATGCTGCATGCCTCTTTAATCTCATCCAGAGTCGCATTTTCATCGCCCCATCTTAAGTTATCAATAAGTGAGCCTGAAAACAGCGTATTCTTCTGCAATACAACTGAGATTGCATCTCTTAAATGTCTGACCGGGTATTCCTTAACATTTATTCCATCTATCTTAATCTCACCCTTACTTGCATCATAAAGTCTTGGAATAAGCTGGATAAGCGTCGTCTTTGATGAACCTGTCTGACCGATTATTCCGACTGTCTGTCCTGCATTAATATGAAACGAAACATCTGACAGCACATATTCTTTGGCGGTATCCTTATATTTAAACCAGACATGGTTAAATTCAATCTCACCCTTCTTAACTTCAATGTCCTTTGCATTCTCATCAGTTATATCAATCGGCTCATCAATTACCTTCATGATTCTTTCTGCAGAAGCAAGTGACCTTGTCATAAGAAGAAACACATTTGACATCATCATAAGAGAATTAAGTATCAGAAGAACATAGCTCAAGAAAGAAGTAAGCTGTCCAATCATCATCTGTCCTGAATTAATCAGTCTTCCGCCAATAAGTAGAATACCAAGAATTGTAGAATACATAACGAACTGCATAGTAGGCATGTTAAGTACAGCTATTCCAAATGCTTTCTCTGATTCGTTTTTCAGATTATCATTAACATTCCTAAATTTTTCAATCTCATAGTCACCACGCACATATGATTTAACAACTCTTACTGCTGTAAGATTCTCCTCTATACACCTGTTTACAAGGTCGACTGCTCCCTGCATTCTTCCATATCGTGGACCAACATTAATGATTATTATGATGAGCATAACTGCCAGAACTGGCAATGCCACAAGAAAGACCAGTGCCAGTGTTGAATTAATCTGAAATGCCAGAGTCGTTGCAAATATCAGCATTACCGGACTTCGTCCAAATGGACGCATTCCTGTCGATACAGCATTCTGAATATTAGTTACATCACTTGTGAGTCGTGTAACCAATGACGAAACACTAAAATGGTCTATATTAGAAAATGAATAAGACTGAAGTTTCTCGTACTCAGCCTTTCTTATATTAGCACCAAGTCCCTGACCTGCAAGTGCAGAAAATCTTGCACTTCCCACACCTAATATAAGCGCAGCAACTGCACATACAGCCATCTGGATACCTTTGTTTACTATATATGGAACATCTGAATTGGTCACACCTATATCAATCAGGTCAGCCATCAGCTTAGGCACCATAATCTCAAGCACAACTTCAACACCTATACATATAAGCGCCAGCCATGCGTATTTCTTATATTCTTTCATATAAGAAAAAATTCTTCTCAACATTACTTGCACCTCCAATTGTTGCATATGCAACTATTGTATTTTCAAGTTCAAGCAATGTCAAGAAGACATTTTTATAATTATTTTACATTTTTCTTATATACTATATAAGAAATTACTGATGTAATCACTTCGGTAATCCAAAAAGCATGCCATACACCAACTGCACCTGTTATCCTTGACATAACAAATGCAACCGGAATTATTACCACAACATATCTGCACACAGATATGATAAGTGATGGAAATCCTTTCCCAAGTCCTTCAAGTGCCCCCGCCGAAGTAACTGATACAGTTGATACAATAAATCCGGCACTTATGATTCTTAATGCTGTCTCTCCTTCATTTATTGTGTCAGGATTGCTTGTAAACAGACCGATAAGTGAACCCGGTATTTCAAGACAGAGAATTGTACCTGCTGCCATAATAGCAAATATAAGTACCATTGATGTCTTATATATCTTTCTTACTCTCTCATGCTCCCCTGCTCCGTAATTATAGCCCATAAGCGGTCTCATACCCTGTACAACTCCGTTGGCTGGCAGATAAAGGAATGTCTGCAGCTTGTAATACACGCCAAGCACGAATACATACACAGCCGAGTAAGCCGCAAGTATTACATTAAGCACTGATATAAGAATAGATGGAAGTGCTAGGCTTAAGCTTGCCGGCATACCGATAGAATAAAGTCTCTTTGCCATTGAACCTTCTATCCTCATCTCTGATTTTCTGAATTTAACCGGAATAGGCTTAACAATATATATTATGATATATAGCACAGCTGCCGAAGTCTGACCTATTCCTGTCGCAAGTGCAGCGCCCTCAATTCCCATTGAAGGAAATGGGCCTATTCCGAATATCATCATCGGGTCAAGCACAATATTAACTATACAGCCTGTCATAAGACAGACCATAGAAGCATTCATTCTTCCAACTGCCTGAAACACCTTCTCAAACATAAGCTCAATTCCAAGCATTATTGAAAATGCAAATGCAATATTGGAATATTTAAGTCCCAGTGAAACTATCTCTGCGTCCTTTGTAAACATTTTTAAAAATACCGGCATGCCTGCTATGCATATCACAGTAAGCACAACAGCGTGTATGCAGCTTAAGAGCATGCCCTGACTGGCTGCCTTGTCTGCCTGCTTCTGATTCTGTGCACCCATAAAAAATGATATGACTGCATTAATTCCTATTGCAAATCCTATCATAACCGAGCTTATAAGATTCTGTACCGGAAATACAAGTGACAAGGCTGTCATCGCATTTTCACTTATCTTAGCAACAAAGAAGCTGTCAACAATGTTGTACAATGAATTAACCATCATTGATATTACCATTGGAAGCGACATTTTTAATAACAATGGGAGTATCTTCTGCTCCTTCATATATGTCTGATTCATATTATCTACCTGTCCTTTTCGTAAAAAAAGAGCCAACGAGTGGCTCTTTTTCTAATGATACACGATAATATTTAATTATTCAACCAGATTCTTTCGCATATACATAAGAAGCTCCAGTATAAGTATAAGTGGCATTGTGAATATACACCATACCGATTCCCGTACTGCCTCAATCATACACATTTTTACTATTGTTCCCTGTCTCATTCCAATGCCATGCAGCAGCTTATAGCTTGCTTTCCTTCTCTCAATTCTGTTTCTTACAATTATTGCCATTATAAGAAGCTGTATTACTATAACTGCGGCAATGGTTATTCCATACTGGAGAATATTGTTAATAAGCTGGGTTCTGTATATATTCTTTTCATCGACATTAGAAGAATACGATAATTCATTATTATCAAAATATACAGCCACCTTATTATTCGTTGCTGAAAATGTTGATGACAAATCATAATTAATGTTTAGCTGGTTATACTTAAGTCCGAATTCCAGATTACCGGTCATTTTATCACCGGTTATCCTTTCCATGAAGCTTCTCTGGTTATCAACTGCCTGCTGTGCCAGTGACATTCCCGCAAGTGCTGTATAATATCCATAATCAGGCATGATTCCGTTAAAATCTTCTTTCACATCGTCTGTTACCTTAATGACAGCCGCAACCTGAGGTGATACACATGTGCCAAATATTGACTCATACCCATTTATCAGATTCTCAGAATCTTCTTCACTGTGCATGTTAAATGTTGCACTTCCTTTAAGCGTTCCATTAAATTCAGAATAAAGGTTAATCTTTCCTGAATTATTATATGTATCATAAAATGCCCTGTCAAACGGATATGTATATCTTCCATATACCACATCCCATGTAAACCATTTATTAGGCCATACAGACAATGGATAATAATTATAATTAAGCGTATCTCCTGCCTGTAATGTATCATCATAAGTTCCATCCGGTGTATCTCTTAAAAAGACTACAACCTGTTTTCCATTAACGAAATCATCATAATTCCTGTATTCCTTATCAATGTACTTCTCAAGCTTGTTATATAATTCTCTGGTAGGATTAACATACTCTGTGGAATATATATAACGGTAACCATAATCTGTAACGGGCGATTGTCTTGTTACATTATAATCATCGG
>OLYC01002354.1_pt1 | contig 11269 bp, 18 predicted proteins | sample 1674271 | NCBI WGS metagenome assembly OLYC01 (sample SAMEA103958154, study PRJEB25191) | human gut metagenome
TTCAGATAATAACAGATATCCTCATCGTTGTCAATGACAAGATAAGTTACTGCATATTGGTATTTATCTTTTAATTTTTTATCGAATAACATATTGTACCATTTTAATTGATTAAACTTCTTGTTTCTTAACTCTGTTGCAAAGGTACAAAGAAAATATGAAACTACCAAATATTTTGTCATAATGAAAGCTAAAAGATTAATCTATTTTTAAACACATTTTAACTAAAAAATATTAGACATGAAGGAAAATATACTTCAATGTTTCACCATTGCCCTTTGTTTTATCTTCTATTGCAAAGGTACAAAATTATTTTGATATATGCAAATAAATCCAGTTAAAAAAAGTTAACACACAAAAAATTCCTTATCTATCTTCACAGACGGATAAGGAATCATACCCATAAAACCCCAATCCTTAATTTTGTTTCTTGGTGTGGGAACATAAAGGCAATATCTGTCTATGTAGTTTTTGTACTTCTTCACTGAATCGTATACACAATTATTTTGGCTAAAATGTGTTGAGGATTTGTTAATAAATCCTCATCCACGTCTTATCAAGATGTCCTCTGAATGAATGTGGCAACTTGTTGTACTTCATCAAGGCATCCCCTAACTCGGCAAATACCTTCATATACTCATCATAGTTGTCAATAGACTTCTGATACTCTTCGATGCAAGACTTGAAACTCTCAATCCATGCCTTCGTATAATAGTCGTTGATTGTGGCATCATAGTCAATTCTACTCTCTGCATTGGTCTTGCATTTGAGCAAAATAGACTCATAGTCGTTATAGTTCCATTGAGGCAAACGCAACTGAATTTCTATTTCGTCATCACTATAACCTCTCTTGACATACATGCGGTCACTGACTTTCTTTGCTTCCTCGTTGAGCGCATTAATGAAACGTGCATTGTACACCTTTCCGTTAAACTTGGTAGCCATCATTGGGAAATATACGTTATCTACAAAATCCATAATGGTCTTGCGGATATTGATACGCTGCTCCATCTCATTGATGAACTCTTCCCTTGTCTTGTTTGTTCTGATGTTATTGTTCATATTGCTTATTGTTTTAATTTGACACTGCAAAGATACGTATTTTTTCTGATATGGCCAAATGTTTTGGTATTTATTTTTGTTAAAAGTTGTTAAAAATTAAACGCTTTTTAACATTTTTATTTTAAGCGTGTTGGAAACTATACTTCAAGATTTCACTCTTGCCCTTTGTTTTATTTTTCTATTGCAAAGGTACAAAGAATCCTGTAAAATACCAAATTATTTAAGTTAATGAGTGTTAATAAATAAAAAAGAATATATCTCTATCCTTTATTTGTTTGGATTTTGATATACTCCTTATGTTTATCTGATTTTATTCGTCTATATGATAATAATGCACATTAATACTTCTATTTTGTTTATTTGTTATAGTTTCTTGGATAAGTGGATTGTCCTCACTATATTCAGTGTTTATACGTTCCAACATATTTTCCCAAACTTCACCAAAATCTGCCGTACCTCCGTCTGAAACACATTTCAAGCTGAAATTATTACCATTCAGTGAATAAATCAGCAGCCATCCATAGCCGTAATCATCAAAGAATAACATACGATATGTCCTTGAATCATTAGGGGATTTAATCTCAACATAATCGCCACCGTTAATATAATCGAAATCGGTAAGCAAATCCTTATCATCAAAGGAGGCGGGAATTAATCTTCCCTTTTCCTCCTTACTAAGTTCTTTATTCCATTTTACTTCCATACGTCAAACAATTAATTACTTTGTACCCATATAGTCACTTTGAACCAAATAGCCATCATAGCACATTCCTGCCTTGTTATAATGCACCTTTGAAGTCTTAAACTTCGATTTAGCGGTGTTAATACACGTCTCAAGGTGTTCCTCGTCTGTAACAAGTTTTTCAGTGCTATCTCCGTTAGGGAGAACCGCATAAACGAAATAAAACTCATTTTCCATATTGCTATTAAATTTTAATTGATTAAGCATCTTATTTCTGATGCAAAGATACAACTATTTTTTCATATAGCCAAATTTTTAAGGGATTTTTTTCATTAAAAAATGTTAAATTATATGTGAAGCATTGGATGTGACCTGCCGTCAATAAAAACACCTTCCTCTTATCTATCTTTCAACTTACAAATCCCTTTGCAGATTTCTCAACATTCGCATAGAGGTTCATCGGTTGATAACTGAAAATTGCACATGGATAATAGTCATCGGAATAGTCAGTTCCAACTACTAATACCTCCTTGTTAAGTATTGCATCCTTGATAACCAACTTGTAGGCATCAGTGACCATACCATATTCACCGTCAATCTTGGTGTGAACATTTTCAACAATAACCTTTTGAGGTGGGAATGTAAACTGACACTTGCAGTCGGCAATATCTGTAGCCGCAGTTATTCTGCCGTAACTACGATAACCATCTTCGGGGTCAATGTACGCACCATATACAACATCATCAATGCAGAAAAGTTCCACATCAATGTCTTCGTTATTCCAATCATCATGATATGTAGTGCTGCCAATACCGCTTAGGTAATGTACACCATTTTCAATTAGATTTGCTTGAACTGCCATATCTTCAATCTTGTTTAATTATTAGACTTTTCTTTAATTATCACAATGCAAAGGTACAAAGAAAATTCCAGATTACCAAAGAATTTACATTCTTTAACTTGTATTTAACTTCCATTAAGAATTAAAGTAATGGTGATAAAAATGCCCTTATCATTCTCCAACTTGTTAGTAATTAGCTGAATAATGAATAAGGGCAGATAATGAATAAACACGATTTAAAATTCCTCGGTTACTACACCGCAAGGTTTATATTCTGTTTCTACCTTACGATAAAGCACGAATAAAACTTTACCAGCCTTAGCAAAATTACTCTTGCTAAGGATACGTGAAACGAACTGCAATCCCTCTTCATTGGTATACAACGGAGACTTAGGGAAACGTGCAGCGTATTCCTTGCACTTTGGCAATACCGAATACTTCTTGTATTCCTCACCTATGATAAGGCTACCCTTAACGGGCTTTACCATATAACCAAGTGCCTTCCAACTGATTACGTGCGAATCCTCATCCAACTTTCCAAAGTAAGGAGTGAGGTCAATACGATTATCATAAATGATACTTGAATTAACGATATTTCTCTTTTCCATATTATATAACTTTAATTGATTAAAATTACTTTGTTTCTTTATTACAAGTGCAAAGGTACAAAAATAAATTGATACTGCCAAATTTTTAATGTTAAAATTCATTAAAATTAATGTTAATTCCTTTTATATTAAAAATGTTAAAGCCATGTTGTCTACTATACTCCAAAGTTTCACCCTTGCCCTTGTAATCTGTTCCTTTCTAATTACAATGCAAAGATACGAAAAATATGGTAAACTACCAAAATTATTGAGTTAATAAAAGTTAATTAAGCGTTAATGAATAAAAAAAAAGGAAGTGATGTTATTTTGCGAACATTCACTCCCTTTTGCCAAAACTATAATAACATTATGTAAGAATTTTTCTTTAATACTTTGTAAAAATTATGGTGGCATTGAAGAGTGACCGATGGGGGATTCCAACCCCCAACCTGAAATTTAGGAAATTTCTGCTCTATGCCCTTGAGCTAATCGGTCTTTGTCACCATCAATTTATCCGAGCAATTCGTCAATCTTGTCTGCCAATTCTTTCAGTGGGACAAAATTGTTTGGGCCACCTGTATAGTCTCTATCGTTCTTAGCCGTACGACAATAGAGGAAACCATTCCATCCATTATTATCGAGATCGATATGTGTGCGGTCTGTACTATTACCATAGTGTACATATACATATTTGTCACCACGTTTGAAGAACATTGAACCATCGTAATGACTCTTGAGAGTCTTAACCACTTCAGCATTGATATTAGCTGCAATATCCTTTGCCATTCTGTTGAAGGCATTCTGAAAGTTATTATACTCTCGTGATACTGCATAGAGGCCGTCTGCAAGTGTCTTGCCGTTGTACTTCTTATACAAATTCTCTACTGACTTAATATTCATCATAATTCTAATTACTTTTAATTGATTAAACTTCTTGTTTCTTAATTACAATGCAAAGGTACAAAGAAATTCTGAAACTACCAAACTTTTTGTGTTAATTGATGTTAATCAGCTAACTTTTCTTCTTAATGATGTCTTCGGCATACTCAATAGATATTACATTCCACGCCCAACTGCCGAAACATTCATCACCTGGGTATGCAATATGACCATTTTCAGAAGAATTGATAAACTTGCAATTCTCTTTATCATATGACATGTCTTTGACTACCTTTTCCTTAAATACTTCATACCATTTAGAACCTCCTTGAGTCGTGACCTCATAGATGTACCAGCCGTTATCATTACGTATCTGTTTGAAATGGAAACCTGCCGATACTTTGTCAAACTCGAAAGGCAGTTCTTTTACCCGTTTAAAATCTTCTCGTTTCATTCTTAAAACCTCCTATTTTTATCTTATTGTTATCTATCGGTTATATCTTTTGACGGGAGAATAGCCTTATTTCGCATTTTAACGGATTATGCTCTTGATAAAACCTTTCAGGTGAACAATTATGCCACTTGAAGGGGATATGCGCTTATATACACGTTAAAATGGCTAATTCAACCATTCTGAAATGTGACGTTCAATATCACTCTTGCGAAATTGATGTGGTATATTCATACTCTTAACTTTTAATTGATTAAACTTATCTTGCCAGTCCTTGAAGAATATGCCTCCTTGACTTGACGATGCAAAAATACGAAATATCACTGAGACTACCAAATGTTTCGTGTTAAATCTCATTGAAGGATTCTTAAGATTATATAATTTTAACATCCGGCTCCAATTGAAGGAATTTGCCTATATGCTGAAATACGTCCATAGTATGCTCTATAAGCCACGATCTCTGTTCGGGTGGACAATTATACCATTGAGAGGTAGATCGTCGCTCGTACATCATCAGGAATGGCTCTGGAACGAATCCTGAGAACTATTAGTATCCTGAAAGACTGGAATATTGCATACGATGAATAAGTTTGTCCTCCTGAGATTGCATAGTTTAAATTAATTCATTTCTCATGCTGAGGCTCCTTGTCATGTTCGTGGAATGAAGAGATTATGTTTGTCCATATTGAACTGAATTGAAATTTTTTATTTTGGTCCAAAGGTCCGTTTAGATTAATCTATTTTTAGTTTGAAGAATTTCAAGGTCCAAGGACCAACATGAAGAATGAATTGATTTTTAATCTTATCTCAAGTTTATCTTCTATTGAAAATTTTGTGGTCCAAGGACCATGTTTTTTAATTTTTAATCTATTTTTAAGTTTTCTTTCCACTTAGAAAGAAAACAGATTTGAATATTATGCCTAACGGCAAATTTAAACTCTCACTCACGTGTATACGTGTACGTGCGTGCGCACGCATCTAGTATACTAGATATTTTATAATATTATTATTTATTTTTTAATTTATATTTATTTTTTAATATTCTAGTATACATGAATTTTATGGACCAGTATACTATATATTTTTTAATTTTTTTATGATAATATTAAAATTTAAAAATTATATTGGTCCAGTATACGGAATTTTTTGTTTTCTTTTTCTTGTGTCGACTGAAATATTCTTCATCCCGTTGATATTTATCTTCATAAACTGAATTGAAATTTAAATCGAAAATGCAAATAACACTCAATAAAAGACTGATTGAAAATATCATCCGTGAAAGCCTTGACAGAATACTGAAGGAGGCACAAGGACTTAAATCTCAAAAGCTATATGATATATTTCAGCAATATGGCGGAAAATTAAACCGTTACGTATCAAGCGATTTACATAACCTCACAGATGATGATATTATCGGTGTACTGACATATGATGAACTTCATCAAATTCAAAAAGGACATGATCACGACCACGGCAAATATATCACCAATAATGGACTTGATATATGGGCAGAAGAAAACGGATATAACCTTGATAAAGGCGATACAGTTTCATATCTCCAATTGAACGATAGAAATCATTACTTGGTATATGTTGACCGAAACGCTGAGTTTGAACATTCAGGACGTGAAGGTGGTTGGAAAGATTATTACGACAAAACAGAGAAAAGACGTAAATCACGTATCGGTGTCGACCAATACAACGCAATGACTCCAAAAGGTAGGGCAGCAAAGGAGTTAAGAACAAACCCATATTTCAGAACAAAACAAGGTGGTTGGAAAGACGATAGCATAAGACAAAATGCGATTGATAATGCAAGGCAAGGTAAAAATGCTTGGGGACTTGATGCGTAAATGCTAATTCATTTACAAATGTAAATTATTTTCATAATGAAATTCCACATTTGTAAAGAAAAATAATGAATAAATATAAAAAAACGAGGAGTATTATCTTCACAGACCATACTCCTCTATAATCAATTAAAAGTTATTCGTACACATTTATGTCATATTCATCTAATTTCAATTCCATAATAGTACAATTAAAATATACAATTTTTGACCCGCAATTTCAATACGAACCCTGTATTTTCAATGTGGACCTGTAGGACTTGAACCTACGACCTCCACCTTATCAGTGTGGCACTCTAACCGACTGAGCTAAAGGTCCTAATAAAAAGCAAACCTCTTAAAAGCACTTTGAAATATGCGCTGAAACTCTTGGTTTGCTACGATGTTCGCTCTTCCAATTTTTTTTTTCATCGTAGAGTTTATTCCTCTCCTCACTTTTAACTATTCAACGCAGCTAACTTCTTGTCAATTGTATTGATTACACAACCATTGTTGGGGGAATTGCTAAGGATAGCTTTACAAGCATTCAATACTCCCTTAACACGTTTTTTCATTCGTTTTGTTGCGCTTTTTGAATTCTTCATATTATATATAATTTTAATTGATTAATAATTCAAATAGTATATTCCAATAGCATACTCATTTGAGTACATTATGTGATGTTTTTCTTAATCACGCTGCAAAGGTACTACTTTTTTCTGAAATAACCAAATTTTAAATGTTAAATCTCTGTTAAAATTTAGGGAGAGAATATGAACCGATTTTAATTTATATTTTATCAGTTAAACCATTTCACGGTTGTTGCACCATGGTAGCCCTTCTCCCATATGAACCATGCGTATGCCGCTGCGCTGCTCCCGTACTTGTCAAACTCCCCGTTCATTGCACATTTTATCCTTGATGAACTTACCCAAACACGAATGGGTGGGAAGGAGCGAAACAACTCCCGTCGAGCCTTGCCTTCAAGAAAAGTCAGTTTCAGGAACATCGCAACCTTCTTTCCTTCGGGTATGATGCTAAGAGCCTTCTCCACAAACTGCTGCGCATATTTGTATGGAGGATTGGTCACGATGTTGCCGTCCCATTTTTGGTTATCAATAGCAAGAAAGTCAGCCACCTCGCCGTACCCTCTATCTATAATATCACGGCTCACCACTTCATACCCTGCTGCTTCCAACACTTTGCTCATGTGACCCTCGCCGCATGAAGGTTCCAATATTCTGCCCTCAAACTGCTCCAACTTACACAACCATTCCGTCGCCTTCGGTTCAGTGGCATAGTAATCCTCTTTCTGACGTTCCGTGTCCGTATGGTTGCTTGCGCCTAATGTTCTGAATGATGACGAGTCTCCTACCCAGTCTTTAGCCATTGTGAGCCTCCTTTCCTATCAAGTCTATAGAGACTATCCCTCGGTTATAATCTAAAATTGATATATACATAGCGTCCTTCTATCTTCTTTTTTACGATTGCAAAGTTACAAATATTTTTTGAAAGTACCAAACTTTTTGTGTTAATAATGTTTAATTAAGAACATCATACTCATTTGAGTACATATCAGCCTATTCCTGACCATTATCCTCAACTTTTTCTGCCATTTCCAACAGAACCATATCACTAAGGACATTCTGAACGTTTCTTGCAATACGTTCGAGACATACGATACGGGCATCATTCTTTTCAAGAGTCTCCTCGTTATCATTATTGCAAGATTCATTAATAAGAGTTTCACGTTCACCATTAATGCGTTTCTTTAACGCCTTGAGATATTCTTTATCAATAGTATACATAACTTTACTTTTTAATTGATTATTTAATTCTTTATTTCTTAATTGCGAGTGCAAAGGTAAGCATTTTATTTCATATTACCAAATGTTTTCATCTGTTTAACACGAATTTTAACACTTACCAATGCTTTCGTTAATATCTGTTACTCATTTGAGTACATATATACCAACTATTCAACCTCGATGAAGAAAATAGGATATTTGCCACGCTCGTTGTCACAATTGTAGTACTTGAAGTCATTTACTACCTGTTTAAACGTACTGCCGCAAGTGAAGGCATTATCCTCAGTTTGTTTCTTGCTGATTCTGCATGGATGCTGCCAATGATTATTCAATATCATATTACATGAGTGCAACCATACATTCTTACCCTCATTATAAGCCTTTTCAGCCTTTTTAATGGTCACCTGACGGACTTTCTTATCGTCCATCAGGATAACCTCATTTGCATATCTTAAAGCCATATACACACAAGTAATTTATTTGTTTAACACTTTGCGTTTTTTCGTCTCTACACAGTTGACACCCATCCACAGACAAGCATCCACGCCGTGCCATTTGAAGTCAACACAACCCGTTTTCTGATTCACACGGATAGCCTTAATAACATCACCATCCTTGAGAGAAGGGTGTATCTCATTCAAGAGATACTTACCCTCCGTTGTCTGTACCTTAACCTCTACGTTCATAGCCATAAGCCTTTTACTTAATGTAAGGGACTAAGTTACATGTTCCTCTTGGAACACTTGTAACCTCAATTACATCATAGTCTGACAACTCACGACGGAGATAATTCTGCATCTTTGATGTGGTTGAGGAATAACGTGTAATATTCACGATAATCTTACCTTCGTGACGTTGAGCGATACAAGTCTCGTAATTGAATAACTTGTCACCTATTGAGCGTACATTTGCTGTAGCTGCTGATTCTGCAAAATGCGCAAACTTGCTGATAACTTCTTGATTTCTCATAGTCTTATAACTTTTAATTGATTAAACATCTTATTTCCTTAACTCTGATGCAAAGGTACGAAGAAAATATGAAATAACCAAATTTTTAAACATTCTTTAAGAATAAAATCGTATACAAGACTGAAGTCTTAAATAATTTCACAGAAGAATATGGAGAATCTTAAAGAATCTTAAACCACTAAAAATAAATTCATTTTTATTTGGTAGTTTCAGAAAATTGTTGTACCTTTGCAATAGAAAAAAGAAAGAGAATGAACTCTATAAAATAATAGGTAAGGATAACCCCTTAGAGTATATTTTCCTTCATAACTAATATTTTTTAGTTAAAATATATAAAAAATAGATTAATATTTTAACTTTCATTATATTCAAATAAATTCATTTTTATTTGGTAGTTTCAAATAATATTCGTACCTTTGCAAATGTAATAAAGAAACAAGAAGTTTAATCATTTAAAAGTTATAAATTATGAAAACAGACAACATTATGGACATCAATTTTGAGTGTGAAGAAAACAATGACATTCAGTCAAAGGGCAATGCAATAATCAAGGCATTGCAAGAGCTGAAATTTGAGGAAAGAGGGCATCAGATAAAGAACTACCTTGATGAATACCCTTCAGAGATTGCAGTCACGAACATCAATACCCCTTCGATTGCTGACTGCAAAGCAATTGCAGACAGATTCAATGTAGAGTTCTACTTTGAATTAAGTTTTGGCTTGGGCATATTTGAAATTGATTAATCACTATTCGTCTTCAACGTGTCTGTAATAAACGCAATAATCGTATTACAGATACGTTGAATATTCTTTCATCAGAATAAAAGAATAAAACTAAAACACGATGTCTTAACATCAATTAACACAAAAAGTTTGGTAGTTTCAGAATTTCTTTGTACCTTTGTAATAGAAATAAAGAAAGAGATATTTCAAAGGTAAGGATAAAACCTTAAAGTATAGTCTCCTTCACAACTAATATTTTTTAGTTAAAATATATAAAATACTAATTGATTTTTAACAAAGAATTAATATTAAAAATTTGGCTATCTCAGATATTATTACTACCTTTGCATCAGAGTTAAGAAACAAGAATATTAATCAATTAAAAGTATATAACAATATGAATAAATTTAGAATCAATAGAATATACGTTGCTTTTACGCTTTTTAGTTGCGCTTGTGGCTATTGCGTGGTTAATGATAATCCATACCAAAACGTCTTGATTTTAGGACTTGCATTTATCCTTTGGTTCTTTTTGGTATGTATGGCATTTGAAAAACCTACCAATGGAGAAAAGAAAGTCATTAATAAATTTTCACATTTAGCTTAACTTTCTTTAACTCAATTTATTTGATAGATTAAAAATTTCTTTGTATCTTTGCAGTGTCAAATTAAGATAAGGATAAATTATTAATCAATTAAAAGTATAAACAATATGGCAACAATGAATAATGACAAGTGTTACTTCATTACAATCGAACGTGATGGCGTTACACATTACTTGCATAACAATGGTCTGTTTTATAAGTCTTTTACATCAATAAAAAAGTACAAGAACTTGAAATGTGCTATCCGTAAGGCAAACGAACTTTCAAGATACTGCAATGCCTTTCTGTATGAATGTAAGGATGGAATAACAACGAATGCCGAACGTGTAAGATTTTAGAAAAAAAAAAATTGCTTTTTACTTGCAAGTTTCAAAAGTTTTTATTAACTTTGCATCAGCAAAACAAAAGAAAATACATATAGTAATGAAAAGAACAAGAAACAAAGGTTCACCAATTTAGAACCTAATTAAAATAAGACTAACAAAGCGTGGCAAGTCTTTCAGTTATTCTGTTACTAAAGCTATGCGCAACAAATGGGGCCACACAGCTACTATGGGAATAAGAGATCGACCAATTTAACATTATATTAGTTGATAGGATGATGTTATAGAAAAAACCGAATTTTAGTAAAAAAAAATTCACGACAAATGAAAACAAGAGATACACCATAAAATAGATACGACAAAACAAGTATATAACATTATGAAAAAGTATAACCGATACACAAATCGCAGCTAATCGCATTGATAGCTATTTTAAGACTGTAATGGACGCAGTAACACAATATGCAGTCGGTTATCCATACGACAAGAAATAAACGCTTATAGGGTCTT
>OLYC01002365.1_pt1 | contig 11208 bp, 11 predicted proteins | sample 1674271 | NCBI WGS metagenome assembly OLYC01 (sample SAMEA103958154, study PRJEB25191) | human gut metagenome
TAAAAGCGTTGATTTTACTGGGTTTCTGCTTGTTTTCCTATGTCAACGCTCTTGATGGGGAGCTTTTTTATGCGGTTTTAGGGATTATTTTTTGCGGAGGACGACAGCGGAACCGAGCAGGGCCACAACAGCGGCAGCGGCGGCCAGGCCGACAAAGTCATTGGCGCCGGTGGAGGGGTTCTTCTGCTCCTCAGTCTTGGGGGTCTCGGCGGGGGTGGTGTCGCCGGGAACGATGATGGTGATGGTCTTATCGACTACTGTGCCGTTGGCGTTGATGGTCTTGCCTTCGGGGATGTACTTCTTGGCATTTTCTTTATCGGAGAAAGTACCGCCGGAGATGGAAATGGTTGCGGTATCGCCTTTTACAATCTTTCCGTTAACAGTACCGCCATTGATTGCAGCAGAACCAACAGTAATACCTACTGCACCGGTAAAGGTACCGTTTACAATGGTCAGATTATGTTCATCATGGCCCGCAACATTACTGGTGCAATTTCCGCAGTTCAGTACAGACCAAGCATCAGAAACATTTGTGGTAAATTCGCCGTTGTAAATGGTGATCTTGTGATGGTTCTGTACGCAAGCCTGATAGAAGTTGGTGCATTTTCCACCATAAATGTTGGCTATGCCGTTATCGTCGTTTTTAATGGTGTTCAAACCGCCATTAAAGGTACCATTGTTGATGGTCAAAGTCGGATATTCCTGGTTAATAGGTTCTTTATATTCTTTATAGTTCTGATAACCGTTTTCAAACAGGCTGGAATAGCGCCCAAGTTCTGTATTCCCAGAAGCGGTTGTCACAGTAGCATTATTAACAGTCATGGTGCCATGGTTACAGATGGTGTACCAGCTATTATTGCCGGCGCTGTCCTTATTCGTACCTTTTTCTTGGCTACGGTCAAAAGTACCACCGTTAATAATAACAGTACCGTTATTAAAAAGGGCTCCACATCCATGGGAAACATTATCCACAGTGCCAGTACCTTCAATGGTGAGGGTCGCATCCTTAGATACCGTAATGGTGTGTTGACCATCTGTGTTCGTCAGCTTTGCACTCAGTTTCAGGGTAACAGATCCACTGTTTACAGTAACGCTCTCAATCCTATCTGCAACCAGTTCAACAACTTTTCCGTCGCCAGCGTTAATGGCTGCTTGAAGAGAGCCATACTCTTCATTACCAATTTTCGCCACACAGGTTTCTCCTTCAGCCAATGCGGCCATAGAAACAACAGGCAGCATGACGCAGACCATGAGCAGCGCCAGAGCAATACTTAGGAACTTTTTCATTGTGTAACCTCTCCTTTGCTTTACCCGCAGGGAGTTCGTGTTTGCAGACAAACACGAATCGCCCCGGGGCGATTATTTTGGTAAGTTAAGGGTATTCCTTTTTGGGGGTGATGTCAAGTGCCTAATGGGAAATTGCAGCGAATTTTTTAACATCGACATAAACTGACAGCCAAATGGTCGGTTTTACGCGACAGGCGGTGTGATGTAGGTGGCGGGGCAGTAGCGCTCGAAGATGACGGCATCGAAGCGGACAAGGGCCATGGGCTCCTTACTTTCATCGCGGACCGTCCATGCGACGCAGGGGGCATGCCATACCTTACGGATGAGGGACAGCGTGCGGGTGCGGGGGGCGGTGAGGTAATTGTAGGCGATGAAATCCGGGGCGGTGAGCCAATTGAACAAAAGCTGCTGAGAGGCCCAGGTGGCGGGGGTGAGGCGGGTCATATTGCCCTCGCCTTCGGTATAGCGATCGGAGAGCAGGCCGCGGGCGACGGCGGGGGCGTGGTTTTTCATCCACAGGATGACCTGGGGGTGGAAGCTTTCGACACAATACAGGCCGGTGTAATCCCGGAGCTGAGACATCATTTTCTCGCAGAGGGCGGGGTAATTTTTCTGATACTTGACCTCGACGATCATGGGGATCTTCCCCGCGACGATGTCAAGGACCTCCGAGAAGAGGGGGATGCGTTCTTCGGTGCCCAGCAGGCGGAGCTGCTGCAATTCGGCGTAGGATTTTTCATCCACCCGGCCGGTGACGCCGCAGACGCGGTCCAGGGTGTCATCGTGGAAGACGACAAGCCGGCCATCGGTGGTGAGGTGGAGGTCGAGTTCGATGCCGTAGCCGGCTTCCACAGCGCGGCGGAAGGCGGGAAGGCTATTTTCCGGGATGCCATCCTGGGCGCAGTGCAGACCGCGGTGGGCGTAGCGCCGCCCCACAAAGGGGGCCATCTTCTTCCGGGCGGAGGGATCCGGGCGGAGGAGGAGCAGGAGCAGCAGGAACAATACAGCAAGGACAAGCAGGAGGATGAGGAGGGTTTTCATAGGGAGGGACCTCTTTTCGGGTGGATTTTGAGGGAGGGTTTGCGGGAGGGGCGGTGGGCCTGCCCCCTGTGCTGGTTCCATTATAGCGCCGTAAGGCGGCGGGTGCAATAAAAAAGGAGGCACCGCTATCCCCGCAGAAAGAGATAACGGTGCCCCAGGTGCCGACGGATGCGAGCTTATCCGTTGCGCTCGGCAAGAAAAAGAGCATAATCCTGGACCGCGCTGCGCTGTTCCTCCGTAAGCCCCTCGGGCAGGAGCAATACATCGGAAGAGGCGGCGGCATAGCCTGGGTAGCGCTCATCACTGAGCCCCATCAGATAATCCACTGAAACGCCGAAAAATCTGGCCAGCCAAACCTTGGTCGCATCGCTTGGGTCACTTTTCTCTTTTTCGTAGGCGGATTTGGTGTGGTGCGAGACGGACAGCATATCCCCCAGCTCGGCTTGTGACAGTCCCGCTGCTTTCCTTAGCAGGTATAAGCGGTTTCCTATCATTCCCATTCCCTTCTCTCTTAAGACTGGTCGTTTTTATTGTACCATTCTTTATGCAAAAAAGGAAATACTTTTGACAAAATCTACCCATTTTACAAAAAGAGTTGTTCTGATTTGTTGGAATTGACAGGGTGCCATTTCCAGCAATATTTCCAGCAATCCGCAACTGGGCGCGGGGGGCCCGGGGACCTATAATGGAGATGTAAGCATAGTGCTGAGTGACGAAGGAGGTACATATGATGGAGGTTTTTTCTTTGCACCGGGAGATGACCGGTGAGGAAGGGGAGCAATGCCGGGTGCGCTATTCCCTGACGGAGGACAGCTGCGGCCCGGAGCGATGCTACGGCATCCTGTGCTGTGTGGAGGGAAGCCGGCGGCCCGGCCGGTGCTGCCGCCTGCCCGGCCTGCTGGAAAATCGCGGGGTGGGCGAGCTGCTGGTGGAATATCTGGCGCGGCGGGAGGTAACGCCCGTTCAGCTGGAGGATATCCTGGTGGAGCTGCTGCCGTGACGGTATGGCCTGCCGAGAGGGCGCGGCCGCAGGCCGCCCGGGCGAAGCCCGGGCAGGGCGCCCCGAAGGGGCGTCCACGATGCGGAGCATCGTGGGCTGCGGCCGCAGCCTGGGCCATGCAGGAAGTGTTTCTCTATAATATAGGTAAGGGCGGCCCGGTTTGGAGCGGGGGCGTCCTTTTTTTGCACCGGGCGGGCGGGTGCGGAATAGGATGGGGCAGCGGGAAAATCCCCGCCAAGCGAGCGAGCAACTTTATTGACATAGATAGCAGGTGACGACTGATGAAACGGACTGTGACGATCCTGGGCGGCGATGAACGCATGGCGTGGCTGGCGGAAAGCCTGCGGCGGGAGGGGTATAGCATCCGGCTGGCGGCGCTGCTGCCCCCTGCCCCCCTGAAAAATCGGCTGCCGCAACCGGAGACCCCAGATAGGCTGCTGCCGGAAAGCGAGACAGTGATTCTGGCGGTGCCGACGGTAGGCCCGGATGGGATGTTGCGCACCCCGACGGTCCCGGAGTGCTACCCCCTGGCGGAGTGCCTGCGGCGGCTGCCGGAGGGGGCCATGGTACTAGGCGGCACCCTGCCGCCAGACTGTCGAAAAATCGCGGAGGAACAGCATTTGGCCTACACCGACCTGCTGGCGCTGCCGGAGCTGCAGGAGCTGAACGCCATAGCGACGGCGGAAGGGGCGGTAGCGCTGGCCATGCGGGAGCAGAACACCACTCTATTCGATATGCGGTGCGTGGTGCTGGGCTACGGACGCTGCGGCAGCGCGCTGTGCCGCAGACTGGCGGCACTGGGCGCCAAGGTAACGGCTGCGGCCCGCCGCCGGGAACAGCTGGCGCGCATCTATGCCGATGGGCATACCCCCTGTGATATCAATAAGCTTTCCCCCGCTCTGGACGGCTGCGAAGTCGTTTTTAATACAGTGCCGGCCCCGGTACTGCCGGAGGAGCTGCTGCGCAGGCTGCCGCCGGAAGCTCTGGTGGTGGAGCTGGCCAGCGCGCCGGGCGGCTGTGACGCCGCCGTGGCGGAAGCGATGGGGCTGCGCTACCGGAACGCGCCTGGCCTGCCGGGCAAGGCAGCGCCCCGCACCGCCGGAGAATACTTGGGGCAGGTGATACGCGGCCTGCCGCACTGGGAGGAATGAATAGTGAACGACAAGAAATTGGGCTTTGCCCTCTGCGGCTCCTTTTGCACGCTGGAACGCACCCTGCAAATGATGGCGGATTTGGTTTCGGCCGGGTGGGAAATCCAGCCGATCATGTCTCCCATTACTTACGGGACGGATACCCGCTTTGGCACGGCGGAGCACTGGCGCGACCAGGTGGAGGCCCTATGCGGCCGGCCCATTTGGCACACGGTGGCACAGGTGGAGCCCATTGGGCCCCGGAAGCTCTTAGACATCCTGCTGGTGGCGCCCTGTACCGGCAATACCCTGGGCAAGCTGGCGGGTGGCATCACCGATACACCGGTAACGATGGCGGTGAAGGCTCATCTGCGCAATGACCGCCCGGTGGTGCTGGCGGTTTCCACCAATGACGGACTGAGCGCGAGCGCGGCGAATATTGGGGCGCTGCTGTGCCGCAAAAACTACTACTTTGTGCCCTTTGGGCAGGATGACCCCCTGAAAAAGCCGACCAGTCTGGCGGCGGAGCTTTCCCTGACCGGGGCGGCGCTGGCAGCGGCGCTGGAGGGCCGGCAATTGCAGCCGATGCTGCGGGGGATGCCGGTGGGATAAGTTTGTGCCGGAAGCGGGCCCGCAGGGCCGGCGCCGCGCAGCGGCGCCGCAGGCGGCCACCGGCCGCCAAAGCCGTCCGCAGGACGGCTGCCCTGCGGGCTAAAGCCTGCGGTTTGCAGGGGTCTGCCGGGGGAGGTGGCGGGCTCCTTTTGGCAGGTTTGCGGGGAAGGAGGGGCGCAGCCCCAGCCGCCCGGAGGGCGGCTGACGGCGGCCGAAGGCCGCCAGGATCGCTCCGGAGGGGCGATCGGGCTGCGCCCTGGCTTTCGCCCAGCACAAACTCTGCATGGAGAACCACAAAATGCAAGAACGGTGCTTCTCCTGCAAAAGTGTGGTCTGCCATTCAATTTTAGGGGGATTTTCCCATTGCATTGCCTAAAACAGCCGCGAAAACGCAAGAAAGAATTTCCTTTCCTGCGTTTTTTGTTGTAAAACTCTTGATTTTATCTCTGTCATTCGGTATGATAAGGGGGAATACTTTACAGAAAGAGGGGTTAAGTATGACGCAGGATCTGCTTCAGCTGATCAGTAATGAGATGAAGGGCTTTTCCAAGGGGCAGAAGCGCATTGGCGCTTTTATCCTGGAGCATTACGATAAAGCGGCCTTCATGACCGCCGCCAAGCTGGGCGAAACGGTAGGAGTCAGTGAATCCACCGTGGTGCGCTTTGCCGCCGAACTGGGCTTTGAGGGCTATCCCCAGCTGCAAAAATCCCTGCAGGATATCATCCGCAACCGGCTGACCACCGTACAGCGCATGGAGATCATTGATGAGCAGCTTTCCGGCGGCGTGGATGTCCTGCACCGGGTCATGTCCTCCGATGCCGATAAGATCCGCCGCACGCAGGAGGAGATAGACCCCAAAGACTTCGATACCGTCATTGATTCCATCATCGGCGCCCACCGCATTTATATTCTGGGTCTACGCTCCTCCGGGGTGCTGGCCGGGTTCCTTTCCTTCTACTTCAATCACATCTTTGAGGATGTGGTGAATGTGGGCGCTGCCCAGGGGGAGACCTTTGAGCAGATGCTGCGCATCGGGCCCAATGATGTGCTCATCGCCATCAGCTTCCCGCGCTATTCCCAGCGGACGCTGAAGGCGGTGCATTACGCCAAAAAGCAGGGCGCCTGCATCATCGGCATTACCGATTCCACCAGCGCGCCGCTGGCTGCCATGGCCAACCATGTGCTGCTGGCCCGCAGCGAGATGGCTTCCTTCGTTGATTCGCTGGTGGCGCCCATGAGCCTGCTGAACGCCATCATCGTAGCAGTGGGTCTGCGCAAAAAGCATGAGACCAGCAATACCTATGCCATGCTGGAGCGCATTTGGAGCGAATACGATGTGTATGAGAAAAACGAGGAGATCCATTCCGCACCATGAGAAACGAATTTGACCGAATCGTTATCGGCGGTGGAGCCGCCGGCTTATTCGCGGCGGGATGGGCCGCCAAAAGCGGCCTGCGGGTGCTGGTGCTGGAAAAGCGGGAGCGTCCCGCGCGCAAAATACTGGTGACCGGCAAGGGCCGCTGCAATGTGACCAATCACTGCTCTCCGCAGGAATTCATAGCGGCGGTGCGGCGCAACCCCCGCTTTTTGATGAGCGCCATCTACGCCATGACGCCGCAGGACACCATGGCCTGCTTTGAGGAGCTGGGGGTGGCGCTGAAAACCGAGCGCGGCAACCGGGTGTTCCCGGTAAGCGACCGCGCCATGGATATTGCCGACGCGCTGGTGCGCTTTGCCCGGCAGGGCGGCGTGCAGATAAAACAGGCCACCGTCAGCGAGCTCATCCAAAGGGATGACGCCGTAGTGGGTGTTGAAACCGAAGCAGGCGAAGAATTCTTTGCCCCGCTGACCATCCTGGCGACCGGCGGCAAAAGCTACCCCGGCACCGGCAGCGATGGCAGCGGCTACACCCTGGCGGCTGCCGTGGGACACACTATTATTCCGCCGCGGCCCTCGCTGGTGCCCATCATCTGCGAGAATACGGACAAGCAGTTTACCACGCTGATGGGACTTTCGCTGCGCAATGTAACGCTGAACCTCATCCAAAAGAAAACCGGAAAGGTGATATACAGCGAGCTGGGCGAGATGCTGTTCACCCATTTTGGCATCAGCGGGCCGCTGGCCCTGACCGCCAGCAGCTATATGGATGTTCCCACCGACTACCGCATCACCATTGACTGCAAGCCGGGGCTGACCCCTGAGCAGCTGGATGCCCGGATGCTGCGGGACTTTGAGGGGAGCCCCAACCGGGCCTTTGGCAACGCGCTGGAGGCACTGCTGCCCCATTCCCTTATCCCTGTGGTGGTGGCCAAAAGCGGCATTCCGGCCGAGCGGCGGGTGAACCAGCTGACCCGTGAGGAGCGGCAAAAGCTGGGGGCGCTGATCAAGGCCTTCCCGCTGACCCCGCAGGCGCTGCGGCCCATTGAAGAGGCGGTCATTACCGCCGGGGGCGTAAGCGTAAAGGAGATAGACCCCCGCAGCATGCGAAGCAAGCTGGTGAAGGGGCTGGCCTTTGCCGGCGAGGTAATGGATGTGGACGCCGTGACCGGCGGCTATAATCTGCAAATTGCCTGGTCTACCGGCTATTTGGCCGGGACGGCCGAACTATCATAAAACTCTGCGAAAGCCGGGGGCCCGCCGCCCCGCCCGCGCCTACGGCGCGGTAAGGGGCGCCCCCTGCGGGGGCGCCCCTTTCGCCGGCCTGCGGCCGGCGGGGCTGCCGCCCGATCTCCGCGCCCTGCGCAAATTCCCCGCAAAAATCCCCTTCCCACCTTGACAAATCCCCCTCCCCTGCGGTAAAATAACCGGGATAACAAAAAACGCTTTGAAGCGGAGGAGTACCCGTTCCCCCCGACCCCCAGAGAGCAGCCGTCCGGTGCAAAGGCTGCGGCGGAAAACGGAGAAAGTCGCCGCCGAGCGGTGCCGCCGAATTTTTTTAAGCGGTAACGGCGTTCCCCGTTACGGAAAATGAGTGCGTGCCGCTTCGGCACGAAGCCAGGTGGTACCGCGCCAAGAAATGCGTCCTGCTGTTTTCCCTTCTGTGGAAAAATCAGCGGGCTTTTTTATTTTCCCCGCCTGCCGCCGCCCGGCTGTTTTTTCACTGCCAATCATCGGCCGCACCACCCCAAAAGAAAAAAGGAGGATCCCCATGGCAAAACAACTGGAAAAGGTCTATGACCCCAAGCAGGTCGAAGACCGCACCTACCAATTCTGGCTGGATAAAAACTACTTCCACGCCGATGCCGAAAGCAAAAAGGAACCCTACACCATTGTCATTCCGCCCCCCAATATCACCGGCCAGCTGCATATGGGGCACGCGCTGGATAATACTCTTCAAGACGCGCTGATCCGCTGGCGCCGCATGCAGGGCTACGAGGCCCTGTGGCTGCCCGGCACCGATCATGCCTCCATCGCCACCGAGGCCAAGATCGTGGAAGCCATGCGCAAGGAAGGCGTCACCAAGGAAGAGATCGGCCGCGAAGGCTTTTTGGAGCGCGCCTGGGAATGGCGCCGCCAGTACGGCGGGCGAATCGTCAGCCAGCTCAAAAAGCTCGGCTCCAGCTGCGACTGGGAGCGGGAGCGCTTCACCCTCGATGAGGGCTGCTCCCGTGCGGTGCAGCTGGTGTTTCAGCGCCTGTACGATCAGGGCCTCATCTACCGCGGCAACCGCATGGTCAACTGGTGCCCCACCTGCAATACCTCCATCAGCGATGCCGAGGTAGAATACGAGGAGCAGGACGGCAGCTTCTGGCATCTGCTTTACACCGTAAAGGAAACAGGCGAGCAGCTGGAGCTGGCCACCACCCGCCCCGAAACGATGCTGGGTGATACCGCCGTGGCCATCAATGGCGAGGATCCCCGCTACGCCCACCTGCACGGCTGCCATGTCATCCTGCCGCTGCTGAATAAGGAAATCCCCATCGTCTGCGATGAGCACGCCGATATGGAAAAGGGCACCGGTGTCGTAAAGATCACCCCCGCCCACGACCCCAATGACTTCGAGGTAGGCGAGCGCCATAATCTGCCCCGTGTCCGTGTATTCACCTACGATGGCCGCATGACCGGTGCCGCCGATAAAGCCGCCGCCGATGAGCTGTTCCGCACCGGCAAGGCTGCCGCCGGCGAGCCGGAGGTGCTGGACTGCGGCAAGTACGCCGGCATGACCACCCGGGAGGCCCGCAAGGCCATCCTTGAGGACCTGGAAGCCTGCGGCGCCCTCAAATCGGTGGAGCCGCTGCGCCACGATGTAGGCACCTGCTACCGCTGCCACAGCACCATCGAGCCCATGGTCTCCAAGCAGTGGTTCGTCTCGATGAAACCCCTTGCAGAGCCCGCCATCAAGGCTGTCCGTGAGAAAGACATCCGCTTCGTTCCGGAGCGCTTCGATAAAAACTACTTCCACTGGATGGAGAACATCCGGGACTGGTGCATCAGCCGTCAGCTCTGGTGGGGTCATCGGATCCCTGCCTACTACTGTGATGACTGCGGCGAGACCGTTGTCACCATTCAAGGCATCGAAAAGTGCCCCAAGTGCGGCGGCCACATGACCCAGGACCCCGATACCCTGGATACCTGGTTCTCCAGCGCGCTGTGGCCCTTCTCCACCCTGGGCTGGCCGGATGACACTCCCGAGATGCGCAAATTCTACCCCACCTCCACCCTCGTCACCGGCTACGATATCATCACCTTCTGGGTCTCCCGCATGATCTTCTCCGGTCTGGAATACACCGGCAAAAAGCCCTTTGATACCGTCCTCATTCATGGCCTGGTGCGGGATGCCCAGGGCCGCAAGATGAGCAAATCCCTCGGCAACGGCGTAGACCCGCTGGAGGTCATCGACCAGTACGGCGCGGATGCCCTGCGCTTTATGCTGGTGACCGGCAACAGCCCCGGCAATGATACCCGCTATATGGATGAAAAGGTGAAGGCCGCCCGCAACTTCGCCAATAAGATCTGGAACGCCACCCGCTTCATCCAAATGAACCTCTCCGATGAGATCACCAAAATCGAGTTGCCCGAAACCCTCGCCACCGAGGATAAGTGGGTGCTCACCCTCTACAATGACCTTGTGAAGGAGGTCACCGATAACCTCGAAAAATTCGAGCTGGGCGTCGCCTCCGCAAAGCTCTACGATTTCATCTGGGATATCCTCTGCGACTGGTACATCGAGCTGGTAAAGAGCCGTCTGCAGGCGGGCGGCGAAACCGCCCTCAATGCCCAAAAGGTACTGGTGTATGTCATGGCCAATACCCTCAAGCTGCTGCACCCCTTCATGCCCTTCATCACCGAGGAGATCTGGCAAAGCCTGCCCCACGAGGGCGAGGCGGAAGCCATCATGATCTCCCAGTGGCCCGCCTGGAGTGAGGAGCTTTCCTTCCAGAAGGAGGAGGCCGATTTCCAGAAGATCATTGATATCATCCGGGCTATCCGCAACCAGCGCACCGAAATGAACATCCCGCCCTCCAAAAAGGCCAAGGTCTATATCGAAACCGCCGAAACCGAGATTTTCGTAAATGGCATCCCGTTCCTGCAGCGCCTGGCCTCCGCTTCGGAGGTCGAGGTCGGTGAAAAGTTCGAGCTGCCCGGCGCCGTTCAGATCATCACCCATGCCGCCCGCGCCCTCATCCCGATGGACGAGCTGATCGACCGGGAAAAGGAACTGGCCCGCCTGGAAAAGGAACGCGAAAAGTGCCAGAGCGACATTGATTTCATCGGCCGCAAGCTGGATAACCCCGGCTTTGTTGCCAAAGCTCCCGCCCAGCTCATCGAAACCGAGCGCGCCAAGCTGGCCCAGCACAAGGAACGCATGGCCAAGATTTTGGAATCCATCGCCGCCATGCGGCAGTAATCGCTTTTTCTCTGCACCGTGCCCTTTGCGGCGCGGTGCAGTCCGCTGTCCGGGTGCAGGGGGCAAGCGCATTTTATTTGGTTTCCGCAAACCAATCGCAGATAGTCACGCTGCCGAGACTATGGGTTGAACAAGCAGCTATTTTCCCAGACGGCCCCTCCCCCGCCACGGGGGAGGGGAACGGGAAGGGGGCAAATGCTGCCGCAGGCTACCTTTAGAGCGCATCTGTGCGCAGTACGGATTTGGGGTTTTCGATAATGAAAAATCTAAATTCGTAGCCAGCACAGCA